>SDBS01001741.1_pt1 | contig 22001 bp, 18 predicted proteins | sample 2277091 | NCBI WGS metagenome assembly SDBS01 (sample SAMN10404972, study PRJNA504765) | marine sediment metagenome | isolation source: marine sediment core GS10_PC15, 163 cmbsf | place: Arctic Ocean: Southern Knipovich Ridge | collected 2010
TCTTGGGGCCAGGCTGTATAAAACACGGCAACTTCGGGGAACCCGACATAGCCGGGCTTGCCCGGCTTAATTAATGTTTTTTTGTTAAATAGAACTAATTAGTCGCGGTGAAACGGCTCAATTTAGTGAACTGGTGAATTTTCACCAGGAACTATCCAAATCTGTGTTTGATGAAAACCCGGGCGGGATCGCTATACTCCCGCTTGGATTTCATGATAACAGGGTAACTGAGTTTTGATCATGAATGTATTCCTAAAAATAAATGTAATATTATTTGTCTTTTTTGCACCATGTTTTTATTTACATGCACAGGATTTAAGCTCTGAAGACCGGGTTTCCGGTACCGGTGACACAGGCCCTAATGACGTAAACCGGGATTATGGTGAAAGCTATTTTCCGGATTACCGGATCGAGGTTTTTCATGAGGCATCGGAACCAGAGGGAGCGATACTTCCGTTTGTATACAACGGGTATTTGTATACTTTTTCACTTGAACAGAGAATCCCTCTTTGGAGGATATTTATCGGCGGGGACCTTGCGAATCCATTTACCCCGAAAGATAGAAACCTATACATATATGATGTTTTTAACAGGGTTTATTCCATTGACTCTGGTAAAAGAAAGATAGAGTGGAGAGTCGATATCAACAACGAAATAAAAGGCGAGCTCCGCGTTTACAAGAATTTTGTCCTCGTTTCGACAAAGCAGGGGCGTATCTACGTGATTAATTCCGAAGATGGGAAAATAATCCATGAGTATAGTGGAAATGAAGAGATCAATACAAGCTTTAAAGTATATAAAAACCTGATGATAGTACCTTATAAAAATGGAAAGGTCGTGGCATACAATATCGACACAAGGAGGACCGAGTGGGAGTTCTACTCAAATGGCATAATTAATGTTGCACCGGTTATTAAAGATGGGCTTCTATTTTTCGGTGCGTGGGACCGTACATTTTATGCCCTGGATGTCCTTTCGGGGGAACTCCTGTGGAATAGTTTTGTGGGAGAAAATGTTTCACGGGATTTTATTATTTTTGAACATGAGATCATCCTTTTTTTTTCAAAGGGCGAAATTATGTGTCTGAAGAGAGATAGCGGCGAGATCGAGTGGGTCAAACAATTCAAAAATGTCGATTTCAACTACAACTATTTTCCGGGAATTGAAAAGTTTTTTATTTTCATCCCGGATTTTATCGCATTAAGCCCACGCGACGGCCAGGTGCTTTTTAAATACAGGGAGCGCGCTCACTATTTTTATAAAGAAATGCTGTTTGACAATATGGTGGAGGGTGAACGTTTACTGTCGGATAATGAAAAGATGCGTTATTTAACGGAGATCTATTTCACGGTAAGCAACTATCCGGTTCTGCCTCCACGTAAAAATGGCAATAACCTGATGTATTTTGTGGCTGACAATTCATTTTTTTACGTATATGATGTTGAAAAAGACTTTTATCTATTGAAATATAAACTGAACTGAGGGTTAAATAATGAATAGCAGGTATATTTTATTTATCGTGTTCGGGTTTTTATTTTTAATATTTATCGCGGCATGTGCGACAATAAAACCAAAAAAGGATAAATTCGACGGATTTTTTGGTATTGTTAAGCCGGTAAACAGGGACGGGGAAGAGATAGTATACCAGGAAAGGGACAAAGTGATAATCAACTGTATCCCTGTCAAGGGAGAATTTACTGCTTCCGATGGACCTTTTACTTTCAATCCTGAGCCTGATGGGAATTTTGTGGCAAAACTGCATTACGGTGAATACTCTGTTGAAATATTTCTAAACGGGTTTTATGTGGAAAGTTTTTATATCACAATACCGAAAGGTGAGTTAATAGATATAGGTATTGTCGAGCTCAAAGAAATTACAGCAGACGAAGGAGAACCTGTCATGGGTGGGGATCCTGATGAGATTATCCTGCATGAAGGGGATGTCAATATTCAACCTCCTTCCCTGTAGACAAAACCAATTTGTCATTTAACGCACCGGGGGCAGTCCTGTAAATTGGGCAGAAAAAATCTTATAATAATTATTTTTGTTACTTTATTTCTCGCTGCGCCTATAGTCTTCATTTATTTAAGATCGGAACGGGAGAAAGAGCCGGAGGTTATTACTGCTTCTTTTAAGATCGAGGTTTACCGGGTTGACAGGTATCCTCTTCCCAATGCTGATATATATCTGGATCAAAGGTTCATCGGGAGAACCGATGAGAAAGGCTTTTTTCTCAAGGATATCGAGCTGTTTGTTGGTGAATCCTACACGCTGAGAGTCGAAAGGGATGCTGAGGGTTATGTATACGGTCCCTGGGAAACGAATTTTAAAGTACAGGCGGAGAAGAAGAAGCGAAGGGAGAAAAAGATTGAGGAAAGTGAAGAGATTTCCTCTCTCGAGGGTGAATCGGACATATTGACCGAGATCGAAAGGGCCCAGCTTGGAAAAGCCAGTGTTTACGAAAAGTATCACTTCCTGGCCCTTGTTGAGGGTTACATGTTTTATCAGATCAGGGTGGCAGGAAAAGATGATAGCGCTGTCGAGGGCGCAACAATTATTGTAAACGGGAAAGATGAGGGAACAACCGATAAAGACGGTGTTTACGTAGTAAAATACTCCGGTGAAGATAAGCGTAAAGAAAATATACAGATATTCAAGGATGGCGAGCACATATGGATGAATGAGGTAATGATCCAGCCTGAGGCCCGGGTAAATGTTGAGTTGAATAAAATGCTTTTAATAGATCTTTACGTTTACACTGAACACTACGATGTCATAAAAGGTGTCCCGAATGCGGATGTTTTTTTAGGGCATGGCTTAATGGGAAGCACGGACGAGGAGGGATTTCTATCATTTAAATACATCAATAATGATGGTGTTGACGGGCCGCTGGACATGGTCATTGATTACCCTGGCGGGTATCTGCCGAAAAAAATAAGGAAGTATTTTAATATAAAAAAGGATCTTCCAAAACTCTCTGTGATAAATTTTGCGTACAGCGTGGAACCGGTGCCTCCTAAACTGGTCGTTATGCCGTTTAAGGTGAAAAATGAGAATGATTACTTTTTATCCCGGCAGGCTGCTTCGCTGAAATCCAGGATTGAGGACTACCTTGCTTTTGAAGATGTATTTCTCGTACCTTCGAGTGAGATGATCGATGAGTTGTTTAACCAATTCAATGTTGATTTAATAGATAGAGAGTACAACTGGAAAGAGATGCCGCTGATAAAAAAGGAAGTGGATGGGATAATTTTTGGAGAGATCGAGCAAGCTTCGAATGAAATAAGTATATATGTCTATGGATTTGATTACACCGGTCAAAAATTCATTGAAATTGATAAGAAGGTAAGTTTACGGGAGCTTCAATCTTTTTCCGAGGATATCGCAAACAGCATTAAAAACAGTTTTCCTGTTGAAGGCAATATCGTATCGGTTGGCGACGGTGTGCAGGTAAACCTGGGAAAACGGCAAGGCATAAACCTGAACAATAAGTTTTACGGTTTCAAAGATTATTTTGATGAGCGGACTCGAGGTTATTCAAAAAAAAGACTCATAAAACTCGGGATCGTCGATACGGATGAGAACCTGTCTTTCGGGGAGCTCGAGGATATTGCCGAAGGCTATCTGCTGGAACCTGGTGTAAAAGTCAAGCGGTATCCGGTGCAGACAATAAAAAGTGTCAATGTCCCGATAGTCCTGGAAGTGATCAGTGAAAAAATGCCTGTTCAGGAAGCAAATATTTATTTGAATGATCACTGGGCGGGCCAAACCGACATCGAAGGTAAACTGTATTTGTCACTGCTGCAGAATGAAAGCGCTGAATTGCTGATATACCGTGATGGGTTCGTTCCGGGGAAGCTGGATGTAAAAGCCGGGGACGATACAACTGTAATACGGGTGGACCTCAAAAGGGGGGAAACTTTATTCAGTATTGATACATTGCCTCCGGGCGGTCTTGTGTTTATCAACGGAACATATAAAGGAACGGCCCCGATAACGGATGAACCGCTTGTAATTTCATTTGGCTTTCATCTTCTCGAGGTTGAGCTTGAGGGGTACAAAAAGTACAGAAATTACATAAACTTCAACAAGCGGAAATTATCTTTGACAGGAAAAGAAAGCATAACCCTGTTCCCAGATTATTTCAATTCCGCTGAGAACACGTATTCCTCGGGAAATGTACAGAGAGCTGTAACTATACTGACAGATATACCTAAAGAACATCCGGACTACTTAAAAGCCATAGGATTTCTCGGATTTATCTATCTGAATGATATAAAAAATTACAGTAAAGCTATAGAATATTACGTTCTGGCTCTGGGTAATCCGGATGGAAGTTTCAATGCCGGTGGAAATCTGATCTCCTATTACAACCTGGCCCGGGCGCATTATAATGTCGCGGATAAGGATTTTTATGTTAATAAAAGTTCTTCGCAGTATAATTTTTTAAAAGCGGTCTCTTATTTCTCGTATATAAGAGGCAGAAAAAACAGATTGCCAGGCAGTAAACGGTCCAGGGTGTACCAGGACACACTGTTTTATCTGGCTGTCTCATATCAGAGGTTGTATTACCTTACATCGAAGGGTGAATACCTTTCAAGGGCGCACTTTTCATGGCTGGATTACTTCGATTTTTTTAACCGGGACCTGTTAAAGAATGAATATTTTAGAAAACAGTATTCTGTTGCCGATTCTTATAGAAAGGAGGCAAGCAGGCTGAAAAGTGAAAAATAAATTAATTTACTGTTTCATATTTATTATGGTAGTCCTGCTGGGAGGGTGTCTGAGAGGTGTAAAGGTAGATGGGCCTACTGTTGAAGAAGGACCCGTAACGCCCCCCGAAGAGGTTATTATCGTTCCGGAAAAGAAATATGAAATTGATTATGAAAGCATCGAACTTGAAATACTGGAAATACAGCAGATCGAGGAAAAACCGGAACCCTATAACTCATATAATCCGAGGTTCTCGCATAATGAGACTTACATAGCTTTTGAGATCAGCCATGAGATGTATAACAAGATCTATGTTTATCAAATGATGATTTCGGAATCCGGTTCGGGTTTTTCATTTAAGAAGGTACATGAAGTCTACATGGAGGAGCCGATTGGGGAAGACCTGACCGAAGATCTATTCGAAAGTAATTTTCAGGAGAGTTTCAACTATGAGTTCACCTGGTTCCCCCGGGGGAGCTCATTCATCTTTACATCCAACGCCGGTATGGGGGAGTACAACCTGTTCATGGGCGGGGTAGAACCTGATGACCCTGATCTGATAAATATGCAGATCAGACTGGGCCCAAAAAGTTACAGAAATTATTTAATGATGACAGAGGATTTTAAAAAAGATGGTCAGGCAAGAGTTTCTCCAGACGGGACAAGACTTGTTTTTACATCAGGCAGGACAGGCAACGGCGACCTATATCTGTTCGACCTTGTGTCAGGAGATTTAAGGAGGTTGACCGATAATGAATTTACAGATTTTTTCCCGCAGTGGTCGCCTGACAATGAAGATATTGTATTCACGACCGGCGGGAAGCAGTCCCATGATATACACATTATCAGGGATGTCGGGGGCGAAAACGAGCGGGAAGAGGTGCTTGTGAAATGGTTTTTCGATGATGTCCTGCCGAGGTTCTCGCCCGATGGAAATGCAATATCTTTTTACACAACCTACAATGAAGAGCGTGATCCTTTTAATACAAAAAGATGGGGAATAATGATCATACCCGCGGATGGGTCCGCTCCGGCGTCGGGTAAACAGCTGATTAAGTATTTTCACATATCGGATGTTGTAAAGGACAACGTGCAGGGCATAGCGTGGTTTCCGGACAATAAAAATCTTATATTCGCTAAAAACATTGATAGTGATTTTAATCCAATTTATATTTATAATATTGAAACCCGTGAAGAAACATTTGTAGAAACAGACACGAGCATTAACCATGACATAAATGTTTCCCCGCATGGAATGGTTTCATTCCGTGCGCAGGTTTTGGGCTGGGACAGGATCTTCATTGCGTCAACCAGTTATTTTGAGGAATATCTAAAGAAAAGAACCAGGAATTAAAATGATAAAAAGGCTCCTCTATACTCTTTGTTTTTTACTCATTTGGGCGGCCTCTCTATACCCTGTGCCAAAAGAGATAGAAGACGCTTTAAAGCTCAACAGGATCAACCATTTTGACGAGGCGCTTGAAATAATAGAACGCGCGTTAATAGATGAAAGAATAAAGCCGGATATTACATCGGCCTACACAGTTGGACGGATCCTGTACAGGAAGGGCGAGTTCTATCGGGAGGCAGCAAAACTTGCTGTATTGAACAATATCGAGTACCTCGAGCATGTAAAAGAAAAAGAACCTGTCCTGCCGGATGAAATTAAACTTTTTTTAGGGATAAATTATTTTTTTAACAACCAGTACCTGGAGGGCGCCGGGCTGTTAAGCCAGGTCGTTGAAAATAAGGCGATCGATGATAACCTGTATGGACTTGCGCTTGTATATCTCGGGGCTTCATACCACAAAACAGGTGAAAAAGAAAGAGCAGCCGATCTCTGGGCAAAAGTGAACAGCGACAAACCGCTTGCCTACTCGACTCTCGGGTATATTTACGCTTATCTCAGGATAAACCCATCCGAAGGTGAAAAGATTACAAAAGAGGTCCTTGAATTATCGCAAGGGCTCGTTGTGCAGAATATAGATACAATAAGGATCAATTACGCTTACACCCTGTTGTCCCTGCAGCGCTTCGGTGAAGCGTACAGGGAGATCTCTGATATTGACCTTGACACTCCTATCCATATTTTTAGACAGGACCCGAATAAAGAAATAAGGTTTTACGACCCGACGATTCTCGCAAGCTACAGTGAAATATTATTCGGTGAGTCCATAAAAAATCTTGAACCGATCGTTACGGCATCTTCGGGTGAGCTGGCAAGTTTCGCGTCTTATTATGTCGCACAGATGTATGTTTATCTGCGGGATTACGAAAAGAGCCTGAAGTTCGCCTTAAAGGCCAAGAAATTATCGGTTGTAAGCTCGCTTACAAGGGTGAGGGCCGTCGCGTGCGAGGCTTCCGTGAACATACTTTTAGGCAAAACAAAAAAGGGTTTGAGACTGCTCAGAAAAGAGATCGATAGGATATATGGAAAGCCATCGGCCCTTCTTGAAATGATAAAAGTGGTGATCTCCTCGGATGTCGACAACGCGTCTGTTAAAGACCTGGTAAATGAAATTGAATCATATGTTTATGAAACCGAATGGAAAAGATCCAGGAGGGACATAGCGCTGTTAGGTGAGGTTTCTTTTTTTTCAGGGCAATACACCAATGCTCTGTACTATCTTGAGAGCGCGCGGGATAAAGGTAATAAAAACAAGATAGAAACAAATGACCCAAATTTTTTATTAAAACTGTCATATGTGTATTATATAAAAGAGTATTATCCTGAAAGCCTTGAAATCCTGTTTTCCTTAGGAAGCAGGTTTTCCGGAATAAGACCGCTTCAGGATGCTGTCCAGTCAGTCTATTCCTATCAGCAGAGGGGCAGCGGTGAAACCTTGATAGACTGATTAAAAAAACAGAATTACATATCAGCACCTAAATAACAATTTCCTTGTTTTTTTGGTACAAACTTTAGTTTGCTGGAAACCTATTTTAAAGTCGGGCAAGCCCGAAGTTGCAAGAATGCGGCTTGTCCGTATTAGGGGCCATAAAATGAAAGATAAAAAGATATTTTTTATTATCACTCTTCTCTTTGTAATATCCTTATCTTTCAGCGCTTTCGCTCAGCAGAGAGGGGGGACCCTTATTTACGGGGAGTACGGGGCGCCGATCAGGCTTGTTCCGGTGCTGGCAAATGATTCGATATCTATCAGGTTGATCGAATTAATTTACGGATCTCTTGTCTATTACACAGCAAATGGTGAGATAAAAGGAGACCTCGCGGAACAGTGGACGATCTCGAATGATTTGAAGACTGTCAGCTTTTTTCTCAGAAAAGATGTGCTCTGGCACCCTCTCCCGGAGGAGAGCAAAGGCCGGAAATTTACCGCTGGCGATATATTGAAAACCTACGATATAATGATGCACCCAAAAACATTGACAGCCCTGTATTCAAGGTACAGTTTCATCGACCGTGTGGAGAAAGAGGGCGATTTTAAAATTGTATTTTACCTGAAAAAACCTATGCTGAATGTAATGGGAAGGTTCAGCTTCAAAATTATGCCGTCATTCTTACTGGATGATGTCAAGTTTTTACGGGGTGATGAGGACCTCTTTCTCAGCAAGCACCCCATTGGAACGGGGCCTTATCTTTTTCTTTCCAATGAAGGCTCGTCAGCAGAGGTAGTGTTAAAGGCATATGAGGATTATCATCTCGGTACTCCTATGATAGAAAAGATAATAATGAGGCCTTTTGCCGATCAGAACATAATAACACAGACACTTCTTTACGGAGGGATTGACCTCGAGGTCAGGGTGCCGCCCAGGGACATTGCGGAAATACAGGGTGACTCACGCTTTGAGCTGATCCCTTACAGCACGCTTTCCTATTCGTTTTTCGGATACAACTTGAGAAATCCCGTTCTTGCAATAAACGAAGTGAGAAAAGCTATCTCCTACGCTATAAACAGACAGGAGATGCTCGGCTCTTTCTTCGAAGGGAAAGGACAGCTTATTTCCGGCCCTTTCGCCCCCGGTTCATGGGCGTACAATCTCGATATTGAACCTGTCCCCTATTCACCGGAAGTGGCGAACAGCCTTCTCGACAGGGCCGGATTTACAGAGAGAACAAAACAGGGTGTCAGAAAAAGGGGCAGCTATCAGCTCAAGTTCCAGATGGTGGTCCCGATATCCAAGGGGAACGAAACTACAAAAAGGGTGATTCTAGCTTTCCAGAATTACCTGAAAGATGTCGGGATTGAAATAGAGATAAAGTGGCTTGAATGGAAATCGTGGACCGATGCTGTTTTTATTACACACGATTTTGATATAATCTATGCTGACTGGCTGTTTGACGATTCCTTCGATATTTCGTCACTTTTTCACTCAAGAGAGATCGGGCGCGGTAAGAACAACTTTGGCTCTTACAAGAACCCGGAAGTTGACGCGCTTCTTGATGAATCCCGGACTACTCTTGATATAGAAAAAAGGAGGACGATCTACAAGAATCTTCACAAAATCCTTGCGGATGATATGCCATACACATATTTATGGACGCTCACAAATTACGCGGCCTATAACAGAAAATTAAGGCGTGTCGAGGTTCACCCTACAAGGTTTTTTACATACATCAGGGACTGGTATATTCCTAACGAGGAACAGAAGTAATGGTCAGTTTCCTGAAGACCCTGACAAGAGAAATAATAAACACTATACTGCTGATCCTCGGTGTAACGGCGCTGCTGTTTTTTCTGTTCAATATTATGCCGGGTGTCTTTCCGGGCAAGGGGCAGGGTTTCGGAGGGTATGTAGACCTTTTAAAAAGGTTATTTACATTTAATTTTGGTACTTCTTTTGTGTCGGGGAGAGATATCAACAGCATAATCTTCCCGGCATTTAGAAATACTCTCGTACTTACCGCAGGTTCTATTGTACTCTCGATGCTGATATCCGTCCCGATCGGGATTTTTTCGGCGTACAGGGGTTTTAAGAGCTACTCGTGGCCTCTTTCTGTTTTTTCATACATCATTTCTTCGATCCCTGTGTTTTACCTCGGTTATTTGGTCCTTTATATAGTTTCGAGGCAGACAGGGTTCCTGCCGATCTATTATCCGCAGGGGTCCGGGCGGGGCAGCCCCTTTCTTTCCTACGTGCTTCCGATACTGGTTCTTGGGCTGGGTAATGACTCTATAAGCGAAATCGTACGCTTAATAACAAATGAGCTGGGCCGCGTCATGGATAGTGACTATGTTATTGCGTCAAAAGCCCGCGGCGAGTCTGTCCTGAAAAGCTCGATCAACGAGGGCATAGTAGTACCGCTGGTTTCGATTACCTTCTCAAAAATACCGTTCATTATAGGAGGCGCTGTCATTGTCGAGCATGTGTTCAACTGGCCTGGCATGGGAAGGCTTGCTTTTCAATCTACTCTCAACAGAGACCTCCCCATGCTTATCGTGATCGCGTTTCTTTCGGTGCTTATCGTGAGGGCGGGAATGATAATCAAAGAGTTGGTCCTTTACTATTTTAACCCGCGTGAGAGTTGATGATATGAAAAGATATTATTTTGAGAGGGAAAAGGTTGATATAGAAAGTTTTTATGTTCCGCTGTCTAAAAGGGCCAGTGTGCGGGATGTCGTATCGATAGGTTTCGGGCTTTTCGTTGTGACCTGCCTTTTCGTGTTTTTTGTAATATCTTTGACCAATATTTTTATCAAGGACCCTATGCAGATCAGCATACAGGACATGTTTCTCCGGCCCTCTTTTCAGCACATATTCGGGACTGATTACCTGGGCAGGGATATTTTTTCCCGTATCGTAAAGGGGACCGAGGCGTTTTTTGTACCCGGGATTATCTCCATTACGATATCAACAGTTTTCGGTCTGCTCCTCGGGATCCTCTCGGGATATTACCCCAGGTACTTTTCAAAGATAATATTCTTTTTTTTGAATATCATAGATTCCATCCCCAGGCTGATATTCATACTTATTATAATAGTGCTGTTCAGTCCGTCGATTTATCTGATAATGGTTTTTGTCGGGGTGACCAGTATTCCCAAGTTTTCTTCCTATATCAAGATCAAGGTTGAATTACTCAAAAACCAGCGTTTTATTGAGTCATGCCGGGCGCTCGGTCTGTCACAGGCGACAATTATTTTTAAACACATTGTCTGGCTTTTTTCGAAGTCGATCCTGATAATCCATGCGACACTGGGTATGGGAGACGCAATACTTATCGAAACGTCCCTGTCATACCTGGGTATAGGTGTGCAGGAGCCTGTCCCGAGCTGGGGTAACATGGTTTCGATGGGAAAAGATTTCTTTTTTCAGGGAAAGGTCTGGCTTTCCAATATTCCTGCGGCCGTGATACTGGTAACGATAATGGGCCTCTATCTTCTCAGTGATGGGCTGAACTCTATTTACAATGAAAAGGTTTCCAGATAATGCCTTCTATTGCAGAGTTAAAAGATCTTAAAGTTTATTTTTATGACCAGAGAGACAAGAGATTTATAAGAGCTGTTGAAAACGCGGGTTTCGAAGTAGAGGAAGGATCGGTGCTCGGGGTTGTCGGGGAATCGGGATGCGGAAAAACCGTGACAGCGCTTTCGATGATGGGCCTGCTTGAGTCCGAGCCGGGAATTATCGGAGGTGAATTTTTCTTCAAGCCCCATGACGAGGATGTTCCGGAGCTTGAACAGGCTCTTCTTAAAAGATTCAGGCATAAAGGCGAATACCGAAAGGGAGATCTGTTAAATCTTTTTTACGGGCTGGGAAAATATGTCAGGTTTGAACAAAAACCCTACACAATAATAAAAGATACAGAAAAATGGCTCAGAAGAAATGACAGGATCATGGAACATGTGAGAGGGAAAAGTATTTCCATGGTTTTTCAAAGCCCCAGGATGAGCCTCAATCCTTTTATTCAGGTCGGGACCCAGTTGAAGAACACAATAAGAAGATTCAACAGAGGACTGAGCAGTCATGAAGTAAATGAAAGGGCAGAGGAGCTGCTTTTGTCCGTCAGGCTCTTGCAGCCTGAAATTTTTATGAACATGTACCCCCCTTCCCTATCTATCGGTATGGCCCAGCGTGTAGTTTTAGCAATAGCTCTATCCTCAAACCCCATGCTTCTTATAGCGGATGAGCCTACAACAGGCCTTGACACGATAAACATTCACAGGATAATCGAGCTTCTTGAAATTCTGAAGGTTGAGATGAACCTGACCCTTGTTTTGATATCACACAATATTAGAATTGTAAGCGCGATCGCCAGTGATATTGCGGTCATGTACGCGGGTATTATTGTCGAGCGCGGGAGTAAAAAAGATGTCATAAAAACAAAAAAAAACCCAAAGCACCCCTACACCGAAGTACTGGTTTCGTCTGTACCTTCGGATTCGGATATAAAAAGGGGAAAGAAACTTAGCGTGATCTACGGCAGTGTGCCCAATAACAAGCTGGCTGTAACAGCGTGCCCGTTTTTAAAGCGATGTCCCTATGCCGAAGGGAAGCTCAGGAAAAAATGCGAATCGGCTTGCCCTGAGTTGACCGAAGTAAAGCACGGACACTTTTTAAGATGTTATTTGTATCAGAAATAAAGGACAGGATTTGGAAACGATTATAGAAGCAATAAATGTATTCAAGCATTTCACAGGCAGAAAGCCGGGCCAGGTGATAAAGGCCTGTGATGATATCTCTTTTTCCATCCAGAAGGGCAAAACCCTGGGCCTTGTCGGTGAATCAGGCTGCGGTAAGACAACGGTTGGAAGGGTCCTTATTAGGCTCCTGGACCCGGATTCAGGTTCTGTTTTGTACAGAGGCGCGGATCTTGTAGAATTGACCCCGAAAGAGGTAAGACCGCTCAGAAAGAACTTTCAGATGATATTCCAGGATTCCCGCGCGGCCTTCAATCCCAGGATGAGGGTTTACGACACGTTAAAGGAATCCCTCAGGCTGTACAGAGCTTTAAAAGCCCGGGAAGTCAGGGACGAGATCAAAAACCTTACGTCACGGGTAAACCTGCACAGAGGGCTTCTCTACCATTTTGTCGGGAACCTCTCCGGCGGCGAGTTGAAGAGACTTGACATAGCCAGGGCGCTCTCGATACACCCGGAGTTTATCATTGCCGATGAGCCGCTGGCCCTTCTTGACATGGCGATCCAGTCGCAAATCGTGAACCTCCTCCTCCAGGTCCAGCAGGAGGAAAATACTGCGATTCTTTTTATTTCCCACGATTTGAAAATGGTGAGGATGCTGAGCCACACGGTTGCTGTAATGTACAGGGGAAAGATAGTGGAGTACGCTCCCAAGACTTTAATAACTGAAAATCCTCTCCATCCTTACACGGTGTATCTTTGGGACCCGAGAAGTTCCGATTTCTATGTCCGGTTTTTTGAGAACGGCTGTGTGTATAAAAACAGCTGCCGTCTTTTCCATAAAAAGGGCTTCCCATTAATGTGCAGTGAGAAACAGCCAAAACTGCTGGAATATGAAAGGGGCCATTTCGTGGCCTGCCACTTCGCAAAGTAATTCTTTAAAAGGACCCGGATGGACAACAGGAGGATCGTAAAATCAGCCTTTAGTATGAGCATTGTTACCTTTGTGTCAAGGGTGTTCGGTCTTGTCAGGGAATGGCTCCGAGGATATCTGCTGGGTACATCGGGAAGTTCCGATGCTTTTGCCCTGGCATTTATGTTTCCCAACCTGCTGAGAAGGCTCGTCGGTGAAGGTGCGATGACCGCGGCTTTTGTCCCGGTGTTGTCAGACTACATCGAGAAAAATGAAAAGAGCGATCTTGATGATTTCATAAACAGCTTTTTTTCCATGCTGTTTTTTTTCCTCATTTTCATCGTCACATTAATGATAGCTCTGGCCCCCGTACTGAAACATTTGCTGCCCGAGTTCGCGAAGTCGCCTGAAAAGATGGAACTGACAATCTTTCTTTCCAGGATGATGTTTCCCTATATTTTTTTTATAAGCCTCGCGGCTTTGACACAGTCAATCCTCAACACGTACAAAATATTTGTTCCCTCAGCCATGACTCCTATTTTGCTCAACATCTCTATTATTTCAGCAGGGTTACTGCTCGGATACAGGGTGCGTAACCCCGCGATAGCCCTGGGGATAGGGGTCCTGGTCGGCGGGCTGCTCCAGTTCTTTTTTCCGCTGCCGTTTTTGCTGAAAAGAGATATAAAATACAGGTTTTCTTTTCGGGTGAAAAACGCTGGTGTGCGCAAGGTATTTTTCCTCATGCTGCCCGGCACTGTCGGGGCCGGTGTTTACCAGATAAACACGCTTGTGTCGCAGTTCATCGCCGCTACTCTGGAAGAGGGCTCGGTCGCGGCGCTGAGATTTTCCAACGTGCTTGTCGAAGTGGCGCTGGGTGTTTTTGTCATTTCTTTATCGACCGTCATACTCCCGGCGCTTTCTGAAAGATCTTCAAAAGGTGATATGGAGGGAATGAAAAAGACCCTTAGTTTCGCCATGAGGCTTGTTTTTTTAATAACCCTCCCGGCCATGTTCGGGCTCATTGTGTTGAGGGTCCCTTTAGTCAGGATGCTTTTCAGGTATGGTCAGTTCACTGAGCAGTCAACAGCTATGGTAGCATACGCGCTGCTGTTTCACGCCCCGGGGCTCTTTGGCACCGGCGGGACCAGAGTTATTGCCCAGATGTTTTTTGCGATGAAGGACACAAAGACCCCTGTGTATGTGGCGGCGGTTGTAATGACAGTGAATATACTGCTTTGCTTTGCACTTTTAGGACCGTTAAAGCTGGGAGGCATCGCCCTTGCGGGGTCTGTATCCGCTTTTCTTAATTTTTTTCTTCTTCTTATCATATTACGGAGGCGTACAGGGAGAATTATCACTCCGGAGGTGGTCTATTCAATGATTAAATCATTACTGTCTTCTGTCATAATGGCCGGGGTGCTTTATCTTCTACTCATGACTTTTTCAGAATTAATGTCCAGGACCCGCGTCTATAACGCGGGACTGACGGTACTATTCCTCCTTGTCGGTATCTTCATTTTTTTCATTCTAAATGTCCTTTTTAAGAACAGGGATGTTCTTGAGCTGAAAAAGATCATATCTGGAAAGTTCGGTTTTAAGTAGATCGACAAGATGGAAATGCAGGCAGATGATGAGGCCTTTCACTGGCTGTCCAGGTATTTAATAAATAGTCTCTTGGGTTTTGCCAATATTGAAAACCAGCTTCCTAATTAGTGCCTAAAACTGATATTCTGGTTTTGGCGTAATACTTTTCCACTTCTTCGATATCGAACACGCAGGCACCTGAAATTTGCGTGTTGGCGCTTCCAAGCGCACAGGCAATACGGGCAGTATCTGCCGTGTCAAATTCGTTTATGATCCCGATAATGCCCCCGGCAAGAGCCGCGTCACCCGAGCCGACCGTGTTTACGGGACCCGAGACGACAGCCTGGGCATGGACAATTTCTTTCCCCCTGGAGTATATTAACCCGTTTTTGCCCAGAGTGATCATGACGTTTTTAATTCCCATGCTGTGGAAGATCCGCGCCGCTTTAAAAAGATCGTCGCGAGATGCTGTTGGTCTGGAAACCCCTGATGACCTGTGAAGTTTCGGCGGTCTTTGTGATCCCGATGAACCGGGAGGCTCTTGCGACGCTCGTTGTCCAGGCAATCCGGGCGGTTCCGGGAAAAATCCGAGCACATCCTCGACCTCCCTCGCGTTGGGTTTTATGAAAAGCGGCACCGCTTTTATCCCTTCTATAAAAGCGGGCCCGGATGCATCGAAAAACACAAGGGCACCGGCCGACTTGGCTTCATTGATGAGAGATGAGTATGTTTCGCCGGGCAGCCCCGCCGGAAGGCTCCCGGAAAAAACAAAAATCACGCCTTCTTTGTAAAGGGACCTGATTTTTTTTTCAAACTCCCTGATCATTGACCTGCTGATGACCGGGCCTTTTTCTCTAAGATGGGTCTCTTTCGGGCTGCTGTCAGAGACTATAGTGACATTCGTCCTCAAGAAACCGCTGATGCTTAGAAAATCATGTGCTATCTCCCCATTGTCAAGCAGGTATTTATAAACATCACAGCCCCCTTCCGCTAACATGCCGGTTGCTGTTGAATCAATGCCGAAAGCCCGAAGAGCGCGGGAAACGTTTACACCTTTGCCTCCGGCAAAAGACTCTGATCTATCGACCTGAAATGTACCGCCGGCCCTAAAATCTTTGACTTTGAGGGTCCTGTCCACTACAGGATTCATTGTGACGGTTACTATTGATATATTCAGCCTGTTTCGTATATCACCGATCATTTTATCTTTCTGTTGATAATTTAAATTATTATAATATAATAGTGAAAAAATAATGGGAGGTCCCTGTGCATATCGGAATAATATATTCATCGGAAAAGAAAGTCATTGAAAAACTTGCCGGGAAATTGAAAAACGGCCTCGAGGAACAGGGCCACACAGTGCTGATATTTTCGGACAACTCTGGTTCTTTCAGGGGGTTTGCCGCTTGCAAGCACCTTTTCGTGGGAACTTATATAACTTCGATCTTTAAAGCAAAAACCCCTTCGAAACTGAGGGACGCTCGCCATAATGTCCCCGGTATAACCGGAAGGAGGTCGACCGCTTTTGTTGCCGGAAGCGGCATGGGTGAAAGAAAGGCGCTTCTCGCCCTGATGAATGACATGGAGAAGCAGGGGTGCTTTATGGTGGACCAGCGCGCCCTTACATCCGAAAAAGACGCCTATGAATTTGGTAAGACCGTGGCGTTGAAATAACAGGCGTGTTTTTATTACACTGACCCCGAGAGCGCCCTTGAATATGGATAAGGAACAGATCGATTTAGAAATTGACCTCGGGAGCTTTGATCAAACTGTAAGAAGAAGCGCCCTACGTTGACAATTTCACGGGAGGTGTTTAAAGTGCCTGACAGGAAGCAGATCATTAAGAAGGCGTATGATCTGGGTTTTGAATACGAAAAGAGTTACGGCGGGTGCGCCCAGTGTGTAATGGCTGCTATTCAGGATGCGACCGGGATAAGAAATGATTTCATATTTAAAGCGGGGAGCGGTCTTGCCGGTGGAGGCGGCCTCAAGCTGTCCGGCCTTTGCGGCGGTTATTCAGGCAGTGTCATGATGATGAGCGCGTTTTTCGGAAGGGCACGGAATAAAATAGACGGTGACAGAGAAGATAAGTCCCGCTCGCTTAAAATGGCCGCGGCCCTGAATGAAAAATATGTTGGGAAGTACGGCAGTGTGATTTGCAGGGATGTACAGGTTAAGATCTTCGGCAGAAGCTTCGACCTGTGGGACCCGACCGAGAAGGAACTGTTTGAAAAGGCCGGGGGGCACGTGGACAAGTGCACTACGGTTGTAGCAGACGCGGCCGGCTGGGCCGCAGAGCTTATCCTGGATGAAATTGAGAGAAGAGGGCTTTCATTGAGCGATTTTGAAAACCTCATTTATATTACAGAATGAACAAATTCCCGGCTGAAAAATAAATGCCCTCATATATTTCTGCATATTCATGTTTTATCGAACAATTTTATTGTCTGATCGCATTATTACAGGCTTTTTTCCGGTCGATCCTGTTATCGCGGATCATTACGCTTTTTTACTCATTAAAACCGCAACCGGCTTCAACGGCTCAATGTTTTGCGCGATGATTTTTATAACAGCGGTAATCGGCACAGCCAGGAAAGCACCGACTAATCCCCACACATAACCCCAGAAAAAAAGTGAGAGCAGTATCAGTATTGGGGAAAGGTTGAACCGGTTTCCCATCATCTCAGGATCAAGATAGCTTCCTATTGTTATCTGGATGACTATCAGAGAAAAGGCGTTAAAGACGGGCAGGTAGGACCCGGGGAACTGCAGGACAGAAAGGATAATAGGCAATATGATAGCGGCCAGAGACCCTATGTAGGGAATGAAATTGAATAAAAATGCCAGAAATCCCCACAGAACGGCAAACTTGACACCAAAGAGCGCGCATGCAACGCCTGTGAGTATACCGGTCCCCGCGCTCATCAATGTTTTTATCATTGTGTATTTCATGATCTGCACATTTATGTTTTTTACTATCTCGAATATGTACTGGGCCCTCTGCGCGCTGAACGCTTTTATGATGAGCCTCGGATAATTTTTATAAGTAAGGTATATAAAAAAAAGTATCAGGAGCGTCAGCAGCAGCTGCCCGACAGCATTTATTGACACATTTAAAAAATTTGATAAAACTTCGGTTACTCTTGTGCTCTGCAGGATCTCAAGGATATTTTTTGTTTCGATCCTGAAATAATTTTTAAAAAATGCCTCTATGCCTGAAATGAGTTTGCTCTCCATGGTCGGCCAGAACACAATAAACTCCCGGATATTATTTGCAAGCATCTGTGCGATAAATATGCCGATGACAGAGATCGCCCCGAGAAGGATGATAAGGGTCGCGATCCTCGGGACCCTGTACCTGGCAAGAAATTCAACGGCAGGGGCGGAGAGATAGGCGAAAAATATCGCAAGAATAAGAGGGACAAAAATGTTGCTGAGCGTTCTGAGTACAAAGACGACCGCTATAAGACTGATCACGACGGCGGTAAACGTCAGCAACTTGTACAGGTAATATTCATTATTCATGATGATAATTTATAACAGAATCGCGATAAAAGCAATCATGTTGAATTTTATCTATGTTTGACGCGCGGCCCTGTCGTTCGAAAATCGTCTCAGATTTTTAGGCTGTTTGAAAGCCCCGCCGCAAGTGACCACGGGTTTCTTTTTCCGAGCTCTCCCAAAAGGTCCGACAGGAGGCGGCCCTTGTCAATGTTGTACCCTTCTTTCAGAAGGCTCGTTAAAAAATTTTTATGTGGTCTTCCTCGCCTGTAATCCGGCTCTTTGTCCGGGTGTTTCAGGTACCTGTCGATCAGTCCCATATCCGGGTCAAAAAGCAGGGACCCCTGGTATAGAACAAGGTCCCTTTTTTTATAGAGGGAGGAGCCGAGGATCTTTTTGTTACCAATTGTTATGTCTGATATTCCTTTAACAGCGAGATCTTCGATCCCGGACCGTTTGAGCGCTTTTATGATAATTTCATTTATTGCGTTCATGTGCTCTCTTAAATAAAAAGGAAAAGCTGTTTTCCCGGCGATCGAGATAACGATCATCCCTTTTGACAGTAAAACTGTGCCGCCGCCGCCGGCCCTCCTGAGGACCGGAACACCGTCCTCTTCGCAGTTGCGAATATTGACATCGTTTTCTTTTTTACGCGACCTGCCGAGGACCACTTCCGGTTTTTCAGCTTCAAAAACCGTGAAATAATACTCTGAACCGTTCTCTATTTTCACCAGCAGGGTATCATCTATATACATATATTTATCGTTTTTTCAAGGTTGTTTGTGTAAAAAATCCTATTCTGTGTCTTTTTTTTTAATGAACCGGCCCGTCCGGAATCTATTTTTATTGACAAGACCTGGATTTAGATTACAATGTTACACTCAAGATTAATTGTGATACACCTATAAATTAAATCCTAACCCCGGGAACCGTTGAATGGAAAGCAAAACCAATCTCCTACAACTTAATAAAATAACAAAGATATTTCCAGGTGTAATCGCGGTTTATGAGGTTGATTTTGACATGAACAGGGGGGAGATCCACGCGCTTGTCGGGGAGAACGGGGCGGGGAAAAGCACTCTTATAAAAATTCTTGGGGGCGTGTATCAGCCGGACGGCGGGAAAGTTGTATTTGACGGGGATGAGGTGTTTTTCACAACAACACATCAATCTCAAGAGAGAGGAATATCGGTTATTTATCAGGAATTCAACCTTATCCCGGACCTGTCAGTTGCGGAAAATATTTTTATCGGCAGGGAACCGAGAAGAATCGGTAACCTGTTCATAAACTGGAAAGTTTTAAACTCGGATGCCGGGGATATCCTGGACAAGCTGGAAGTCCGGATTGACCCGAAAAAATTTGTCAGTGATCTCACCCTGGCTGAAAGGCAGATGGTTGAAATAGCAAAAGCCCTTTCCTTTCGATCGAAACTTATTATTATGGACGAGCCTACCGCCGCCCTGTCGGACAGGGAGGTCCGGAAATTATTTGATATTATCAAAGGGCTGCGTGAGGAGGGAGTATCGATCATATATATCTCACACAGGTTGGAGGAAGCGTTCGAACTTTCCGACAGGATAACGGTATTGAGGGATGGTAAAAAGATCGGTACAAAAATCAGCTCGGAGACAAGTGAAGAAGAGATAATAGAAATGATGGTCGGAAAGGTCGTCAAAGACTACTTCGCCGAGGTGAAACAGGATATAGCAAAAAAAGAGCTTATGATGGAAGTGAAAGACTATTCGGTGGCTGACTATATCGATAATGTGAGTTTTAAGCTGTACAAAGGTGAGATACTCAGTATTGCCGGGATCCTCGGATCGGGTTCGCAGCAGCTTTTAAAATCACTCTACGGTGTGATCCCCAAAAAGGCGGGTGAAATATACTTTAAAGGGAAGCCCACAGCCATTGAATCTACAAGGGACGCCATTAAACTCGGTATCGGGTACCTGACTGAAGATCGAAAAAACTCGGGTATACTGCCGGATATGTCCGTTCTCCACAATATTACGATTATCATTATTAAAACGCTCACCGTACTCAGGGGCATTTTTATAAAAGACAGAAGGGAAAAAGAAAAATTCAATGAGATAAGGGACCGCCTGGATATCAAGTCTGCCGGTTACACCCAGAAAATAATATACCTGAGCGGCGGGAACCAGCAGAAGGTCGTGATCGGCAGGATTCTTGTGGCGGATTGCGAGGTGCTCATACTGCTCGAGCCTACCAGAGGCATAGATGTGGGGGCAAAGGCCGAGGTACACAAAATCCTGCGCGAGCTTGCGAATAGCGGTATTTCAATAATTATGACGTCGTCTGAATTACAGGAGCTTGTAAATCTGCCTGACCGTTGTATCGTGCTGTACAAAGGTAAAATTGCGACAGAGTTTACACGCGAGACTATGGACGAAGAGAAACTCGTGGCTGCCCAGATAGGCCAGAGTGTCGGTGATTAAGTTTTTATACAGGTGCATAAAGGTTTGAAAAAGGAAGTAATAAACGGGATTAAGTAGTGACAACAGCAGAGGCCGGAGCCTATGGTAAAGTTTCTCAAGTTGTATGAAAAAATAGGTATTTTTATTTTTTTAGTGGCCGGGGGTGTGTTTCTGTCTTTCGCGAGCCCCTATTTTTTAAAAGGGGACACTATTCTCAACATAGTCACCCAGGGGACCTACGGCGCTATCGTAGGTTTCGGGATGACGCTTGCCATAACCATCGGGGGCTTTGACCTTTCAGTAGACGCGGTCATGTCTTTAACAAGTGTTTTTCTGTCGATCCTCATTCCGGTCGCAGGGATACCCCTGGCCATACTGGTGTCGGTGATCATCGCCTGTTCTGTCGGCCTGATAAACGGCCTTATCATCACAAAACTAAAGGTGAATCCTCTCATAACGACACTTGCTATGATGACCATTATAAAAGGTGTTGCGCTTCTCGTGGCCGGAGGAAGACAGATAGTCATTCACCAGAAGGTATTCATGGAGCTTGGTACCGGGAAAACACTGGGCATTCCCAACCCCATATATATAATGATCGTTTTGTTCGTAATATTTTACTTTCTGCTTTATCATACACCTTTCGGCAGGCACATCAGCGCCGTGGGCTCGAACGAAAACGCGGCGCGGATATCCGGGTTAAAAGTCGACCTTATAAAAATATTGACCTTTGTGCTTGTCTCGTTTACCGCTTCGATCGCTGGAACCATCCGCACTTCGCAGACACTGATAGGGATACCGACGATGTCTCCCGGCTTTGTGCTGGTAGCCATAACCGTGACGATTTTAGGTGGGACAAGTTTATCAGGCGGTAAGGGTAATTTGTGGGGAACATTGTTTGCCGGGGTTTTTATTTCGATGATCTACTACGGGCTCAATCTCATCGGGGTCCAGATATTTTACCAGATGCTTTCCGTGGGCCTTGTGCTTATTTTCGCGCTTTTTATCGATGGCATAAGAAACAGATATTTGGAGACGATCAAAGCGAAAGGGATAAAAGTGTAGCTGACAAACCGGTATTTTGAGAATTGCATTTTTAACGGACTTCATTGAAAGGATTGATTTATGGGTATTTTATCAGAGGACGGACCAAAGACCGGGCTCAAGGAAAAGTTTGCAACAAGGTGGGACAATTTCGGGCTCCCGCTTCTTTTTGTTGTACTTGTCATTGTCTTTTCGGTTCTGGCTCCCGCGTTCCGGACATCATATAATTTGATCAGCAACTTCCGGTTCACATCTTTTATCGGTATCGGCG
>SDBS01001742.1_pt1 | contig 22001 bp, 22 predicted proteins | sample 2277091 | NCBI WGS metagenome assembly SDBS01 (sample SAMN10404972, study PRJNA504765) | marine sediment metagenome | isolation source: marine sediment core GS10_PC15, 163 cmbsf | place: Arctic Ocean: Southern Knipovich Ridge | collected 2010
GGGGAAGGAAAACTGACGGTCGGGGTTGCGACTGTGACTCCCGTATCTCCCGTCTTTCACTGCGGTGTGATAATCGACCCGCCGGGCGCTCCGGTCCCTGCCGTCGGCCTGGGCGAGATCGGGGCGGATGACGAGAAGTTCGCCGCGGCCGTTCTCGATCAGTACCGGAGGGAATGCCTTTCGATAGACAATGCGATACGCAAGGTCAGGGGGGTAGGATGACAGAGGGCTGGCTGCACGAGATATTCCGCTCGGTCCAGGGCGAGGGGATCTATACAGGAGTGATGCAGGTCTTCGTGAGGATGTCGGGTTGCGGCCTGTCATGCTCCTACTGCGACACGGAAGCGTCGAAGGAGAGAGTCGAAAGTTGTACCTGCAGGATGCCCGGCGGTGACATCGAGCTGGAAAACCCCATCAGTCCCGAGGCCGCGGCCACACTGACCCTTTCTCTCGCCGCCATGCCGGGCACACATTCGATAAGCATCACAGGCGGCGAGCCTCTCGAGCAGCCCGGGTTCCTCGCGGAGTTTCTCGAACTGGCGCGCAGAGGCGGACTGCCGCTTTATCTCGAGACGAACGGGCTGGACTCGGCCGGGCTCGAATCCGTCCTGCCGCTCGTTGATATAATCTCTCTCGACATCAAGCTGCCCTCGCTCTGCGGCGGCGACAATATCTTTCCCGCCTACAGGGAGACACTCAGCGTGGCTGTTGACAAAGATCTCTTCTGCAAGATAGTAGTCACCGGCGGTACAGAGATGGATGAGTTCGGTGAGGCGGTCGGGCTGATCGCGGATGTCGACGCGGGGATACCGCTGGTCATCCAGCCGGCTACTCCGATCGCCCGCAGCCTGCCGCCTGATCCGCAGATGCTTCTCGATATGGCTGCCCTGGCGGCTCCGCTGCTTGCCGATGTAAGGATCATCCCTCAGTGCCACCTGATGCTGGGCCTGCCCTGACAACTGCTTGACGGGACTGCCGCTGCGGATCGTCCATCTGATAATAAAAAAGCGCCTGAGCCGGCGCGCGGGAAAAAGGTGCTGCGAGATGATACGATGCAGGGTCGGGTTCGTGAAGGCGGCGACCACCCCGCAGCGGTGATACCAGACAGCAAGCCGCATACCAGAGCCGCTTTAAAAAGAACATGACAAGCCGGTTTTCCTTTACCGGCAGGGGGTTGTGCCGATCGGCCGCGGAAAACTGGGTGTTTCTCCTCAGTCCCTGTGATTCCCTATTGTTCCCCCGGTTCCCCGCTGGAGGACCCGTCCCGCCTTGCCTCTTGCAACGCATCCGATGCAAAAACGATGTGGGACGGGAAGGCGGCCGGCTGCTGCGACCGGCGCGGCTCACTGATGGACGGCCCGGGAAATTCCGGAGTTCTATCTCTCTTTTCCCTTGACACAATATAACTTATAGGGTATCTGATTACTCAATATCGTACTCATGAGTTAACCATGTGGAGGGGCATGGCTCCTGCTGACCGGAAGGAGGAAGGGTAAATGACTAAAGCGGAAATCGTGGAAAACATTGCCAGCAGGACGGGTCTTACTAAGAAAGAGGTCGCCGAGGCGGTGGACCAGTTTCTCGCTAGCATCTCGAAGGGACTCGCTGAGGGCAAGCATTACGAAATCCGCGGATTCGGAACCTTCAAGGTAAAGGACCGCAAGGCGAGAATGGCCCGGAATCCCAGGACAGGTGAACCGGTACCGGTTCCCGACCGCAAGGTCCCGGTGTTCAAGGTCTCAAGAGAACTCAAGGAGCTTGTCGCACAGTCCTGATCCGGACCGCAAGGCCGCATCACGACCCGGCTCCGCCTGAAGGCGGAACGGCGGGATATTGTATCAAGCCATAGCTTAATCGATCTCCGGGAGAGAACAATGAGTGATCGCGTCGTCGATCTCAGAAGCGACACTGTGACCAGGCCGTCCGATGACATGCGCCGGGTGATCGCCGGAGCCGAAGTCGGCGACGACGTTCTCGGCGACGATCCGACCGTGCAGATCCTCGAGGAAAGGATGGCCGCCCTTCTCGGAAAGGAAGCGGCCCTTTACGTTCCGAGCGGCACGATGGCGAACCTCATCGGGATCCTCACGCAGACTTCGCCGGGCGACGAGATCATCCTCGACCGCAACAGCCATATAATCAACTACGAGGCGGGGGGCGCATCCGTCATAGGCGGGGTGCAGCTCTATCCCCTCGACAGTCCCGACGGGTTCCTGCCCGAAGAGATGCTCGAAGGGGCCGTGAGGCCCGATAACATCCACCATACGAACACGACTCTTGTGACCGTGGAGAACACGCAAAACAGGGGCGGGGGACGGATCTATCCGGTCGAACGCCTCGAGGCGGTATGGAGATTCGCGGCGGATCATGGACTGAGGCTGCACATGGACGGGGCGAGGCTTGCCAATGCGGTCGTTGCGACGGGTATCACATTCGAGAAATACGGTTCGCTGGCCGATTCGATCAATATCTGCTTTTCCAAGGGTCTCGGAGCGCCGGTCGGCTCGATCCTCATCTCCGACGCCGGGACGATCAGGAAGGCGAGGGACTGGAGAAAGAGGCTCGGCGGCGGGATGCGCCAGGCAGGTATCCTCGCCGCGGCGTGTCTCTATGCTCTCGACAATAATATCGAGCGTCTCGCCGACGATCATGTGCGGGCTGCGCGGATCGGCAGGATAGTAGAACAGACACCCGGAATGGAGCTCGTCTTCCCCGTAGACACGAATATAGTCATATTCACCATAGGCGGCGCGGACTCCGTCGAGTTCGTTTCGAAGCTGGATGAAAAGGGAATACTAGCCCTGGCGATAGGCCCGGGCAGGGTCAGGATGGTCACCCATCTCGACATAACCGATGAAGACATAGACTTTTTCGAGGAGGCGTTCCCCGGGATCGCCGTTGGATGATGAGAGAGTTCCCCTTCTATCTCGTAAGCACTCCCATCGGAAATCTGTCCGATCTGTCCCTGCGCGCGAAGGAGATACTCGCGTCGGTCGACTTCATACTTGCCGAGGATACAAGGAAGTCCGGCACCCTTCTGAAGCACTACGGCATCGAGACCAGGATGATCCCCTACCATGATCACAATAAAGAGAAGGTCACACCCGGCATTCTCGATCGCATCGAAGGGGGAGAGACGGGCGCCCTGGTGACCGATGCCGGCACCCCGGGCATCTCCGATCCGGGATATTATCTCGTCAGAGCGATGACCGAGAGAGAGATAGAGTTCACCGCCCTGCCGGGGCCGAGCTCGGTGATACAGGGACTGGTCCTTTCGGGGCTTCCCACCGACAGGTTCACCTTCTACGGCTATGTTCCGAGGAAGAAGGGGGCGAGGGACAGACTTTTCGAGGAAGCGGGCGCCGCAGTCGGCACAGCCGTCTTCTTCGAGAGCCCCCACAGGATAGTCGCTACTCTCGAGGCGCTGGCCGCGGTACTTCCCGGCCGTGAGGCCGTTGTGGCAAGGGAACTGACCAAGCTGCACGAAGAAGTGGCCCGGGGCAGCGCGGAAGAACTTGCCGGGCGGTTCTCGAAGCGCAAGGTCAGGGGTGAGATCACGCTGCTGATTCGGGGCGCGGGGAAAAGGGGCAGGGGCGGAACCGCTTGACAGCATGAAGGTTCAGGTCACATAATCCCACTGAAAAAGAAGACTCTCACAGTAAAGGAAGGACATCGGGGCGGCATGATCGACAAATCCGTCATAAAGGAACGTTTCCGGGGGCTTACTTCCCCCGTCGTGGATATACTTGATACGCTGGGCGTGACGCCGATGGGCGTATCGTTTGCCGGGCTCGCGCTCAGTGTCTTCGGAGCCTTCTTCGTCGGAGCCGGAAAGCTCGTCTCGGGAGGCGTGATCCTGATCGTGGCCAGCCTCTGCGACACTCTCGACGGCGCGCTTGCCCGCAAGACCGGAAAGACCTCTTTATTCGGGGCATTCTTCGATTCGAGCGCTGACAGGATCTCCGAATTCGCTTATTTTGCCGCCCTGTCCTTCTATTATTCGGGCAGGGGCAGCGACTTCATGATCTTCTTTACGCTCGCCGCCCTGATCGGCTCGTTCATGACGAGTTACTCGAGGGCGAGAGCCGAGGGCCTCGGCCTCGAATGCTCGGTCGGTATCCTCGAGCGGCCCGAACGCATCGTGCTGCTGGTTGTGGGTCTGCTGTTCGGAGGCAGGATTCTTGACGCTGTCGTGGTCCTGCTGGCGATACTCAGCATATATACATTTATCCAGCGGGTCATGCATGTCCGGAACATCACCGGGGGCGGTCAGCCGCCGGAGGAAGTCTGATCCCGGCCCGCACGCGTTGACAGGATGAAACCGAGCTTCCGATCAATCCTGAGAACCTCTGTACCGATCCTCATAGATCTGGGCGCGCAGATCCTCATGTGGACGATCGAGACGACCCTCGTCGGACACATCGCGGTCACTGCACTCGCGAAACATTATCCCGGGATGGGTGCGACGGGAGTCGACGCGCTGACAGCGGTTGGCAACGTAGTCCAGGTAATAATATATACATGCACGATCCTCCTTATCTTCGTCTTCGGAGCCTCGATCATCATCGTCAGGCTTATCGGCGCGGGCAGGAAGGAAGACGCCAACCATTTCCTCGGGCAGACGATATTTACCGCCCTCTTTCCAGCGATAGGCATAGCTGTTATCTGGTATTTCGCCGCGCCTCTGATCTTCAGAACGGTACTTGGCACATCCGAGGCGGTGACGGCGATCGGAGTAGATTATCTCCGGGTCGTATCGTGGTTCGCGCCCTTCATCATCATGAACTTCGTTGCTATCGGCCTCGTGCGGGGTGCCGGGGATACGCATCTCTCCATGATCACGGGGCTGCTCGTAAACGGTATCCACCTCGTGCTGGCGGTGCTCCTCGTTTTCGGCGTCTGGAAATTCCCCGAGCTCGGCGTGAGGGGCGCGGCGATCGCGGCCGGCACGGCGCATACGGTCGGATGTATCTTCACATTCAGCTTCATACTTCGCGGCCGTTCGATGCTCTCTTTCAACTGGAACGATTTCAGGGATATCAACAGGCGCAGCATAATCCATATAATAAAGACCGGCACACCGATAACGCTCGAGCAGCTCGCCTGGATGACAGGGATGACGATCGTCATCGGGTTCAGCAACAGGCTCGCTCCGGCCGCCGCCGCGGGTCATATCATCATCCTCACATACCAGCGGATATTCTCGATGATGTACCAGGCCTTCGGTATGGGCGCATTGACACTGGTAGGCAAGCGTTACGGAGCGCGGGAGTTCATGAAGGCGAGGCAGACGACACGGATGTTCGCCTGGCTTGCCAGCGGTGTGGTCGTGGTGATAGCCGGGATCCTCTACTTCAGCGCGCGGCACTGGGTGCTCCTGTTCACGTCGGATCCAGAGGTGATCAGGGTCGGCGTCTACGCGCTGAGGATCGCCGCTCTGATACAGATACCGAAGGCGCTGTCGTACGTATATTCCTTCAGCCTCCGCGGCATCGGCGAGAACCGCTATCCGATGTATATTGCCTTTTTCGGGGTCATATTATTCCAGGTAATACTCGGCTACAACCTCGCGTTCACCGCGGGACTCTCCCTGGCGGGACTCTGGATAGCGGCGGGGGTCGACGAGGCGTTCAAGGTGACGATGTTTTTCAGGCGGTTCAGGAAGAGGATCCGGAAACTCACTGTACACGCATAATAAATGCACTTGTGAAACAGGGACGCCCCTCAGGCGTATTGCAATAAGGGTGTGAATTACGGATGACAGAAAAGAAATCTGGATATTTCATAACATTCGAAGGCGTTGAGGGATCGGGGAAATCCACCGTGGCCCGTGCCGTTCTGGAGAGATTCCTGCAGGCCGGCCTCAAATGCGTCATCACCCGCGAGCCGGGAGGAAACGAGATCTCGGAGAAGATAAGGGAGATGCTGCTTGATCCGGGGAATACATCGATATCACCGAGGACCGAACTGCTGCTCTACGTGGCCAGCCGCGCGCAGCTCGTCGGCGAGGTGATCGGACCCGCGCTGGAGAAGGGGACGAGCGTCCTGTGCGACAGGTTCATGGATGCTTCGGTCGCCTACCAGGGCTGGGCAAGGGAGCTCGGCGAGGATATCGTCGAGGGCCTCAACTCGTTCGCCGTGGCGGGCGCTGTGCCTGACAGGACATATCTGCTGGATCTCGAAGTCGGCGACGGGTTCGAGAGAGGGCCGGACCGGAGAGAAGCGGAAGGTTCGCGCGACAGGGACAGGCTCGAGCTCGAAAAGCGGGATTTCCATGAGAGGGTTCGGGAGGGATACCTGAGGATAGCTTCGAGGGAGCCCGGCAGGGTCGTCGTCATAGACGCCTCCAGGCCCCTCGAAGAGGTGATCGAGGCTGTTCTGGGGAACCTGAGGGCCGTTCCCGGGTTAAAGGATCTGTGACCATTAAGCGTTTGATTCCGGGTCGAAGTGGAATCATATTAATAGATGCCGGACATCCGGCCGACCGGGTAGAAGATAAACAACACAATGGGAGGTCTCCATTGAGGCTCGATAAGAGATTCGTGATATCAGTACTGGCCGTTATTCTGCTTTCAGCGGCGGCGTTCTACGTATTTGCGGGGGAGCAGCGCAGAGACAGAGAGACTTCCCTCGAAGAGATCGACAGGTTCAACGAGGTCCTGACCAGGGTCCTCGATTTTTATGTCGAGGAGCAGGAACTCAGTGATGTGATCGATAATGCGATCCGGGGCATCCTGGAAGAACTCGATCCGCATTCGGTCTACCTCGACAAGCGGCAGTACGAAAACCTTATGATAGACACCAAGGGTGAGTTCGGAGGCCTGGGGATCACGATAACGGTGAGGGAAGGATTTCCCACCGTCATATCCCCGATCGAGGATACGCCCGCTTACAGGATAGGTATCCAGGCAGGCGACCGGATAATCGCGATAGAGGGCGAGCCCACCGAAGGGTGGAGCAGCGATGAGGCGGTCGGAAAACTCAGGGGAGCGCCCGGTACCCAGGTCAATATCACACTCGGCCGCGACGCGGGCCACAACGAGATCGACTCGCTCGATGTGACCATCACCCGCGAGATCATCACCGTACCGAGCATCACCTACTACGATGTCATCGAGGACATCGGCTATGTCAGGATATCAAGATTCGCTGAGAACACGGCTCATGACCTCGACTCGATCCTCGACGGGATGGAGAAGGAAGGGATCAAGGGGGTCATGATCGACCTCAGGTCGAATCCGGGCGGCCTTCTAACCGCGGCCTTCCACGTCTCGGATCTTTTCCTCGACAAGGGAAAGATGATCGTATACACGGAGAGCCGGCTGGAAGACCACAGCCAGAAGTTCTACTCCAACGGAAAGAACGTTCACGGCGACTATCCCGTAGTTGTGCTCGTAAATGGTGCGAGCGCCTCGGCGTCCGAGATCGTAGCCGGCGCCATTCAGGACTGGGACCGCGGCCTCGTAGTCGGCCAGACGACATTTGGCAAGGGCTCGGTCCAGACCGTATTCAAGATCGGTCAGGATTCAGCGCTGAAGCTCACTACTCAGAAGTATTTCACTCCGAGCGGCAGGAGCATCCACAAGGACATAGACCGCGATGGGAATACGATCGTCGATGAAGAGGGTGTTGATAAGGAGTACTTTACAGCCGGCGGACGCGTTGTCTACGGCGGTGGAGGTATTACACCCGACTGGACGATGGAGCTTCCCGAATGGACCGGTTTCCAGCGTGCCCTCGAGATCAAGAGCATATTCTTTTCGTTCGCCGTGCACTACACGGCCGAGCATAAGGAAGTCGGTGAGGACTTCGAGGTCTCGGAAGACGTGCTGAAGGAATTCCGCGACTTCCTCGTGGTGAAGGAGTTCGAGTACGAGGAGGACAGCTGGAACGAAGAGAACATCGACTATGTCAAGCTCGGGGTAAAGCGAGAGGTCTTCCGTAAGTTGTACGGGACAAAGGGCGCCTACAGGGCCACACTTCCCGAGGATGAAGAGGTCACCGCCGTTCTCAAGATGTTCTCCGAGGTTTCGTCTCTCAACGACATGTTTGCCTACGCGGCAAAGAAGCAGGAGTTCGCGAAGGCTGAACAGGAGCAGGCCGAAGCCGTGAAGACGGAGGTCGATTGAAAAGCGAACGGATCGCGATAGTCAGCGATTTTGACGGTACGATCACGCTTCGGGATGTCGGGCAGCATTTCTTCGAGAAGTACATTCCCGATCGAAAGGCTCACAGGGAGCTACTCGAAAAGTGGAAGATCGGCCTTATCAGCTCCCGCGAGTGTCTCGAGAAGGAGATAGCGTGGGTGCGGGCGGGCACCCGTGATCTCGACGACTTCATCGAGAATGAACGCCTCGATCCCTTCTTCAAGGATTTTGTCGATTTCTGCAACAGGCGCAAGTTCGAGCTGATGATCCTCAGCGACGGGCTCGATTATTATATCGACGCTATCCTGATGAGATACGGATACGGATTCATAGACTTCAAGTCCAACCATCTCGTTACCGACGGAGACAGTATCGCCGGCGTAGAATTTCCATGGTATCTTCCCGAGCTCTGCGACATGTGCGCGAACTGCAAGAAGGCGCATGTCGACAAGCTGCGCGGCGAGGGATATTTCACCGTTTACGTGGGTAACGGGTACAGCGACAGGTGTCCATCGGAGCACGCCGACATGGTGTTTGCCAAAGCAGACCTTCTCGATCATTGTCAGCGCGAGAAGATCGACTGCATTCCATTCAGAAATTTCCGGGATGTCGAACGTGAGATCATGTCGAGGTTCTACCTGTCTGATTGAATCAAGGGCGGGTTTCCCGACTACTGTCCCCGCTGATTCTCCTCTTCCATTATTCTTATGCTTATCCTGTGATGTTTGTCCAGCCGGTTGGTGTAGAGGCGGCTGACGAAACCGATGAACTCGAATATATCGCTGTCGGATATCTCGCCGCCCGCGGTGAGACGCTTCATGTAATCCATCACATCGGTCATATCGTTACGGGAGCAGATCTCCGCATCGTAGCAGTTCCAGAACTTGTCGAAGGTATACTGCAGTTCCTCGCCGTACTTGGTCTGCAGGTCGGCCGGCAGGGAAGAGGAGAGCGTGCCGGCGGCCCTGACGTAGGCCCTGGAGGATATATATCCTTTTCCTGCCACCAGCGCAGCTATGACGACCGCGGCAGCCGCTCCGATGATCAACGCCTTTTTCGTTTTACCGGACATCTTTCCTCCATCGACTCGCAGCGGCAGGCGATCCGCTGCGCATGACAGCATCAGTATTCTACACGTCTGTATATTACACCCCGGCGAGGGTGGAGGCAAACCATTCGACCGTCAACGAAGCAGCTTTTTCGAGAGCGGGCGTCGGTTTCGACAGATGGTGGATGACCCCGAAGGTGTGCCCGCATCCCTTTATCGCCTCGAGTCTCCTCTCTCCGCTGCCCGGCAGATCGAAGAATGCCTTCGCCTCGCTGATCGATACTGCCGCGTCCCGTTCCCCGTGCACGACGAGATGGGGGATCTCCAGCGCGGCTGCCGTTGTCGGGACGTCGTACCTCTCCCTGTTTGCGTCGATATCCTCGTAATACGAATAATCGAGGTGAAGCGGTATCGGCGAACGGCTGTCGGAGAATTCGAGTGTGCCGGTCCTCTTCCATTCCTTTTTTCTGCGGGCGGTGTACCGGTCGAGCCTCGAAGGCGTCGACCAGGTGACGATCGATCTGACTTCCGGGAAAGAATTTGCCGTGAGTATGGAGATCGATCCTCCCCTGCTGTGCCCGAGCAGTCCCCTGGTGGGAGATGCGGGGAAAGGAAAGGCGCTCGAACCTGTCCAGCGCAGGACCCGGGCGAGGTCGGAGAGTTCTGTCGAAACCTTGTTTGAGGCGAATTCGGCGGGTCTCGTGATCATCCCGGTCTCATCGTCCGTGCCGCTGTGTGAGAAGCTGATCGTCACTATATGGAATCCCGCCAGCGCAAGGCGCTCCGAGACCCAGGGAAAGAATCCCCATCGCCTGTATCCCAGAAATCCGGGACAGATGACGATTACGGGCCGCATGGAGTCCTTCGCGGCTGTCCTGACGTCCGCGGGGACAGGAATGCCGTCTCCGGGAATCACAGTATCCACTGTTAAAACCTTTGAACCGTTCATATTCGTTAAGGTATTATCTTTCATATCAAAACGCAATGGAGGTCGAGGATGAGAAAACGCGTACTCGCTGGAATACTTATAACACTGGTCATATTCGTCGTAGCAAGAAGAATATCCATGAACAGGCCCTCGGAGGTCACATGGACGGGCGGCGGCGTCAGGATCACCCATCTGACTGTATACGAGCAGGTCGGGCCCGGACAGCCGGAGATCATTCTGCAGGTCGATCCTCCTGAAGAGATAGACGCAGCTGTCCTCTACCATGTCCCCGGGGTGGAGGCGTTCGATACGATCGGGATGTCCGAGATCTCGAGCGGGGTCTGGTCGGCGAGGCTTCCCGCGGGTGAGAAGGGCGACAGGCTCGAATACGGATTCAAGATCTCGCAGACGGAAACATCAGAAATCGGAACAGCTACGGCGACATCGATATCCGGCTATTACCTGATCAAGTACAAGGGAGAGGTGTCGGTGACCGTCCTCGTCCTCCATATACTCTGCATGTTCGCCGCATTCTTCTTCATTGTCGAGGCGATAATCGGTGCTTTCACCATGCTCATCATGGGAGAGGAGAAGGAGTTCACCATAGCGCAGACGAGATGGGTGCTTCTCTTCAGTTTTCTCGGGGGTGTGCCGCTCGGATTTGTCCTGAACAGGCAGAGGTTCGGGCCTATATGGGAGGCCTTTCCCTTCGGGGCCGACATCACAGACAACAAGACGCAGTTGATCATCATCTTCTGGATCATAATCGCGGCCTTGTCATGGAAGAGCTTCGCATGCAGGAGAACGGGACGCGACATTGCCGGTCACGGTGTCTTTGCCATCGCTGTGATCATAGCATCGTTCCTCAGCCTGTTCCTGTATCTCGTGCCTCACAGCCTCTGATGGTATTCGCCAGCGGGATTCTCTGACGGGAGCCGCCTTGTGATCGTTAACTCTCCGGAGCATAAGCGTTCTCCGTTTACCGGGACTGCCGTGGGACTTGCTCCCCTGGCGGGCTGGTCAGACGCACCTTTCCGCCTGCTCTGTTTCGAGTACGGAGCCGATTTTGCCGTGACCGAGATGGTAAGTGCCGAAGGGTTGATCCGCGGGGGCGAGAAGACAGTTCGCCTGTTCGAGAGGATGCCCGGCGAGGGACCGCTGGGTGTCCAGCTGTTCGGCTCCGACCCCGCGGCTTTCGCGGCGGCGGCTGTGATAGTCTGCCGGTCGGATCCGGCCTTCATCGATCTTAATTTCGGATGCCCGGTAAAAAAGGTGGTCAGGAAAAATGGCGGATCGGCGATAATGCGCGATCTCGACCTCTTGGGCAGGATATGCGCGGCCGTAGTATCAGTCTCGACAGTTCCCGTGACGGTAAAGATAAGAAGCGGATGGAATCCTGAAGAGGAAAACTATATCAATGCCGGCAGGGTGGCGGAGGAGGCCGGGGTCGCTGCTGTTACGCTTCATCCGAGGCACCGTTCCCAGCTGTTTTCGGGCGAAGCCGACTGGACTCATCTCGCCGATCTTCGTGAGGCGTTGTCGATAGATGTGGTGGCGAGCGGAGATGTCCGGGGAGCGGACGATTACAGGAAAATTGTCGAGATAACAGGGTGTGAAACTGTTATGATCGGCAGGGGCGCGTTCGGGCGCCCCTGGGTATTCAGTGAGATAAAGGCGGCTCTCGAGGGACGGCAGTGGACACCGCCCGGTCCAGGGGAGAGGACCGGCACCATGATCAGGCTGTCCCGCATGGAGGAGGAGTTGAAGGGCGAGAGGCGGGCCGTGGTCGAGATGCGTAAGCAGTACAGGTGGTTCCTCAGGGGAATGCCCGATGTGAAGGATTACCGCATGAGGCTGTCAACTGTCGAGTCGATGGCCGGAGCGAGGTCGATAATAGAAGAACTCAGAGAAGATATGGAGAAGAAATGGACAGGGACAGCCTGAAGAAACTCCTCGGCGATGTGGCCGGCGGCAGGACCGGTGTGGAGGAGGCAGTCGAACGTCTCAGGACGTTGCCTTTCGAGGATACCGGTTACGCCCGGATCGATCATCACAGGGAGTTGAGGCGTGGATTTCCCGAGGTGATATTCTGTCAGGGCAAGACTCCCGAGCAGATACAGGGTATCGCGACCAGGATCATAAAGCATGGTTCCGACCTGCTCGCGACCAGGTGCTCGCCGGAGCAGTTCGCTGCGATATCCGGCTCGCTTGAAGGGGCTGTCTATCACGAGGATGCCGGACTGTTCGCCGTAAAGCAATCGAAGCAGCAGGAAAAAGGTTTTGTAGCCATTGTCGCCGGAGGGACCTCTGACAGGCCCGTATCCGAAGAGGCTGCCCTTACGGCGCAGTATCTCGGCTGCAGGGTGGGGAGGTTTTACGATGTAGGGGTCGCCGGGATCCACCGGCTCTTTTCTTCGTGGGAGGAGATCAAAGAGGCCGATGTTATCGTGGTTGTGGCGGGCATGGAGGGTGCCCTGGCGAGTGTCGTTGCCGGGATGGCCGACGCGCCGGTCATCGCCGTTCCAACCAGCATAGGATACGGGGCGAGTTTCGGTGGGCTCGCGGCGCTGCTGGCGATGCTTAACAGCTGCGCCGGCGGAGTCACCGTCGTCAACATAGACAACGGCTTCGGCGCGGCATACGCAGCGGCGGTCATCTGCCGGAAGATTTATCCGGACGAACAGGGGTAGTAAATGCCGAAAGCGGAAAGAAAAACGAAGAATACGAAAAATGCCGGACGCGCGAAAAAATCGATAGATACGATCGTACTCGATCCCTCCCTTGGCCTGAGCGGCGACATGTTTCTCGGATGTCTTTTCGCGCTCGGAGCCGACAGAGGCGAGGTCGTAAGACAGGTCGCGACGCTGCCCGGACTCGAGAAATTCCATATCGTCTCGGGCAGGGTCAAGCGAAGGGGCGTGACCGCGGTGAGGGCAAGGGTAGTCTGTCCCGGGAAGGCCGGACCCAGGGACCTCAGGACGATCCTGTCCATGATAAACAGGTCGAAGCTCGGCAAGGACGTGAAGAAAGCGGCCTCGAAGGCATTCATCGTGCTAGGTGAAGCGGAGGGCAAGATACACGGCGTTCCGGCAGACCAGGTGCATTTCCACGAGGTCGGCGCCGTCGATTCGATCGTCGATATAGTAGGGACGGCGGTGGCGCTATCTCTGCTGGGGTTCCCGAAGCTCTACCACAGGCCGTTCACGCTGGGGAGCGGGACGATCACTTTTTCACATGGAACGCTTCCTCTTCCAGCACCGGCGACGCTCGAGGTGCTGAGAGGGAGGACAGTCTGTTTCGGTACTGCAGAGGGTGAGGTGGTCACCCCGACAGGCGCGGCTCTTGCCGTTGCCCTTGCCGAAGAACTTCCCGCAGACATGCCTCTCAGTGTCGAGAAAATCGTCTACTCCGCGGGAACCCGTGAAAAGGGAGGCGCACCGGGAATGCTCCGCGCCGCTGCCTGCTCCGGACCGGATGTCTCCTCTGGCGGGAAGCGGGGAGGAGGCGGGACGGACGAACCGCGCGGACTTGTCACGATAATAAAGACGACTATCGATGATATGACACCCGAGCTGTTCGGGTACATCCAGGAGAAGCTGCTCGAGGAGGGCGCGCTCGATGTCTTCATGTCATCTGTAGCGATGAAGAAAAACCGTCCCGGCATACTTCTAACGGTGCTGTGCCAGCCCGGTTCAGAGGAGAGACTCGCAGGAGCGCTTTTCAGGGAGACCACGACGATCGGTGTGAGGATCGGGTACGAGGAACGGATCGAGCTGAAACGCTCCATCGCTCATGTCGACACGCAGTTCGGCCGGGTAGCGGTGAAACGCGCCTCCATTCCGGGAGGCGGCGTCAAGACCGCGCCTGAATATGAATCCTGCAGAAAAGCGGCGAAGAAGTACGGCGTGACAGTTCGGGAGGTATTCGAAGCCGCTATCGCTGCTTCCATCACGGGGAAAGTCAATAAGGGCGGAAAGAAGAAGTGAACCGTATTTACACTGCGATACTGCTCTCGATCCTTGCTGCGGCATTGGTTTCATGCGGCAGCGGAGGAAGAAAGGGCGTCGGTACCGGCGATCCGGCCAGCGTGGTCACTCACAAGGTCGTCCCCGGTGAGAGCTGGAAGTCGATCTCGGAGGATTTCTACGGCTCTGCGGCCAGAGCCGAAGCGCTCGCGGATTTCAACGGGGCGGACCCGGCTGTTTCGCCGTCCCCGGGGAAAGGTATCAGGATCCCGTTGTCTCCGGAGGATCTCGACATCCTCGACTCGAGGCTCGACGCGGCCGCGATCTACAACGAAGGCCTTGATCTCGCCGGGAAAGGCGACTATGCCGGGGCGGTCGTTAAATTCAGGGAAGCCCTCGGGGAGGATCCGGGTCTTCACGAAGCCTCGTTCAATCTCGCCGTCACCTATCAGAAGCTCGGGCTTCAGAGCAACGCGGAGACTGTTCTCGTGGATCTGGTTACGAAAGAGCCGGGAAACGCGGAGTATTACTTTGCGCTTGGCAATGCGAGGTTCCACCAGGGTCATTACAGCAATGCGGCGAGAGCTTTCCGCCTTGCGCTCGACGTTGATCCCGGCCACCTGCAGTCGCTCTATGCCCTTGCCGTCTCACAGGAGAAGATGGGCGAGGAGTCGAAGGCGAAGGGGACATGGAGGAAGTACCTCGAGCTCGATCCGGACAGCGAGTGGGCGGATGAAGCGAGGGCGCGGCTTGAAACACTGGAAAAATAACAATGATTCAAGGCCGCGATTCGGGGGATCTGCGATGAAAGGCCGGGTCGGCAATACTTTAATGATTCTGGGCGCCGCCGCGGTGGTTTTCAGCTCTTGCGGTAAGGATGTGGAAATGGATTTCGGAATGTTCGTCGAAAAACATATAGAAGAGGTAGCTCCTCTGGAGAAAGAAGGGTCACTCGCCTACTGGAAAGCCGCTATCAGCGGTACGGAAGAGGATTTCAGGAAATACTCTGATATCAGGCTCAAGATAGAGAAGATCTATTCCGACAAGGCCTCGTTTGAACTGGTCCGTGACGCGCGCGACTCCGGCAAGCTCAACGATCTTTCGCTCAGGAGGATGGCGGATCTGCTTTACCTCAGATACCTCGGTAATCAGACCGATCCCCGTCTCCTCGAGAAGATCGTCGGCCTCTCCGGCAAGGTGGAGAACAGGTTCAACGTCTTCAGGGCTGTCGTCGACGGGGAGAAGCTGACGACGAACGATGTCTATGCGGTGCTTCGAGAGAGCAGGGACAGCGCACATCGCAGGGCAGTCTGGGAAGCGAGTAAAGCGGTCGGACAGGAGGTCATCGATGATCTCCTCGAGCTTGTCCGTCTCCGAAACGAGATGGCAAGGGAGGCCGGGTTCGACAACTACCATTCGATGTCGCTCGCACTCGGTGAGCAGGACGAGGAGAATCTAGCCACGCTGTTCGACGAGCTGGACATCCTTACCGCCGAGCCGTTCAGGCAGCTGAAGGAAGATATCGACAACGGACTCGCGAAAGAGTTCAGAATATCTCCGGAAGAGATCCGTCCATGGCATTTCAGTGATCCCTTCTTCCAGGAAGCGCCCGCCGGCGGTATGGCCGGACTCGACAGTTATTTCAGGGAGAAGGATATAGTCGCTCTGGCGGCCGATTTCTACGAAAGCATCGGAATGCCGGTCGGCGACGTTATAGAGAGATCCGACCTCTACGAAAAGGACGGCAAGAATCCCCATGCATTCTGCACCGATATAGACCGAGAGGGCGACATCCGTGTGCTCTGTAATGTAAAGGACAACGTCTACTGGATGGAGACGATGCTTCATGAGCTCGGTCATGCCGTGTATGACAAATACATAAAGCGTGAACTTCCGTGGCTGCTCAGGTCGTATCCGCATCTCGCCACGACGGAAGCTTCGGCGATGTATTTCGGCAGACTCGCGCAGGATCCCCGCTGGATAGGGGCGGCTCTGGGACTCGACGCCCGGGAGACCGGGGAACTGGCGCCGATGCTCGAGAAGTCGCTGAGATCGAGGCAGCTTATATTCACTCGCTGGACGCAGGTGATGTTCAGGTTCGAAAGGGAACTCTACAGGGATCCGAACGGCGATCTGAACACGATCTGGTGGGACCTCGTCGAAAAATACCAGTTGGTACGCCGACCCGAAGGACGCGACGAACCGGACTGGGCGGCGAAGATCCACATCGTCTCGAGCCCCGTCTACTATCACAACTACATGCTTGGAGAGATGATCGCCTCGCAGCTTCACCATCATGTCCTGACGAAAATCGAGGGCGGCGCGATCGACAGTGGTATCTACGGCAATCTTGCTGTTGGCGAGTTCTTTCGCGACAAGGTGTACAGGCAGGGGAACATTACTCCATGGACGGAGCATATCGAGAAGATCACAGGCGAACCCCTCCAGGCGAAGTATTTCGTCGAGCAGTTCGTGGGGCAGAATGAAGGACGGAACGTGGGGGGCGTTGATTGATCTGGCTACTTCCCGCCGCGCTCTGCTCGATATCGATAGCGGCAATACTCAAGATAAATGAAAGACGCGGAGGCGACAGGCTGCTCCTGGCGGGCGCAAATTATCTCTTTGCTTCCGTGCTCTCCTTCCTGATCCTGCGCGGTGGATTCGATATTCCTTCCACCGGGACCCTGACGCTCGGCGCTGCGACGGGTATCATCTACGTGCTCGGCTTTCTCCTTCTGATGGCAGGGATAGCCAGGGGACCGCTCGCGGTGGCGGTGACTGTCATGCGGTTGTCCGTGGCCGTACCTGTGGTAATCGCGATCTTTTTCTGGGATGAGGTGCCGGGACCGTATCAGTGGGCCGGTCTCATGTCGGGAGCTTTGGCGATCGTCCTCTTCGGCCTGGGGATAAAGGTACAGGGCGGGGATAGACATAGAGGAGCGGGATTCTGGCTGCTGATGCTCACGATGTTCGCAGTCATGGGAACAGGGGATGTTCTGCTCAAGGCGTTCGGCAAACTGTCGCCCGACTCTGAGAGGCTCGTATTCACTTTCCTTCTGTTCACATCCGCTGCCGTGTTCACATGGCTGGTCGTTCTTTTCAGGTGCGTCAAGTTCGACCGCTCGACATTTCTGCTCGGACTCCTGCTGGGGGTGCCCAATCTATTCAGCACTGTATTCACCATGCTGGCGCTTCGCGGAGTGCAGGCCTCGATAGCTTTTCCATTCATCAACCTCACCGTGATATTCGGGTCGACGATACTTGCCCTCATTGCGTGGAAGGAAAAGCTCGGCCCGGTCGCGACTGCAGGCCTCGTCGCGGCGGCGCTGGCATTGATCCTTTTGTCGCTGTAACATGCGTAAAATAAATATGTTCGGGAGCTGGCTACTGTCGCTCGAAGGAATTTTCAGGATATAAGAAGAATTCCGCATGAATCAGCCGGTCGATGCGTTCATATAGACATAAGACCGGTTACGGGCCGGCATGTTTGTCAGATGATAAGGACGTCCGGACGGAGTAGTCCGGATGGTGAAAACTGATGGGAAGATGAAAGGACACGGAGTGATGAAGAAGTTTCTGATACTCGCCGTCGCGATAGCGATCCTTCTGCCTGGAGCGGCTTCAGCCAAAGAGCCGAGCCTTTTCAGCATCTACCTCAAGGACCGCACACCTGAGAATTTTCTGAAGGCTTTCGAACACTACGAGAGCCAGAGAGCGGATACCGCCGATTATGGCGCGGCCACGGTACTGGCCTACCTGAGTCTCATAGAACTCGAAAAGAACCTCGAGATCCTGGAAGAGAACATATCCGAGCTTACCAATAAAAACCAGTTCAGCTACGGAAACATCCTTCTCGAGCTCGACAGGTACGACGAGGCGATCGCTATATACGATGTTCTCAATGAGAAGAGCCCCAAGTGGTCATGCCCATGGCGCCACAAGGGAGAGGCGTACTGGAAGCAGGGTGAACTTGCCTCCTCCGTCATGGCCCTGAACAAGGCGATCGAGACGCGCGAGACACATTATGACGCATACGTGATGCTCGCCGAGGTCTACAATGATCTGGACGAGTGCGAGACGGCTCTCGAGACCCTCGAGAAGGGACTGACCTATTACGGCAAGGATATCGAGGATCCCGAAGAGGAAATCGCGAATATCGACGTTGCCTTCCTGCACCTCGAGCTTCTCGAAAAGTGCGGCGACAAGGATGAGTACAATAAACTGCTCGAGAAGGTGAAGAGACTATACCCCGACGACGAGCGGTTGAAGTAATACCCCACCTCAGCGGACCATGGTGGAAAAAGGGCATGCCGGTTGACGGCACGCCCTTTTTTTGTCCGGTACATTTTATGTCGGGATGAGCTTACCGGTAAAATTTGGCTTGTACCTGTACATGATTCTTGCATAGGTTGTTGTAAATGTTGCGGCAAAACCTTCAAGGGACGTACAAAATGAGTAAAGCGACTAAATATAAAATACTTGTGATTATCACGGCTCTGACCGCCCTTTTGTTCCTGTCGTGCGGTTCCGACGATGCCTCGCCGACTTCGGGCGATGATGACGGCGGAACCGGAGGAGGAGATGTCAGCATGACAATCGATCATACATGTTGCGATATATCGGCTGTTCCGCGTTCGGCTATCCAGGGCGCCATTGACAATCTCCATATCGCTTACGGACATACATCTCACGGGAGCCAGTTGACGACCGGGATGGACGGACTGGCGGATTTCCTCGGCGACGATCTGTATAACTACAGCAACGGAGGCGCGGGCGGGACGCTCAAGCTGCATGACTACGCATTCAATTCTTACGGCGCCTACGATCTTGGCAGCGCCACATGGCCGGCTGCTACCCGGAGCTACCTCGATGCAAATCCTGACGTCAACGTGGTGATATGGTCCTGGTGCGGCCAGGTAAGCTCGGCGGACGCTTCCTATATGGACGCTTATCTCAGCTCCATGAATCAGCTGGAGACTGACTATCCCGGCGTGATGTTCGTTTACATGACCGGTCATCTGGACGGTTCCGGTGAGAGCGGCAATCTCCATGTAAGGAACGAGATGATCCGGTCGTATTGTGAAGCCAACGACAAGATACTCTATGACTTCGCAGACATCGAATCGTACGATCCCGATGGAGCATACTACCTCGATATGGCTGCCAACGACGCCTGCGACTACGACAGCGACGGCAACGGTTCCCACGATTCGAACTGGGCGATCAACTGGCAGGGCGCCAATGCCGGCGAATGGTACAGCTGCTCCTCGGCGCACAGCCAGCCGCTCAACGCGAATCGCAAGGCGTATGCTGCCTGGCACCTGTGGGCGAGGCTCGGAGGCTGGGACGGCGAGTGACGGATCCGGTTAAATACACTGTAAAAAGTAAGTAAAGCCCCCTATAATCAGTTTCGCGTCAGATGATGTAAAATCGGTAAAGGGGCTTTTCATGAGATGTCGTTCCGCTCTAGCGATCCCGGTTCATCTAATCGTGTTTTCAACAGTGGCCGGTCAGGCAATGAACGATCCGTCTTCAGCCAGCCGGCCTCTCAGATCTCTATCTATCTACTCGATTGTCACTCGTGATTCCCTCACAGGACAGATGGATGCAGCGATGCAGTCGCACCTGGAAGGTAATAACGTTCTGAGGACAGGAAAGGAATTCGCATGAACAGGTCCGGTATTATCCGAGGGACCCTTTTGATCCTGATACTTTTCCCGATCATGGTCATCATGACCTCCTCTCCTTCTGGAGCTTTCCACCTCGTGAAAAAGTGGGCCACGGATCCGGTCTTCAAGGTGCCCGAATCGGTGTGCTGGGATTTCGACAGGGAGATACTCTACGTCTCGAACATAGTGGGGAACCCGGGCGAGAAGGATGGCGAGGGATTCATATCGCGGGTCTCGATCGAGGGGGAGATCAGGAAGCTCAAATGGGTCACAGGGCTCAACGCTCCGAAGGGTATGGCCGTTTTCGGCGGCAGGATCTATGTGAGCGATATCGACGAACTGGCCGTGATCGACATCAGGATGGATAAGGTAGTCGAGCGGTACAAGGCCGAGGGAGCTGTATTTCTCAACGACGTGGCAGCAGACGGGAAGGGGAACATCTACATATCAGATTCATCAAAGGAAAACAGTGTCATCTACAGATTCTCCGGCGGGGAACTCGAGGTATGGCTGCGGCACAAGGATATCCAGAGCCCCAACGGGTTGTGCGTAGACGGTAATCGCCTCGTGGTGGGCAACTCCGGCGATGCGACGCTGAAGGCCGTTGATCTCAGGGACAGGACCGTTACGACCGCTGTAAATGTGGGATCATCGGCTGATGGTGTGAAGATCGATTCGAAAGGTAATTACATAGTAACCGACTGGAGAGGCAGAACCATGCTGATCGAGCCCGATGGGGGGATCTATATCCTGCTTGATACGAGGTCGGACGGAATCAACGCCGCCGACATAGAACTGGTCGATGAATATGACATGGTAGTGATACCGACTTTCTCGGACAATCGTGTCGTAGCGACTAAACTGATTTACTAGGGTGCCTTCAGGCTCGCGAAGTGTGAATGGTGCAGCGAAAGGGAAAAAAGATGAAAAGCTACCGCAAGGAAATGTGGTTCGACATACCGACGAGAAGGGCGATGATAAACATCACTCCTGATGTCGATGAATGTCTGGCCGAAAGCGGGATATCGGAGGGGCTCTGCCTGGTCAACGCGATGCATATCACTGCGTCCGTATTTATCAATGATGACGAGAGCGGACTGCATGCCGATTACGAGCAGTGGCTCGAGAAACTGGCCCCGCATGAACCGATCAGTGCCTACCGCCACAACCGGACAGGCGAGGATAATGGTGACGCACACTTGAAGCGGCAGGTCATGGGACGCGAAGTCATCGTCGCTGTTACAGAGGGATCGCTGGATTTCGGGCCCTGGGAGCAGATCTTTTATGGAGAATTCGACGGCAGGCGTAAAAAACGCGTGCTGGTCAAGATAATAGGTGACTAGAAATCCACAGCCCTTCCTGCCGGCCGACATCATTCTCACCGGATAGTATGAGATCGAGTGCAGGACTGGCGCCACATCTGCCATACAGTTGCTGTATCTCCAGTCGATATCACGTTCGGAAGCATAGATCCGTTCTTTGCGTCGTATCGCTCCGTCCGCTCCCTGACATACCGCGCCATGTGCTTCCTGTCGTGCTGTGCGCCGTATCGCTCCGTCCGCTCCCTGACATACCGCGCCATATGCTTCTTCCCGTAGGCTCTTTCCGCCTCGAGCCTGTTGTGTTTTCCGCAGAGCAACCTGAGATTGCCAGGTGAGTTATCCCCGCCCTTTGCGAACGGGATTACATGGTCTATCTGAAGGTCCCACGTCGAGTGGCATTTTCTGCCCCCGGGAGAGACATATACGCACCGCCCCTTGTCTCTCGCATAGACCTCGTCTCGGACCTTCTGGGGGATATAACGAGAGACTTTCTTTTTCTGTTGCCGGATGGCTTTCTTATCTTTCCGCCCCGTCTTTTCCCGCTTTCGCGCAGTTTTGCTCAGCTCCTGCTTCGCCTTGTTTCTCTCCCGCCTCTCTTTCCTCGCGGTCCTGCCCTCGGGACTGTGACGCTCGATGTATTCGTCCATAACTATCGAGAAGAGCTCCTCGAACTCGAGCCTGCGGTGATGCTTCGTCGAGAGCAGAGAGCGCAGCCTCTCCATCTTCGAGATAAACTCCTGATCCGCCCCGAACTTGACCTCGAACCTCTCTTCAAGGACCACCCGGCGCTCTGTCGCTGCGCGGCGTTCTGTCGCTGCGGGGCGCTCTGTCAGCGCGGGCCTGCTGCCGCTCTCAGCTGCGGCAGCGAGCCCGCCGCCCTTCGAGGTGACAGGATTTTTACCATCACCAGGGATGGTAAATT
>SDBS01001743.1_pt1 | contig 21979 bp, 20 predicted proteins | sample 2277091 | NCBI WGS metagenome assembly SDBS01 (sample SAMN10404972, study PRJNA504765) | marine sediment metagenome | isolation source: marine sediment core GS10_PC15, 163 cmbsf | place: Arctic Ocean: Southern Knipovich Ridge | collected 2010
GTTGAAGATTGCATTACCAAGGTTCGCAACCGCTTTGAATTGGTGGTTTTAGCAGCGCAGCGCACTCGCCAGATTGAAGCTGGAGCACCAATACTGATTGAGCGTGATAATGACAAAAATTCGGTTATTGCATTGCGTGAAATTGCTGGCTCAAAGGTTGACCTGGACGATTTGGAGGACGCGGTTACGCAAAGTTATCGTCGTTATGTGGAATTGGATGATGCTGAGAAGGAGATGGCCGATATGCTATCTGAAGAGCAGGAGTTGTCCGAGCGCGAAATCGAAATCGGTGGTAAGGGTGTCGAGGAAGTAGTCGTCGAAACAGAAGGTCAGCAAGTAGCAGAGCCATTGCTGGAGGAAGAGCCCACTGCCACGTCAGAAGAAGAATCCACTGCCACGTCAGAAGAAGAACCCACACCCACAGCGGAAACAGCAGAAGAAGTATAGGGTCTCTATAAACCCCATTGCGCGGCCATCTACTGCGTCGCGTCCGTCCTCGATTCCTCATGTACCTTGCGGATCTTCAACCTACGCCAAGGCTTCGGCTTGACTGGCCGGGCGGGCGCTCCTTGTATATGCCACCCGCAATGGAATTTTTAGAGGCACCCTATAGTTTATGAGATGCCTGTATAGCATCTTTGTCACCAGTTATGGGTGGTAATTCGTACAATTAAGTCTTATGTTAATAGGGTGAGCTGTATAAGCATGAGGTGACACCCATTCTATGATTACGAAAGAACAATTAGTAGCAAAGGTCAAGACCTACGATCCTCAAACCGACGAAGAGGCGTTGGTTAGGGCCTATGATTTTGCTGCAGAAGCCCATAAGTTACAGCGTCGTGAATCAGGCGAGCCCTATTTTTCTCATCTGGTGGGAGTGGCTCTGATACTCACTGAGATGAAGCTGGATAATGATTCCATCGTTACCGCGCTGCTTCATGACACCATAGAAGATACTGATACGACGCTTGAAACTATCAATCAGCAATTTGGTGCTAAGATTGGCAGTCTTGTGGACGGAGTGACCAAGCTTACCCAAATCGAATTACAATCTAGTCAAACCAAGCAGGCAGAAAATTTTCGTAAGCTCGTGCTTGCGATGTCAAATGACATAAGGGTTTTGTTGGTAAAGCTAGCGGATCGTTTGCACAATATGCGTACGCTTCATCATGTCAAAGCCGAGGAAAAACGCAAACGTGTAGCCCGTGAAACTATGGATATCTATGTGCCATTGGCTGAGCGCATAGGTATGCATCACATCAAAGACGAGCTGGAGGATCTATCGTTTGCTGAGGTAAACTTTGATGCTCGCAACTCTATTTTGGCGCGCCTACGTTTTTTGCGGGAAGAAGACAAAAGCAGGATTAACACCACGATTCGAGAATTAAAACAGCTTTTTAAGAGGCATAGTCTTGACGTGGATATTTCAGGGCGTGAAAAAAGCCCTTATTCCATATGGCGCAAAATGCAGCAAAAGAATATTCCTTTCGAGCAACTTTCGGACATAATAGCTTTTCGTGTTTGTGTTAAGTCCATTGAGGAGTGCTATAAGGCTTTAGGCGTTATTCATGCCACCTACTTAATGGTACCGGGAAAATTTAAGGACTACATTAGCACGCCTAAACCCAATAATTATCAATCACTGCATACCACAGTGATCGGTCCGGATAAACAGCGCGTTGAAATTCAAATTCGTACCCATGAAATGCATGAAGTTAATGAATATGGAGTTGCAGCGCACTGGAAATATAAGCAAGGGGCTGGTGGCTCTGAGGGCAGAGAGTATCGCTGGCTACGTGGATTGTTAGAGATTATTAACAATGCATCAAATCCTGAAGAGTTCTTGGAGCATACCAGGCTGGAAATGTATCAGGATCAGGTGTTTTGCTTTACTCCCAAAGGTGACCTCATCCCTTTGCCTCATGGCTCCACCCCGATAGACTTTGCATATGCGGTGCATAGTGATATTGGCAACCATTGTGTGGGAGTAAAAATTAATGGTCGTATGGCTCCGCTGCGCACTACGCTGCAAAATGGTGACCAAGTGGACATAACTGTTTCTAGGGCGCAATCTCCCTCTGCCACTTGGGAAAAATACGCTGTAACCGGTAAAGCCAGAGCTTGCATACGGCGTTATATTAGGACGCAAAAGCGTTCGCAATTTGCTGAGTTGGGGAGGGCCATTATACAAAAGGCCTTCAAGAAAGAGCGCTTAAGTTTTAGTGAAAAACAAGCAGAAAAACATCTTAAGACGTGGGGATGCGCCACCATTAATGATTTGTATGCCCTGTTGGGAGAGGGGATAAAAAATTCACAAGAGGTTATCAAAACGTTGTACCCGGAGCATACGAGTACAACTAAGGAACAAGCTGAGCCTGCGTATAAGGGAGAGGCCAAGGAAGATGAGACTGCGGTTGCGCTGCGGGGACTGATTCCTGGTATGGCAATCCATTATGCTGGGTGCTGCCATCCGTTGCCGGGGGACAAGATTGTGGGCATAGTGATCACCGGTAGTGGGGTGACAATCCATACATCTGATTGCGAAAACTTAGAGCAATTTGCTGATGAACCTGACCGCTGGTTGGAGGTTGCTTGGAGCGATACGTCATCGACGGATGCACAGTACGTGGGTAGGTTACACGTTGTTGTTTACAACAGGGTAGGGGCATTAGCAAACTTAACAACGTTGATAAGCCAAAATCAGGGCAACATATTGAACCTCAAAATTACTAATCGTACCGAAGCTTTTTATGATATCTTAGTAGACGTCGAAGTGAGAGATAATGACCACTTGAACAATATTATGGCCTCAATGCGGTCTTCTTCCTTGCTGAGTTCCGTGGAAAGAAGCCGAGGCTAAAAAAGGGTACCCTAAAAGTATACCCACGCCAGTAGCGCAATTCCCAGGGCTACTCGGTATAACACAAAAATTCCAAAGTTGGCATTTTGCACCCAACGCATCATAAAGAGTATGCTAATGAAGCTAGTTATGAATGATAACAGGGCTGCTAGCAGTGCTTCTACACACATGTCTAGTTTTCCAGAGGTGATTAGTTGGTAACCGATTAATGTGGCGGCGGCAAAAATTGTTGGCATCGACATTAAGCAAGAATAATGTGCAGCTTCAGCGCGATTAAAACCCAAAAACCTTAGAGCCGTTATACAGGCGCCGGCCCGGCTGGCCCCTGGGATCAATGCAAAGGTTTGTATAATACCTATGAACAGAGATTTCGTATAGGTCATTTGTTGAAGCGTGTGTTTTGTAGGGGCGTAAACATCAACCAGGTACAGTAATATCCCAAACCCCAAGCTAGCCCAGCCAATAATTTCAATTTTGCGTCCTATATCATCGCCTAAACCGTTTACTATAGCGCCGGCAATCACCACTGGAATGGTTGCAATTACTAGCTTAAGGAACAGGTCTCCTCCGGAAGATATCGTGCCACCTAGTAACTTTACTCCACCTTTCATCATACTGATAACATCCCGATAGAAATAGGCCATGACTGCGCCCAAGGTGCCAAAATGTACCGCAACATCTATAGAGATTCCCTGATCTTGCCAGCCTATTACTTTGGGCAGAAAAATTAGGTGCGCGGAACTGCTGATGGGCAGAAACTCAGTGACTCCCTGAATAATTGCTAGGACTATGATTTGATAGAGTGAAATCGCGACACCTTCAGTAAAGTTTGCCAATATGCCGGGATATTAGCACAAGATCAGAGGGGTGAAAATTCTTATATGGTGGCTGCAGCTGTAATCGTTGCAGACGGTAGTCTAACACTCGATGATGAGGGGGCTTTGTGATGGCACAACTCCCAGGCTTTTTTGTCAGCAAATAGGGCTCTGAGCAGCTTGTTTTGCATTTCGTGTCCAATTTGTGAGCCTTGGAAGTAACCCTTTATGGGAGCACCAGCCAAATATAAATCACCTACGGCATCAAGTATTTTGTGTCGTACGCACTCATCGGGGTAACGGAACCCTTCTGGGTTGAGCACTTGATCACCATCTATAATCACCGCATTATCCAAAGATCCTCCTTTAGCCAACCCCAATGACCGGAGCTTTTCAACGTTCTGGAGAAAACCAAAAGTGCGGGCAGCAATGATGTCATTTTTAAATGCTTCAGTGGAGCCATCAAAGCTGTAGTGTTGTGGTTTCATAGTAGCAAGCCCATCAAAATGGAAATCGCAGTCCATGGCGAAAGAATCAGATGGCGAAATAGACGCCCAACGGCCTGGTTCTTCAATGGTTACAGTTCTCAATATTTTGATAAAAGGGCGTTTAGCATCTTGGGTGCAGGTGCCAGCTTTATTAATCAAGTGGACAAAAGGTGCCGCGCTGCCATCCATCACTGGAACTTCAGGACCATTTAATTCGACGATGAGGTTATCAATTTCGCAAGCGTACAAGGCAGCCATCAAGTGTTCTATGGTGCCAACAATAGTACCATGGCGGTTTGCTATTTTAGTGCAAAAATTAGTGTCAACTACATTGCTCCACAGTGCCTTGATTTTGCCATGCGCCTTAACGTCAGTGCGCACAAAAACAATTCCTGTGTTGGCGCGAGCCGGCTTTAGCGTTAGCTGTATTTGCTCTCCGGAATGTATACCTATCCCCTGTAGAGAAGCGGGAACATCAATAGTTTTTTGCAGTAAGTTGTTAGTTTTTCTCTGTGAATGCAACACGGTAGTGTACTTATATTGTTCTTCCATAACCCAAGCCTAGACGAATCAGGGGAGCGGGGCAAATAAAGGTTTGTTACGATTTATTACGTGTTTTGAACCATTCAAGACACTGCTGCCGATTTGGCTCGCAGCAGTTATCTAACCACCAGGTTTCAATCTCTTTAAGGAATTTTCCCAAACTCGGTCCGGAGTCAAGCCCAAGTTTCATGAGGTTAGAACCCTGTACAGGTAATCGAGGATTGCGCCAAGCCTCAGCATAATTGAGGCGTTCAAGGAGCCACTCGTGATTCGGGTGAGTTAGCAACAATATCAAGTCTTTGTAGATCAGTGCTCCGTATCGGTAGAGCACCCGACAGCTGTCTTGTTGGGTTTCCAGCTTTGGAGGTTGGTGCAGCAGCTGGGTCAGGGTAGTTAAATGTTTTTCCTCATTTTTTGAAAAGCGCATCCTCCTGATTACTTGCGGCAAGGCAGTTTGTTGCTTTTGGACCAGGGCTGAGAGGCGTCGCATAGTGGTGCTCTCAATGTCGAGAGCATCCTCCAATGCAATTAGCCCGGTTAATGCATCCGTATCGGCTCTTAGATCGGAGAATAGATGGGGCAGTATGTCATGTTTTTGCATGCAGGCAATTATTTTAGCGGATGTGGGGGCGGTTAGCAGGCGGCGAAATTCTGCCCAGATACGCTCAGCGGATAGTTCTCTTAGGTGGGGGGCAGCTTTGCTGCAGGCTTCTAGGGCTGGGGCATCTGGTTGGTGGCTACCGTAATATGCCTGAAATCTGAAAAAGCGCAAGATGCGCAAATAGTCTTCTGCGATACGTTTATCAGGGTTGCCAATAAATTTTATTCGTCTATCTTTTAGGTCTGCAACGCCGCCACAGGGGTCGTAAAGGGTGCCATCAAGGTCGGCGTACATGGCATTCATGGTGAAGTCGCGGCGTTTGGCATCTTCTTCCCAATTGTCGACGAAGCTGACCTTCGCCCGCCTGCCATACGTTTCTATGTCGGTACGCAAGGTCGTAATATGGAAGGAGATATCTTTGGTTACGGCCAAAATGGCGCCGTGTGAGATACCGACGGGGACGGTCTTAATACCGACAGCGGTTAATAATTCTATTACTTGTTCAGGAGGTTCTGTGGTGGCGATATCGATGTCAGCAATGGGCCTGTCAATTATGGAGTCTCGCACACAGCCTCCTACAAAGCGGGCTACTCCATTATTTGCCATCAATGCTTCCATCACTTCGCGTGTAGAATTGGCCGTCAACCAGCCCCTCAAAGGAATGGTGCCGACGGGTTTCATGGCGCCGTTATGGGCACCACATTGCTCAGTAGTCCCGCTTCCTGCATTGCTGTTCGTACAACTGTTTTTGATGTTTCACTGAGTGTAACTAGTGGTTTGCGCACCTCATCGTTGCACAATCCTAATAAACTTGACGCATATTTGGCTGGTACAGGGTTAGTTTCTATGGACAGACTTGTATGCAAAGGGTGAAGATAATCACGCAATTCACGCACCATTTGCATGTCGCCATCTCGCCATGCATTATGCAGTGCAGCACATCGTTTGGGAACGATATTGGCCGTTGCGGAAATACAGCCATGACCACCTTGGGCTAAGAAAGCAACGGCAGTGGGGTCATAGCCTGTAAGCTGGATAAAATTTTCAACCCCTAAGTGTATTTGGGGTTGCCGGCTTAGACAGTTGCTGGCATCTTTAATACCTATGATACGGTCAAGTTTTGCCAGTTGGTATAGGGTATCTATTTCTATTCCTACGCCAGCACGCGCAGGGTGATTGTACAGCACAATGGGGATATTGGTCTGATCGTGTATGGCTTGGTAATGCGCATACAAACCCGGTTGTGTTGGTTTGATATAAGCTGGGGTTGCAATAAGAGCAGCGTCAGCCCCCAATTGATTTGCTTGTTTAGTCAATACGATGGTTTCTTCTGTGCCAATTGCTCCGGTACCTGGCATAATAGGCACTCTTTTGGATGCAACACTTACGCATATTTCAATGATTCTTTTTTGCTCTGCGTGGCTCAACAGAAATGATTCGCCAGTTGTACCGCAGGGGACGATTCCGTGGGTGCCTTGTGTGATTTGCCATTCCACAAGATTTTCCAATGTTTTTTCGTCTATTTTACCATCTTTGAACGGAGTAATTAGTGCTACAATCGATCCATGCAACATGTTTTTTTATCCTCTAACCTTTGATTCAACATAGCTTGGCTTGTTCTTTTGTACAAGAACTTATATAATAGCACCGATGATACATCGTATATTTTGGAAAACCACAACAATCGTAGCCTTAGTATTTTGGAGCGTACCTGCTTGCTCCAAACCACATCCCTTGATTGCTAACGAACTCAAGGTTTGTGGTGAGGCTATTAAGCTTGCGAATGAGCAAAAGTGGGGCCAGGCGGTCAAACTATTGAAGCCGGAGGTGTGTCCCTTAACAACCGCGGTGGTTACGTGGATGGATTTGAAGCGGGAAGGTGGGGCTCAAGGGTTTGCTGCTTACAAAAATTTTATATCTGAGCGCTCTCATTGGCCGTGGATGTTTGCTCTACGCAACCAAGCAGAAAATTTGATTGATGACACTGTTACAGACAGAGAAGTGATTAATTGGTGTAAAACGTATCCTCCCAAAACATTGAAGGCAAATTTGCGCTATATTGAAGCGCTGTCAAAGCTTGGAGACAAGCGAGCAGTGGAGGTGATCCGCAGTGTGTGGATTAACAGGGGATTCACACAAGCAGATGAGGAAGCATTCTTAAGAAAGTATGGAAAGCAGTTGCGCTCTCAAGACCATAAGGCCCGCGCGAGGGAGCGTTTGAAGGCTGAGCAGGTAGCCCAGGCCAAAAGGATGCTCAGGTTCCTTAATCGTCAGGATAAGCTATGGGCAAATATCAGGTTAGCGTTGCTGACTAATGCTCCCAAGGTGTCTAGAATGTTGACAGCGTTGCCTAAACAGTTGGCGAGTGAAATTGGTATCATCTACGAACAAATAAGAGCCTTGCGTAAACGTGATGATCTGTCAGCAATAGACTTATTTTTGCGGAAAGTGCCTCATAGTATTACTAAGGCAGATTTCTGGTGGAAAGAAAGAAACTATTTGGCCCGAGAAGCCTTAAACAAGAGCAAGCCTGAACTTGCCTATCGGATGATGCGCGATCATCAGTTTTCCAGTGGTGAGTCGTTTTTCGAAGCGGAATGGTTTTTGGGGTGGGTATCTTTGGAGTTTCTGCAAAAGCCAAAACAAGCTATTACTCATTTCCAACGGCTTTATACAAAGAGCACGACCACGGTCAGTAAAAGTAAGGCTGCGTATTGGTACGGCAGAGCTTATGAATCCTTGGGTCAGCAGGATAAGGCCAAGCAATGGTATGCTGTTAGCGCCGAAAGTTCTACAACTTATTATGGACAACTGGCAAGCCAAAAATTAGGCAAACCGGCGACAATTAAGTTAGTTAGGGATCATAAGATTGTGGAAAGTGAGGAATTTTCACAAAAGGAATTCGTTAAAATATCAAGATTATTGGCGGCGGCTGGTAATGCACAGGAGGCCTTGCCATTTCTATATTTGTTGGGCGAACGGGCTAAAACCAAAGAAGAACGTTTGTTAGTCTTGAACCTAGTTAGAGAAGTGTTGCCGTCATTTGCCGTGCGGGCGGCTAAGGCTCTGGATCGTATAGAGCCGGTACTACTGGCTTGGGCTTATCCAACGCCGTGGGGTGAAAAGGATGCATTACTGTTGGCTTTAATCCGTCAAGAGAGTAGCTTTGATCCAGGGGTGGTCAGTCCGGCGGGGGCTGTAGGCTTAGCCCAGTTAATGCCTGCCACTGCACGAGAAATTGCAAAAGAATTGCAAATAGAATTTTCGCAAGGAAAGTTAGTAAGTGACCCGGGCTATAATATAAAGTTAGGCAAGCAATATATCGCCAACAAACTAGCGAATTTTGACAACGCAAAATTACTGGCGATTGCTAGTTATAACGCCGGCGAGCGCCCTGTACGGGAGTGGATAAGGCGTAACGGTGATCCACGTGACAATGGTGTCGACCAGGTCAACTGGATTGAGCTAATCCCTTATCCGGAAACTAGAACCTATGTGCAAAGAGTTCTGGCCAACTTATACGTCTATACTGACTTGCTGGTTGGGTAAGTTTCTTTCATAAAGAATGTCAAAAACCCGGCCGCAAATAGTGCTGCTGGAACGACATTCAGAGCAAATAGGAAATTTTCTGGTGTGTAAAAAGGGGTGCCGTCAATTTGGCAGGTACCGCTCCAAGTGCAGTCCAATATTTGCCCCACGATGGGGGGAACTATGATGCCGCTTGTCATGCACATCATATTGTGGGTACCGTTGGCCGTTGCTAAAACGTTATAGTTATTGAGGTTAGTTACAGAGGTATAGGCTAGCATTTGTCCACCTGCAAAAAATCCAGCTATCAAAAGTAAGAAAGAGGTCATTGAAAATCCCATCCCAGGAAGGTAGAGAACTAGTGCGAAGTTAATAGCGGAGATAAATGCGCTTACCCTCATAACCTTTTTATGACTTTTGAGGAAGTCTGCAAGGAGCGCAGCTAGTGGTGCACCAACGCCAACACCTATGTAGAACATGGTGATGGCACTTGAGGCAGTTACACAGCTAACATTATAGACCCGTTCTATGCAGGGGATACCCCACATATCAGCATAGGCAGACAAAGGAACGTACATTAGCCCTCCGTAAAGCCCAAAAATATAAGTTTGAGGCCTCCTCAGAACTGCTTGCAACGATGCTAATACCGGAAGAGGTTTCTCTGGGGTGGACTCCAAATTACTTTTTTGACGGTCACGTACAGCAGTCCAGCTGAGGATCACGATTAATGATCCAAGAGCTCCTAGGAGTCCAATGCTGTTGCGCCATCCTATAAGTTGCACAAGCCCGGCAAGTGGAGGGCCACCAAAGGTCGCACCAGTAATGCCAACAAAAATTGTCATGCCGACCATGAAACCCAATTTATCTTTGGGAAACCACATAGAGATAATTTTGATGGTAGAGATCAAACCGAAGGCTGCGCCTACACCAAACAGGGCGCGAGCTATGCCGATGATTACAATATTATCAGAGGTGGCAAATAACGCACATCCCATGGTGCACAATAAGGCGGCTATAGTGAGTGGCAAGCGGGCTCCCATGCGATCTAATATCAGGCCGACAGGTATTTGCATTGTGGTATAGCCAACGTAGAAACAAGCAGACAAAAAACCCAAAATGCTAGCGTCAACTGATAAATCGCGCATTAAGTCATTGGCGATGACGCCAGTCGATACCCTAACGATAAATTGATAAAAGAAAAACCCAGCCCCACACGACCACATTATCCAAGGTAGGGATCTTGATAAGCTAGCCGGGCTATTTGTTTTGGTGGAACTATTTTCCATGTTAATTCCTTACATCTAAATTCTAGGTTGTAGGCTTATTATGGAGCAGATGGACCGTTTTTCGCAATGCGGCCAAAGTTGCCAAATACCTGTTGTAATACAGTGGTTGATTGCCCGGAGGTAGAGGTTGAACGATTAACGACTGATACTGGTCTTGCATCATCTGGGCTTAGTTGCTTTATTTCCTTTAACACTCCATTTTCGTTAAATGACAATGCTATAATGTCTTTTGCGACTGTTGTGGGGTCTAAAAAGCTAATAGTTTCAGTAGTGCTGGTGAGATAGTACCAGGTATTGCTGTCAAACGCTGAAACGGTTGAGGGGCTCCCTAAGATCCGCGCCACATCATCTTTGTTGTGAAGTGCGGGTTTAATTTTGCTGGTATCAATATCATCAGGCAATCTACCGCGATAGTCCACGGTTGGGCTACAGGCCGCCACGGAACACAAAACTAACACCTGAGCCGCAGCAGTTTTTATATATCTGATCATCGGGCCCTTAAATTGAACATTCATAATGCTAATTTGTGCCATGCCAAGGACATTTTGTCAAGGACACCTGCGGCAACGTGGGAAAACTGAGGTTTGGCTCCTATGAAAAACCAGAATTTGTTAAAATCTAGTCTTCGAAACTATGCCCTCAGGTAAACTTATTTTTGCGCGGGTTTCTCGTTCGCTGTTTGTGCTGCTTTTTGTAGAGCTTTGATCTCATCCTCCAGTGAACCGACGGGCTTACCGGTGTTGGGGTGCAAGCGTACAATTTTACGTGTTTTTTGCAGCTCTGCAATGTGCTTTTGTTTGACTTCAGTCGCTAGCCCTTTGCGCAGCTCTGCTTTAATCTCCGTGAATTTTGGAGGATTAAAGGGCTTTCTGTCTTCAACCTTCAAAATAACGTAGGAGATTACAGTATCACCAGCTTTAATGGCAAGGGGCTTTTTAGTGTACTTACTTGTTTTTAGTACGTACTGGTCCTTGGCATCTTTTTCAAAGACAACTCCGAATTCGGGGGGCAAATCTTTCTTTTGCAAAACATTTAGATAGCCCAAGTCACCGTCTTTTTGGGCGAAATTTTTGTCTGTAGACTTTTCGCGCGCAAGCTTAAGGAAATCAATTCCTTCTTCTAGGGATTGTATGATTTCATTTGCAGCTTTCTCGGTCTTAACAATAATAAGACGTACCCTGGTTTCGTGGGTTTTTTTAGGAAACTTATCAAGCAATTTTTGGAAACGTGCTTTGACAGCTTTGGCAGTTACCTTATTCTCAATAACTTCTTCCATGTAGGCCTGTACGATTACCGCGTTAATGGCGTTTTCTATCGATTCTTTGACCTCAGGGTTTTTTTCCAATTGCTCCTTTTGCTTCAAAGCCGCTTCTTTTGCTACATGTGAGTCAATCAATTGATCGCGGGCAGTGGCAAAGAGTATCTCGAGAGGAATTTTCTTTAAAAACTGCTTAGGCATAGTCTGTATGAATTGAATAACTTCAGACACCTTAATCTCTGACCCGTTTACTTTGGCGACCACAGGGTTGCCCTGGATTGCTTCCAGGTCAATCTTAGTGCGTGTGAGTTTTTCTTCTGCCAAGGCAGCGGTTGATCCTAGGGCAAGTGCTCCCAAGAGGACAATAAACTGAGCGAGTTTACAATTCATGACTTATTACCTTTAACTATAATTATTTAATTTTGCTTTCTCTGAACAAAACGTGCTTGCGGACAACCGGATCGTACTTCTTAAATTCTAGCTTTTCTGTCAGGTTGCGCGGATTTTTTGTGCTGACGTAGTAGTAGCCAGTCTTAGCCGTACTGACGAGCTTAATCGTGATTGTATTGCCTTTTGCCATTTAATTAACCTAGCTTGTGTTACTAATCTTCATACCTTCTAGCTGTAGTGGCGAGTCTTGTCAAGCTAATATAGCACTTGGCAATTTTGTGTTTACGTTGTAAAACATTACCATCCTTGAAACATATTTGTAATTTGTGGAGAAAAGAATGAAAATTTTATTTTCGAGCACTGCTAGTGAGGCTGTAGATGCTATTGCTGTAGGGGTTGATGCTGATAATCAGTTGACCGCTAGCGCGCGAAGTTTGGATAGTAAGACCGGGGGCTCGATTACCCGTGCTATTGAGGGTAGTACCTTTAGTGGCAAAAAGGGGGAGCTGTTGGAAATTCTAGCCCCGACTAATATTGAGGCAAAAAGCATTATCGTGCTGGGGCTTGGCGTTGCAAATGAAGTCACCGAGACTCAACTTAATAGCTTGGGCGGCAGCATAGTGGTCAAGCTAGGAAAGTCGCCGTATAAATCAATAGAGTTACGTATTGATAGCCATAAGGTGTCAGGAATGTCAGCGGCTGAGGCTTCAGCTAGTATCGCTATGGGTGCGTATTTACGGGCTTGGAGGTTTGATAAGTACCGCACCAAAGAAAAGCCCGAAGAAAAGCCGCAATTGCAGCAAATTACGCTTGTTGTTCAGGAACAACAGGCATGTGAGCAAGCATTTGGAACGATGCAAAAGGTTGCGGATGGGGTCAGATTGACTCGGGAACTTGTCTCGGAGCCTGCGAATGTGTTGAACCCCGAGACCTTTGCTGCCCGGGCTAAGGCTTTGAGCAAGCTGGGGCTTGAGGTAGAGCTGCTGGGCGAAAAGAAACTCAAAGCTTTAGGCATGAATGCGTTGCTAGGAGTAGGAGAGGGCAGCGCAAAAGAATCTCATGTTGTAGTAATGCACTGGAATGGTGGACAGAAAAATCAACCGCCCATAGCATTTGTTGGTAAGGGGGTAACGTTCGATACTGGTGGAATTTCCTTAAAGCCAGCTGCGGGCATGGAAGAGATGAAAACGGATATGGGGGGCTCGGCCGTTGTTTGCGGTTTGATGGCTTCTCTGGCTGCTCGTAAAGCGAATGTAAACGCAGTTGGTGTGATCGGTGTGGTTGAAAACATGCCTTCAGGGAGTGCTCAGCGCCCCGGCGACATTGTGACTTCTATGTCAGGTCAAACTATCGAGGTATTAAATACCGATGCTGAGGGCAGGTTGGTATTGGCGGATGTATTATGGTATACCCAAGATCGTTTTAAGCCACAAATTATGGTTAATTTAGCGACCTTGACCGGCGCGATTGTAATTGCTTTGGGTCATGAGTACGCGGGACTGTTTTCCAATGACGATGCCTTGTCCAAAAAGATTATCGATTGTGGCAAACAGGTTAACGAAAAAGTTTGGCGATTCCCGTTATCCAAGGCTTATGACAAGGATATAGATTCTCCGGTTGCCGACATGAAAAACTTGGGTGATGGTCGCAACGCAGGGAGTATTGCTGCAGGGCAATTCTTGCAAAGGTTTGTCAATGATGTGCCTTGGGCACACATTGATATTGCCGGAGTTACCTGGTCAGCCAAGGATTTGCCTTTGGCCGCAAAAGGCAGTTCTGGTTTTGGAGTGCGACTGTTAGATCGCTTGGTGCGCGAACATTATGAAGGAATGTAAGAGTCTGGAATCATGGCGACGGTAAGCGTATACCAACTAACTATTTCGGCGCTTGAGGTGGTTTTACCCAAACTTTTGGAAAAGGTATTGGAAACAGACAAACGTAGTGTGGTATTGCTATCGTCCGATGAGCGAGTGGATGTGCTTAACGATGTGTTGTGGACGTATTCTTCGGGTGCATTTTTGCCGCACGGCACCGTTAAGGACGGGTTTGCCGAGCATCAGCCCATTTGGATTACTGCCAAGGTTGAAAATCCAAACCACGCAGATATATTGTTTTTGGCTGATGGAGCGGCGGTGGATTCCCTGGAGGGGTTTGAGCGTTGTTTTGACGTATTTGACAGTTCGGATCCTGAGGCTGAGGTGCAGGCCCAAGAACGGATTCAGAGCTACTTGTCAGATGGTCATCAGGTAACCTACTGGTTACAGGGTGATGATGGCAAGTGGTGTGAAAAATCACAAGGATAAAATTTATGGAGAGTATTTATGACCGATAGGACATTATCAATTATTAAGCCTGATGCTACCAAGCACAATTTGACAGGCGCTATTAACGCTTGTTTTGAAAAGGCGGGTCTAAGGATAGTGGCGCAGAGGCGCGTTTACCTCACCCTAGAGCAAGCTGAAGCGTTTTACGATGTGCATAGAGAACGCTCTTTTTTTGGAGAGCTATGTGAGTTTATGTGTTCGGGTCCCGTTGTGATCCAGGTGCTAGAAGGCGAGAATGCCGTTGAGCGCAACCGTGAAATAATGGGAGCAACGAATCCTGAGAATGCAGATGCGGGTACGATTCGTAAAGAATTTGGTGAGTCTATTGAGCGTAACTCGGTTCATGGGTCGGACTCCTCCGAAAATGCTAAAAATGAGATAGCCTTTTTCTTCAGTGAATTAGATATAGTAGGGTAGGTTGCTTGCAGACTGTGGAATCTTTGTGCTACCCTTAAAAAAAGCCACGAATAGGTGCTAGGATGAATTACATATACTGCGATATCAAGCGTTTTCTACGTGGCGCGTGTTTGGGACTTGTTATCCTTATTGGGGCTGCTCCTCTATTAGCACAGGAAGATTTATACACTGTGCGTGATATCAACGTTGACGTAACCGCAGGTTCAGCTGTTACAGCCCAAGAGCATGCGATGACACAAGCTCGAGAACAAGCCTTTAGAGTATTACTATCGCGTATTTTATCCCCAGAAGATTTGGCACGGGTTGGTGAAGTTGCGGACGAAAAAATAGAGTCCTTTGTTATCGACTATGAGGTGTTGCGCCAGAAAAATTCATCAGTGCGGTATATGGCCAACTTAACCTACCGGTTTAACGGCGGGGCGGTTAAAAGGTTCTTGAAAAATCGCACCGTAAGCGTAGATGAGTCGCCTAAGAGCCCTATTGTAGTCATTCCTATCTTCAAGCAAGGTGACAGTGCGCAGTTGTGGGGTGATGACAATGCTTGGCTAGGGGTTTGGGCGAACCGCCAAAACTTTTCCTCTAGGACTCCAATCGTTGTACCTATGGGTGACCTACGAGATATAAACGACTTATCAGTTGAACAGGTGTTGGCTGGTGATGTGGAGGGGCTAAAAAAGATTGCACGTCGTTATGGCGCCGGCGCTGCTTTGGTAGCGGTTGCACAACCAACGGTACTAGAGGATGAAAACGTGCTTGAACTCAATTTAACCAAGGTGACCCTCGATGACCAAACTGACCAGCTAAATGTTGATTCTGTGCCAATGAAAAATCGAGAGCTTGGGGAGGTACTTGGACAAGGCGTTGCTAGGGTGCTTGCATCAGTTAATGGCGCAAAAATTAAACGCGAACATGAAGCTGTTGCTGTATCAGGGCCGCAAAAGTTACACGTCAGCTTGCCTTTGTCAAATCTAGGCGATTGGCTGAAGTTAAAACAGACCCTGAGCGAAATTAATACTATCAGGGAATTAAAACTGATTAGCATATCTAACAATGCTGCCGAGGTGACTTTGACCCATTCAGGGTCGGAGCATACCCTGGCTTCGGCACTTGGCGCCAGAGGATTGGCGCTGACTAAAACTGGGGATTCATCATGGTCAATAAGCCACAGAATGCGTACCCAGTTTTGATTAATAATTGGCCCAACTTTATTAGTCTAGCTCGTCTATTGTCTGCCCCCGTGATTATTTGGTTGATTTTGACTGACAGAATGATGCTTGCCTTTATAACGTGTGTCGTTGCAGGGTTTTCTGACCTGTTAGATGGATATTTGGCCAGAATCTTATCAAGCCCTTCAAAAATTGGAGCAATACTAGATCCCATAGCAGATAAGATACTGCTGGTTGGGTTGTACTTAACTCTTGGGTACAAAGGAGTAATACCTCAGTGGTTGGTTGGTATGGTAATTTTGCGTGACTTGGCCATAGTAGGTGGGGCGGTAATGCTTCATGCACTACACAAGCCATTTACAGTGCAACCAATATTAATCAGTAAAATCAACACCCTATTGCAGATTTTCACTGTGGTTTGGGTTTTATTGCAGGTGGTATTTTTGGTTCATTTTCCGTTGGCGAGCAATATTTTGTTCATTATGGTGGCGGTGACAACCGTGGCTTCAGCTGCTTCTTATACGATGGTGTGGCTGCGTAGTATGTGGGGTGAAAACAATGCGTATCCCAGCTAAATTATGGCCGTGGATTGTCGTTGGTATCCTGGTACTGGTAGCAGTTTACTCGATAAGTGGGATCCTGTTACCCTTTATTGCCGGTGTTTTCCTTGCTTATGCTATGAACCCCCTGGTTACTAAGCTTGCTAAATGGCACATCCGGCGCTCATTTGGCACCGCATTGATTGTGCTAACTTTTTTCCTGATTTTTGGGGGCCTGATGTTCCTAGCAGTACCTTTTTTGATCACCGAGCTAGCAGCACTGGCACGAGCAATTCCAACTTATGGTGAGCGCTTAGTAGCCGCGTCCGAGCCGGTGGTTGGATACATTTCACAGTACGTAAATGTAGAAGATTGGGTCAGGATTCGGCAAAATGCCAGCGGGTATATAGCTGACATGATATCCTGGATTTTGACCCTATTGGCCGGCCTTCTGACCAACACTTTGGCGATTGCAAACTTAATTTCCTTGATTGTGCTTACCCCGATTGTCGCATTCTACCTACTGCGTGATTGGCCAATTATGATTGACGCCATCAAAAGACAACTACCCAAGGACCAAGCTGGGGTGATTGTAGAACAAGCTTCACTCATTAATCAAACATTGGGGGCATATATCAGGGGCCAATCGATGGTTTGTATTATTTTGGCGGGTATTTACAGTCTAGGGCTCACCCTTGTGGGCTTGAACTTTGCCCTAACCATTGGCATGGCTACAGGGCTCTTAGCCTTCATTCCTTATGTTGGCATGCTAATAGGAGTTACGGTTGCAATCGGAGTGGCCTTTGCCCAGTTCGATCACTGGACATCAATTGGCCTAGTGGCGCTGGTATTTGTTGTGGGACAGGCCATTGAAGGGTACTTTTTGACCCCCAGATTAGTGGGCACCCGCATAGGTTTACACCCAGTATGGGTAATCTTTGCCCTGCTTGCTGGCGGAAGTTTGTTTGGGTTTATGGGAATCTTAGTGGCACTTCCTACGGCGGCAGCCATTGGAGTACTTGCTCGCTTCGGACTAGCATCATATCGGGACAGCCCTTACTACTTGGGTATGAAAACCAAAAAACCAGTAAAATCATTATAATGACGCTCAGGCAACAACTTGCATTAGATTTGGGTGCTAGCCCCACGTACGCGCCCGACGATTTTTTCCTGTCTGAGAGCAACGAGGAAGCAAACGCTTGGATCGAGCGCTGGCCCAACTGGCATCATCACTGTCTCATGGTATATGGCCCCGCCGGTTGTGGTAAAACCCACCTTGCGCATATTTGGCAACAAAAATCTGCGGCCAGATTTGTAGACTCCAAAATGTTGGCGGAGACAAACCTAGAGGAGCTATGCCAGTCCAGCAATAGTTTGATTGTTGACGATATTGAACGAGAGTTGCTTGGGGAGCCACTACTACATCTGTTTAATCTAGCCAAAGAGCATAAGGGGTCTCTATTGCTATTGGCGGATAGGGCGCCCGCTAGGTGGAAGATTGATCTGCCTGATTTGAGCTCAAGGATATTGGCTGCCCCCAACGTTGCAATAAAGTCCCCAGATGACCAATTGCTACGGGCTGTTGTATTCAAACTGTTTTCGGACAACCAGATAGCGGTGGACAAGCAGATCGTTGATTACATGCTTCCCCGAATAGATCGGTCATTTGTGAGTGTGCAGCGGATTGTATCTCAAATACTTGCTGCCAATCGTAAACTGACACTGTCTCTGGTGCGTGAGGTCATAAACAAGTCTTCATAAGCTTGAGCAATTCGTTGCTATCCCCCCTGATTTGAAGAATTTTGCGGCGCTCAGTCTTTCCCTTAATTACCGAAAAATCACTTTTGGCAAGTCCCCAAGTCTTGGCTAGCAAGTTGATAACCGCGGCATTAGCCTTACCCGCCTCGGGGGCGGCGGTGACGTACACCTTCAACATATTGGTGCCATCAGGATTGGTGATTGTTTTGCCAATTTTATTGGCCGAGGCCTTAGGAGTGACACTGATATATAGTCGCACCCCATCTTCGGTTGCCTGGATTGGCAGTAATTCATCAAACAGCATCGCTATTCTCGTTTTTAGTGATATGGTAATGTCTACTAAGGGCAGAGTATACAGGGTTTGAAGTGGCAAACCAACAACATCACTTAGGACATCGCCAAAGGCTGCGGCAGCGCTTTTTACAAGGCGGGGATAATGCCCTGGCCGATTATGAATTGCTGGAGCTCTTATTGTTTGGAGCTAATCCACGTCAGGATGTTAAACCTTTGGCAAAACAGCTGTTGACCGAATTTGGCAGTTTGGCCGCAGTGTTTAATGCCGAAGTAATTGCCTTGCAAAAGGTGGATGGTATTGGGGATTCAGCAATCGCAATTTTGAAGTCCATACACATCGCTGCTCAGCGGATGCTGAAAGACAAAGTGATGGAGCAACCGCTATTCAATGCCGCTGAGCAAGTTGTCGATTATTGCCGGACAAGCATGGAGTGGCTCAAGACCGAGCAATTACGCTTGTTATTTGTAGACAAAAAAAATCGGATGATCGCTGACGAGGTGCAACAAACCGGCACCATTGACAGCACAGCAATATATCCGCGCGAGGTGGTAAAACGAGCCCTAGATTTAGCCGCCAGCGCCATCATCATGGTCCACAACCACCCAAGCGGCGACCCATCCCCATCCCAGGCCGACTTGGAAATCACTAAGCAAGTCAATAATGCTTGCACCCAGCTGGGCCTTCACCTGCTTGATCACATCATCATTGGCAAAGGACGCCATTTTTCATTCAAAGCTCAGGGTAGGTTGAAAGGCAGGGTGTGAGGATCCGGTTGTATAGCGGAGCACGATGTGCTACTCTCGACAAAATTTGGACGTTTTGTCTGTGTATGATGTTTTTGAAACTTAGGTTGGCTATGAGTATGATTTCAAAGAAGTTCCCATCTGCGCTCTGTTTGTTTGTGTTATTTTTTGCTTCCATTGTTACTGCAACTGCCAGCTCTTCCTACCCTGACGCTGATCAATCATCTGCACCTATGCTTAGAACTATCCCATATCTGGAGTGGTCGTCGAAAATCTCTGATGAGGAAACAGAGGAATCCAGGAGAGCTTCCCAGCGCTTAGATTGTTTGATGCAAGCATTTGATACAGGTGGCCTAGAAGCCCTTGTTGGTGCTACCTTTGATCCTGTTGTTTCACAATCAGATTTTGAGGAGCAAGGTTTGAGAACAATGATCTCGGTCATTGGTATGGTAGAGGTGCTGAAGGGTTGGAAGTACGAGTTGTCGGAGCAGGAACGCAGCTCAATTTATAAAAAGCTCATCGCCAAAGAAGATCTGTATATTGTTTTCAAAAGTTTTAGCCTCGGTGTCCTCCGTGAAGGTCTTGGGTTGAGTTTGCCATCGATTCAGCAATTAGAAACTTTGTTTGGCCTTTATAAAGCAGCCCCATGGATTGATCAAGTCTCACTGGGGTTGGCATGTGAGTTTTCGTTGGTATTGGGAGGTTCTGAAAGGATTTGGTGCAGAAAATTGGCAAGGACAGCACTCGGTTTTGAGGACTTTGATTTTTCTGAAAAGGCAGAAGCCCTCGGATTCCTTTTAGAGTGCGGCAGTATACCGGAGAAAGAAGCGGCTCTCTCTGTAATTCGCGAGGTTATGGAAACAAGCAAAGATGATGAGGAACTTCTGGTGGCTGTTGGTTTGCTTGCGAATTACGATCGCAAAGTCGAAGTGGACGAGGTGCTTAAAACTGTGAGCCGTATCGAAAAGGCGGCGGAAAGTCCAGCGAAGTTGCTCGATTGCTTAAAAGTGCGATGCTACATCAAAGGTGAGGAGCGAAGGCATGGGGTGGATGCGCTATCCAACTATATAGAAGGGGTTTATGGAGGGGGTAAAAAGAGTGAGAAACAAGAAGGCCTTGAGAAACGCGCCCAAAAAGCTTTTTCACTTTTGGTATTGTCAGACCTGTACGAGGATTGGGCGTTGACGGAGTTTGTATGTGCCGATACGGAACTAGATCTTGCCATTGAAGACGCCGCAGGGCTTATAGATGTCCTAACCGAGGTTCTACCAGAATCAGACCCTAGGTTCATAAACGTTGTTGAGGTTGGGAGTAGTATCACACGGTACAATAATAATCCCTACAATGCCCATAAAGCCCTCCTTTCTAAGAGGCGTGTTTCGGTAAAGCACAACATGACCTCTCTATCAAAGGATGGCGAAGAGTTGGGTTTCAATGAACAATTTATCAAAACTTTCCCCGAGAACCCCACCTTACCCGATGTCAAAGAGGAAGATTTGAGAGATGTTTGGGGGGGCTTGGATGAAGAATTGGAAGAGCAGTCACAATCGGTGGGATGGGAAAGACTTGAACCCTTTGTAAGTCAAGAGGAGAGGGCGGAAATGGAGGCTCTGGTTGATCACCCATACGTTAGAGAAGCATTTTCGCGTGCTCGGGAGGGGCAGCAACCCACGTCTGATACACGGGTGATCCACCTTTTTAGTGTCCTTGATTATCTTAAAAATTTACCCAAATCCAGGGGTGCAGACGAAGTTCTATCAAATCGTTCACTACAAATTTTGCAGTTTTTTCTAAATCTTAGGTACTGCGGAAAGGATCACGCGATTCACTACTTCGATACTGTGAAGCAGGGCAGTGGGGGCGCTGCCAGCTATTCCGAGGGCGCTATAGATATGCAAGCTCGACTTGATAGGCTGAGGGGGTGTTTGATAGACAGAATGCGTCAGAACCGCGCAAAGCTTTTGTCAACCCGCAGCGCCTTCATGCGTGAGATTACTGGCACTACCGAGCAGCATCCTGAGATAGATTGGTTCCCTTATGTATGGGATTATGTAAGATCTCTTATTGGTGTGGATATAGGGCTCATGCCCCAGGATGCTCCAATCCCGTTTAATGATGAGGGGTCGGCGGTGTCTGGGCATTTGCGACAATTTTCCAAACAGGAAGTGCTCGACGCGTTTTACAGGCACTACACTTTGGATGGGGAAATAGATAATCTCACAGACGCCATCAACGGTAGGCTAGGGCGTGGTGATGATAGGTTCTATAACGATATATATCAGGTACTAGGAGGTTCTGAGGGTTACTTGAACTTGGTGGAAGACGGGAAAAAGCCGAGGATTACTCGGTCAGGCACCCTGAGATTGATGCACAAGCTTGGTGTGGTTTCATCGAAAAAGAAGGTAAGCCTCGAGGGGTAACGAACGTCGGATAGATCCAAGGATATCTGCCGCTAGGATGAAACTGAAATTCTATCTGTATTTTCACGTATCAATTTCGTTATAGACTGCCAAACTGAAAATTATACCATTCAGAAAAATTAATCTGACAATGCAGTCCACGATCTGGAATACATGGATCTTGTAACTCCCGTTTTCCCATTGCACCCCTCCACCCTGCTTTCCCGCGACTTGATCGCGGGATCTGGTATTTTTCCGATGCCTTGTGAGATGCCGCGATCAAGTCGCGGCAAGCCGGAGAAGGGGGATGTACCAAATTCATAAATTAGCTTTACAGCACCCAAAACCCTCCTGTCTCCCCGGACGAGCAGAGCGAGATCCGGGGTCCAGATGCATGAGACAGGTTAAGTTATTTAGTAAAATTGGTATTACCTCGTGTGCTCTTTCTCAAGCAAATCAGGATAGGGTTCGAAGCTAGGTACATAGAAGTTGTTTTGTTGGTGGGGAAAATGATACGATAAAGGCTGTAACTTCAGAAGATTTTTAGCCTGTGCAATTTCAAAGGCCTT
>SDBS01001744.1_pt1 | contig 21979 bp, 22 predicted proteins | sample 2277091 | NCBI WGS metagenome assembly SDBS01 (sample SAMN10404972, study PRJNA504765) | marine sediment metagenome | isolation source: marine sediment core GS10_PC15, 163 cmbsf | place: Arctic Ocean: Southern Knipovich Ridge | collected 2010
CCCGGCGGTAAATGTCGTCGATGTACCGGATGCCGGAGCTACCGAACTGCCTGACACATCGGTAGACCAGTTAAAAGATAAGGATGATATGGTGTTGTGATATTGGTCTTGTCCTTCAGCTGAAAACGGCTGGGTGTCTCCCGCAGTAACATCCTGTGAGCTAGGGGAGACATGAATATGGTCTAGGTCATCGGGAACTACCGTAACTGAAGCTGAATCTGTAAGAGCTCCATGACCCGGAACCGTCGCCGTGACATTTCCGGTCGGACCGGATGTGGTCCCGGCGGTAAATGTCGTAGAGTCACCGGATAAAGGAAGTACCGAGCCTCCGGAAACACTGGTCGTCCAGTCAAAAGAGACCCCGGAGATTGTGTTTTCACCGGAATCATGGGCAACAGCATCAAATACTTGCGTATCGTCGGCTTTGACGTTCTTTGAGCTCGGACTTACATGAACATGGTCTACCTCTGCATCACCGGTGATGGTGATGTCATCTATATATGTTCCTTCCCGATAGATACTTTCATCACTTTGGAAGACCCAGTGTATACCGATCACTTTGCCATCATAGGCAGACAAGTCTATTGTCTGCATGACCCAGCCGCCGGTTATCCAGAAATCTGACCAGACCGGGCTGGTTATACCTCCGTCAGTCACTCTGACCCGGATGAAATCATGGTAGTCTCCGTTGCCGGGAAGAGAGACTGTAAAGTACCAAAACGATAGAGAAGTGTTTGTATAGTCTGTTAAGTCAAGGGTTCTGGAAGCATAGGAGTCCATCCGGTTTCTATACAGGTGGTTGAACTGGTCTCCGCCGTATCCGGCGGCCCAGGCTGATCTTGAGCCTGAATGTACTCTGTAGGTGTTCTCCGCCCAGTAGGTCTCATTATCATATGGATCGTCCGGCCAGTCAGTTGTGTCTCTGTCTTGGACTGTCCAACCGGAACCTGAATCAGACATGTTGCCGTCTGATGTCTCAAATCCGGTCTGAAAGATGGTTATTTCTACCTGGTCGCTGAATGCTTTGTAATCGGATACAAAGACAAGCGCCGATAAAATGAGGATAAATATACCTATTGAAGCTATCGTGTGGAGAGGCTTCGTCTTTAGGCTATTCAAGCCCATCACCTTTGAACTAGTGCATAGAAATGTCTTTAGGTCCCCTTGACCAGAGAACTTGCTAGTTACAACCGTTACAAATATTATAGTAGGTAATACCGTTTCTGTCAAGACGCTGGAGGCAATAATCCGCAGATAGAAGGCATTATTTAGGTAAATATGGGCTAGATGTTAATTGTAACTACATGGTGGTGGAGTTCGAACCAATTACCAGTGACCAGTAACCAGTGCGCTTTGATGCTGATGATGGATAGTGCAGTAGAGCAGCAGACCAACAGTGCCGTAGTTCCACAGAACCATAGAGCCATAGAACCACAAAACCATAGTGCCATAGAAGTTTTCAAGCTAATGATATAGAGCTGAAGAGCGGAAGATCTGAAGTGCAGAAGCATAGCTAGGACTTGGGACTAGGATATGTGAGGTTGCTTCGTCGTCCTTCGGACTTCTCGCAATGACTGTTTTTGTCTAAATGTCAAACAGAGCGAAGCGAAGGATCTACGCTTCAGCCGTCTTCAGCTTAAAAACGTGCCGGTTACTGGTGACTGTTTACTGACTTGCGGATTGCGATTTGCGAATTGCTACTCACTAATTGCAAATTGCGGACTTGAGCGCTTCAGCTCTTCCGCACTATAGATCATCAGCTTAAAAACAACGGTTCGCGGCTTGCAGATTGCGATTTGCGGATTATGGTTTATATCGCAAAAGGTGTCTTTAGAAGGATCTTAATATCTAACCACAGTGAGCGATTGTCGATGTATTCAATATCCAGCTTGATCGTCTCACCCAGTTTCAGTTCGGATCTGCCGTTTACCTGCGCCAGCCCGGTAATGCCCGGCTTTACGGCAAGTCGTTTTTTCTGAAACTCACTGTAATGCTCGGCAATCTCACGTTCCTCCGGTCTCGGTCCAACCAGGCTCATATTCCCGATCAATACATTGATAAAGTTTGGAAGCTCATCCAGACTGGTCTTTCTTAAGAACCGGCCGACTCTGGTTGCCCGGGGATCATCTTCTTCCTGAAAGACAAACTCATCGATGTTCTCCGGGTCAAACCGGTCAAGCCAGGTTTTCGGTGCATCTTCAACCATTGTCCGGAACTTATACATCACATACGGTCGACCATTCTTGCCGACACGCGAAGGTTTATAAAAGACCGTCCCCTTCGAATCAACCTTAATAAAAATAGCGATCACTAAATAAAGGGGTGCTGTCAGGATCAGTATTATCAATGAGACCGAGAAATCAAAAAAGCGTTTTATCATTCTTTATATATCACCTAGAAGGAAACTCTCATATAGTTACTTCCGATGCCTTTCTACAATAACCTTGACTGCCCCGACTACATCAGCAACATCTTCGTCCGTCATCTTGGGAAACAGTGGTATCGACAGCATCCGGTCATAGACTTCTTCAACCACCGGATAGTCTCCCCTCTTTAAACCGAACTGTTTTTGATAAAACGGGTGGAGATGAAGCGGTATAAAATGAACACTGGTGCCGATGTTTTCTTTATTCATTTCCTCGATAAACCCAGCCCTGTCGATATCTAAAAGATCAGGATCTATAAGAATGGGATAAAGATGCCATGCATGCTTTACATAATCCCTTTTATTCGGTGTCTCTATTTCCGCTATACCGGAAAAAGCTTCATCGTATTGCTGAACGATCCCGGCCCTTCTTTCTTGAAACCGGGAGAACTTATCAAGCTGATGAAGCCCGATCGCCGCCTGGATATCAGTCATGTTGTATTTATAACCGGGGCGGACCACTTCATAATACCAGGAACCCCGGGCTGAATAGCGATCCCAGGCGTCATTTGATAGTCCATGCAAAGACAAGGATTTAGCCTTCTCAGCCACGGCGGCATCATCGGTTGTAAGCATGCCACCTTCGGCTGTTGTCAGATTCTTAGTCGCGTAAAAGCTGAAACAACCTGTATCTCCGATCGATCCGATCCTCTTGCCTTTGTATTCAGCTCCCGGCGAATGAGCTACATCTTCTATAACTGTCAGATCATGCTTTTTAGCAATCTCCATGATCTCATCCATATCACATGGATGACCACCATAATGAACAGGGATAATAGCTTTCGTACGCTCTGTTATCTTTTCTTCTATCTTGTTTGGATCGATATTGAAGACATCACGGGTGATATCCACAAACACCGGAGTCGCTCCTACGTGCACAACAACATTTGCGGTAGCACAGAATGTAAGAGGGGATGTTATCACTTCATCACCGGGTCCGATATCATGAGTTAAATGTGACAGATGAAGAGCCGCCGTACAAGAACTGACGGGGACCGCATACTTTGTATTAATAAGATCAGCGAACCGGTCAGAAAACTCTTGCGTCTTGGGACCCGTCGTCAACCAGCCCGATTTTAGAGAATCAACGACCTCATCGATCTCTTCCTCTCCGATCAACGGTAACGCAAAGTTTAGAAAGTCCTTCCTCAATTGGATACCTCCGACGATTGCCAAATACGGTTTCTTATTATCTCTTATTATCCGTTTCTACGCTACCTTTGCGGTCTGTTTCTCTTTTAACCACCGAGGTGTAGATATCGATAAGTCTATCCGTATTTATTTTCCAATCATAGTTTTCCCGGACTAATCGAAGACCGTTTCTTGATATTTTATCTCTTAAAGCAGCATCCTTAAGAAGCATCAACACTTTTTCTGAAAAATCCTTCGGTTCGTCGGCAACGAGAATGTCTTCGCCAGGATGAACACCGATCCCATCGGTCGCTTGCGGTGTGGCTACGACCGGAATTCCCATGGCCATCGCTTCAACAACCTTGTTATTTAGACCTGTGGCTGCCCTGATCGGACATACGAATACTGAAGATGATCTTACCAGCGGCCGGACATCATCAACAAAACCGGTTACGTTTACATTGCCATCTTTAGCCAAAGCCTTGACTTCACTTGTCGGACTGTTCCCGATGATATTAAACCAGATATCAAACTTTTTTTGCCTGATCAATGGTAATATTTCACGACAGAAATAAATAGCGCCGTCGGAGTTAGGAAAATAGCTCATCGTTCCCATAAAAGCGAGGCCTCCGTTTTCCTCTTCCTCGTCTTGTGGTTGAAAATAATCGAAATCGACGCCGTTTTTGACAATTGAAAACCGGTTATTTTTTGCCAGATCCTCCAGGTAACGTTTGTCATGTTCAGCTATTACGATACTTGCATCAAACTTAGCGGGGATCTCGGTCTCATATCTTTTCATTTTGGCCTGTTCGATCCGGTAGACCGGACTAAGCATATCTCTTCTGTATTTAAGGAACCTCTGATAGTTGAGACTAATCGAGTCGCACAGGTCAAGCACTTTGGGAAGATCATCATAGACTTCAGCATACGGCGCCATTCTAAGCAGATGCGCATGAATAACATCCGGCTTCATATCCTTGACCAGTCTATCGATCAATACTCTCATGACCGGAGACTCATAATAAAAGATCTGAAACGGTTTCTTCGAAGCCAGATGAGTTACACAATTAAGATATGATCTTCTCTTGTTTAGAAAAACTGTTGATACGTTGCTACAGATCTCCTCCATTTTCTCGATATACGGAACATCTTCACTCTCGACGAAAGAGACCAGATGGACTTCATGTTCTTTTGATAGTTCTCTTATGAAGTTAAACGCCCTTAGTTTATCCCCTCGAAAAGGCGGATAAGGAAACCTTGACGTTAAAAACAAGACCTTCAATACTTCTCCCTTTTTAAAGCCTGACTCTATAAAACGCAAACCGCGAACCGCAATCCGCAATCCGATGCTGCCTGCTTGAGCTGGTTCTTTTCGCTACTTTTCACTCTACTTTTCACTTCTTTTCACCATCTGAACTAAGTGAATGAAGAAAGTTGCCATATCCTTCACTTCGCCCAAGATGGCATATTAGTATTCTCCCAACTCTCCTACGTTTCTGGGTCTTAGCCTTGGATATACTTCAGCTCTTCAGATCTTCAGCTCTAGCATGCTTGCACACTACTCTCTACCCACCTCTAATAGCCAGAGCAGTTATTCGCCCATAGAGTTTTCTTCTAGTAATGACTTCTTCTCTTTGACGTGTGAATACCATGCCTAGCGTGGCTGCCCACAACCATCTCCAGCAAAAGGCTGTTGCCATTATAAACCTATGTAATACTACGGATATCCATCCACGATACTTCCGGAAGAAATACAACCGACTCCGGTAAAACTCATATGTCGTTTCTATCTTCTTTTCCGCATCAGCTTGTCCGCTTTGTCCAACATGATGGATGACCCCGACCTCCGGAACATAATAGACCTTGAATCCGGCCCTCCGGATCCTGGTGCACCAGTCAAGATCTTCCATGTACATAAAGAAGCTCTCGTCAAGAAGACCTGTCTTGTCTATGACATCACGGCGAACAACCAGACAGGCACCGCTTAAGGCATCTACTTCCGATGGAGTTGTCTCATCCGAATAGACCCGGAAATATGCAGCGACTGCCTCACTCGGTACTTTCTTTAAAATCGATGCCATTCGCCGGCGAGAATCTGTTCCCGGTATCAGCTTCTTTATCTGATAAAGATGACTGAATTCCGACACCAAGCTTGGAAAGGCATCAATTGAAGGTTGTGGCGTTCCATCTGTATAAACGAGTCGCGGTCCGGCTGCTCCGGCCTCCGGATGAGAATCGAGGAATCCAACAAGTGCTTTAAACGTATCTACGTCGACTTGCGTATCGCTGTTTAGGAGAGCAACATAGCGACCTTGAGCAGATTCCAAAGCCTGATTGGTCGCCCTAGTAAACCCGATATTCTCAGGATTATTTATTAACTTTACCCAGGGATATGCCTCAACTACCGCTTCTGAACTACCATCGGTTGACGCATTATCAACAACAAACACTTCTGATCTCGTTTTATCGAGACTGCTGGACAAAGATCCCAAACACTCCAACAACAATTTCTTCGTATTATGACTGACAATAGCAATGGTGAGATCGGGTTGATTCATCTGGTTTTCTCCCAGTGCTTGTTCAAGAGTATTGGATTCAGTATAACTAAAAGTGATCATAAAGATCGGGATTTAAGTGAGGTTTTTACCTTGTACGAAGGAACCATGAAGCTCATCCGTTCATTGATCCGATCGGCTTCTTCATTTGAGAATATTAGCTGTTCCAATTTTTCGAGGTCTTGGGCAAACTTGTCCCGGTCGAAGCCGTTGCTACTGACAATAAAGACTTTATCTTGTTTAGTCCTGATAAGCTCTTCATTATGACCGACGATATCCTCCGACATCTCATCTCCGTTCCTTAAACCGATGATCTTTATTTCTATGTCTTTGTCGGGGTCCAGACCACTCAGCCGGATGAGATTCCGGGCAAGATCGATGATCTTTACAGGTTCACCCATATCAAGCATCAGGATCTCCCCGTCACCACCAATTGCTCCGGCTTGCAATACTAGCTGAGTCGCTTCGCTTATACTCATAAAATATCTTTTAATATCGGGGTGCGTCACAGTGACCGGCCCCCCTTCTTCGATCTGTTTTCTAAATATCGGAGCAACGCTCGCATCTGAACCTATCACATTTCCGAATCTTACCGCCATGAACCTGGTAGTGCTGCTCTTTGCCTTCGACTGCAGGACCATCTCAGATAAACGCTTTGTCGTCCCCATAATACCTGTGGGATCGACAGCTTTATCCGTCGATATAAGTACAAACCTATCGATATTATGACGGTCGGCTACTTCGATCATGTTCTTGCTACCGATAACGTTGTTATATACTGCCGACCACGGATTCTCCTCCATCAGCGGTACATGTTTATGAGCTGCCGCATGGAACACAACCTGCGGCTTGAGTTCCTCAAAGACCTGATCGAGTAGACCTATATCCTTGATATCACCGATCACAGACTTGAAATCCATTTCCGGAAACTTAGTTTTGAACTCAACACCCAGACGATAGATACCGTTCTCGTTATGATCAAGTAGTATGATCTGGCCAGGCTCAAAGCGAGCGATCTGACGACCAAGCTCGGATCCTATTGAGCCACCTGCCCCGGTGATCAGAACAGTCGCATCCTTAAGATAGGTCTCCGCCTCTATCAGATCTATCTTGACAGGTTCCCGCCCTAAGAGATCTTCCACATTGACGTCTCGTATTTGAGAAAGCTCTACACGTCCATCTATCAGTTCAAATACACCCGGCAGTGTTTTCGCTGTAACATTAGCCTTATCACACAAATCGAGAGCTTCGCGGATCACCACACTCTCCGCTGAAGGTATCGCTATGATCACTTCCTGCACTTCATATCTTTCAACTAGATGGGGAATGTCATCTCGTGTTCCTAAGACTTCTACTCCGTGTATTCGTTTACCGCGTTTACCAGAGTCATCATCGACAAATCCAACAGGATCATAGTCCATATCCGTGTGTTTAAGCATTTCACGCACAATCATTTCACCGGCGTCTCCAGCCCCAAACACTAATACGGGTTTCGAACCTGCCAGGATGCCGCGGTGTTTTCTACCTTCATAAGTACTCCGGACAGCAAACCGGGCACCGCCTATAAATAACAATGTCAGAGCAGCGTCAATAGCAATAACCGATCGAGGAAAGTCAGTCCGTACGATAAAATACAGCAGAACAACTATGACCAAAGAACTGATTACAATAGACCGGATAAGTACATTTAGTTCTCGAATACTGAAATAACGCCACATACGGTCATAAAGCCCGTTAAGAAAGAATGTACCGATCTTGATCAGTACCACAGCTAGAATAAACCGTTGGAGCAACTGCCAGTCTTCAACAGGCACCGAAAACTCGAATCTGATTAAGAAAGCGGTATAAAGTGCTAGTGTGACAAGAACCGCATCAACTATAGCTTGCGGGAGATTATGCCAGCGTGGCCTCATTGTCCGTAGTCGCTCCCCACGATAAGTAATATGTCTGCTTCGGAATCCAGGCTATCCGACACTTTTAACTCTAGATCAGGCATGTCTTCTTTAATAGCTGACTTAACCTTCAGTGCTTTGCCCAGATCCTCCTTCTTGTGATAAAGAATCGATGAATCATAATCCATCCGATCAGCATCACCAGTCATAGCTATGGAGAAACCTTCATTGGCTAGAATATCGGTCACTTCTGATGCAACACCATCAACTCCGCAACCGTTTAAGACTTTTACTGATACTTCCCAGGCAGGAATGTCTTCAGCTATCGCCTCGTCGATCGGTTTACCTTGCTTGATCAAACTCATGATCAGCTCGATCCTCTCCGCATCCGGTATAACATAACTGATCCCGTCAATTGAATCGCTAGTACCCGGAAGAGTGACTGTCGTCAGATTCTCCTGTGATACTGAGTCGGCATAACCCGAATATGACAATATGTCAGCAATGCTCATGTCGGTCTCTACGTTGTCAGCAACTACGTTGGCCAGCTTTGGAAGTTTATACGCATTCATAATCCGGGTCGACTCATTGATCAGAGCGCGGGCGAATTTCTGCTGATGCTCGATCCTGGTAAAATCACCGCGAGGATCATTTCTCCAACGAACATAATGAAGGGCTGTTATTCCATCCATCTTCTGAGACCCGGCTTCAATCGGATCTCCCAGTTCGTAATCGACCATCCTCTCCTCAACATCAATCGTCACACCACCGACCGCATCGACCATCTTCGCAAAACCGTCATAGTCAATAACAACATAATGATGAATCGGTAATCCGGTAAAACTCTCAATAGTCTCAATAGTCAGAGGTGAACCACCGTAGTTATAAGCATGGTTTATTTTGTCTTCCCCATAACCGGGGATCTCCACATAAAAATCCCTCGGAATAGATATCAGAACGGCTTTCTTTTTATTTAGATCGACATGCAGCACCATGATCGTATCTGAGCGACCGTTATCTTTATCGGGGATATAATCCGAACCTATGATCAGGAAATTAACCGGTTCTTTTGGCTCAGGCTTGGTCAGAACCGCTGCAATCGCACTGGCCAGCTTGCCTTTAGGTTGCATCTTGCCCTCAATGTATTTTACGTAGGCAAAACCAGTCCCTGTAGCAATAAGAAGGATTGTTAGAACGGTTACTAGTATGCGCCTCAGAATTGTAAGACGTCTTCCTTTTCTTGGACGCTCATTGGATGACTCGGGATTCATAGAAAGTTTTCCCATCTCAAGCTCAACATAATATCATAATAGATCACTATTATCAATCGGACTTATTTGACAGCAAATGTCATCTCACCCTTGGCAACCACTTGCCCATCGACAAAAGCAGTGGCTGAACCTTTCCCGACCGGCCCTTTCATCTTTAGTATTTCAACTTCATAGCGTACTTTATCGCCCGGACGGACTTGCTTCTTAAACCGGAATCTATCAATCCCGGCAAAAAAGGCAATCTTGTCTTTGAACTCTTCTTTCTTTAAGATTGCCACTGCTCCTACTTGAGCCAGGGACTCTACCAGCAGAACACCTGGCATAACCGGATAATCGGGAAAATGACCTTTAAAAAAGTCTTCATCACCGGTCAGCTCGGTCTCTCCGACTGCTTTGACTCCGGGTTCAAGCTCTATGATCCGGTCAATAAAAAGAAATGGATCCCGATGAGGCAAAATCTCTTTTATTGCCTCTCTTTCTAATACTATTGTGCTCACAGACCCTCCTTCAGCTAGTTCCATAGAACCTTAGTTCCATAGGAATTACTAGGTTAGCGATCTTTAAAACAAAATCAGCAGGCTACACCCAGCAGGTCACAACAATTGTGATTATCTTACCAGTTCAGAACTACTCCCAGGCTCTTGAGTATGGGGGTGGGTGTTGACCTGCAAAAACGTCACCACTTATCTTAGAATACTTTCACACTCTAGAGTATGAAAGAACTTATGTATATCAAGTTTCATTAATCGCCAACTTAAAAACACCTTCCGCACTTCAGTTCTATAAATCATCAACTTAAAACTTCTATGGTTCTGTGGCACTGTTGCTCAACATCATCAACTAAAAGACCTGCTGGTTACTGGTAACTGGTTACTCGTTCCTGATATACTTTCGCTCTTCAGGGCTTCAGCACTTCAGTTCTCTTCTTTGGTTATATCTGCTCCTAATGTGGCTAGCTTCTTCTCAAAATCCTCGTATCCACGTACTATGTGGCAATCGTCCCGGATCGTCGTTTCACCCTCAGCCGCCAATCCAGCCACCACTAAAGAAGCACCGGCTCTTAAGTCGGGAACTCTAACAGGAGCACCACTTAACCTCTTGATACCTTTTATTACGGCATGATGACCATCAAGGCGGATATTAGCTCCCATGCGGTTGAGTTCATCTATATAAAGAAACCTATTCTCAAAGACATTTTCTGTAACCACACTGATACCATCAGTCAAAGCAAGAAGGCTGGCCATTAAAGGCTGAAGGTCGGTCGGAAATCCGGGATATGGGAGTGTCGACACATCCAGCGCTGCCGGCCTTTTCTTCATCGATAAACAGATCTTTCCTGATTCGCTTGAAATCGAAGCACCTGCCAACTCAAGTTTTTCCAGTACTAAAGCAAGGTGCTCTGGACAAGCTCCGATAAGTTCAACATCACCCTGGGTGATCGCACCGGCTATTAAATAAGTTCCCGTTTCAATTCGATCAGGGATGATCTCATGCTCTGCTCCGTGTAGCGATTCAACGCCCTCGATCTCGAGAACCGCTGTACCAGCTCCTTTGATCTTGGCTCCCATTTTCTGTAAAAAAAAGACCAGATCAACTACCTCAGGTTCCCTGGCTGCATTTTCAATAACGCTTTTTCCTTTTGCTAAAACCGAACTCATCAATAAGTTCTCAGTTGCCCCAACACTGGGGAATTCAAGAGTGATAACAGCTCCTTTTAGCCGATCTGCTTTTCCCTCAATGTAGCCATGACCAGTAGTAATAGTCGCACCAAGTTCTTTAAGACCACGTAGGTGAAGATCGATTTTTCTGGAACCGATATTGCAGCCACCGGGCAGAGCAACATAAGCCCGCCCCAGACGGGCCAATAAAGGACCAAGTACCATAATAGATGCGCGCATCTGACTGATCAGTTCATAAGGAGCTGTATAACTCAACCCACCGGATTCTTGAATGCAAAGGTCTCCCCCGGAAGCAAACTTAGTCTCAACACCCAAAAAGGATAATACCTTTATCATTGTGTTTACATCCTTGATCCGGGGTACATTCTTCAAACGACATGGCTCGGAGGTCAGGATAGATGCTGCCATCATCTTTAAAGCAGCATTCTTCGCCCCGCTTATCTTTATGCTCCCTTTTAATGGATTTCTTCCCTGAATAGTGTAACGTGCCATTTTCCCTCGATATCTAGTTTAATACATTTATCGAACCGGATTCTTGTCAATTGGTAGGCAATTATTAGTCCTAAATTAGAAAGAACGTGCACTAATCAAATCTGCGCGTTAAACATTTACATATTATATCTTACTAGTAAACTACTTTTTTTCCAAAATCTTTTTTCTCATTCGAGCTCGACGCAAGGCTGCATCAGCTCTAGCTGCATCGATGTCTTCTGTTTGCTGCAACCGCTTTTCAGCTCGCTCGTGTGCTAGGTCGACTCTCTTAGCATCGATTTCGCTGGCCAGTTCAGCAGCTGGAGCGAGAACGGTCACCTTATCCTCGTACACCTCGATAAATCCGCCATGTACCGCAATTCTCTCTTCTTGTTCCTGCCCATCACGAGTTATCTTTAACCGCAACTCTCCAATATTTAACATCGTTAGATAGGGCACGTGAAGGGGCAGAATCCCCACTTCGCCATCTGCGCCTGGTGCTATTATCATATTGACTTCGCCGTCAAATACGACTTTTTCCGGAGTTACAACTGTACAACTTAATTTCCTATCTACCAATTTTCCCTCCACTACTTCTAGCTCTAATGTAATCAACAAATTGCTAATCGCGCGTCGCTAGCTATAGTACTGCTGCTCTGTTGCTCTACTGCACTATACATCATCAGCTTAAAGACCTACTGGTTACTGGTAACTGGTTACTCTTTACTGATATTCTTCAGCTCTTATTGGCCTGCTTCCACGTCCGCAGTCATCTTTTTCGCTTTTTCAACTACTTCTTCAATGGTTCCGACCATCAGAAACGCCTGCTCCGGAAGAGCATCATGTTTTCCCTCGACGATCTCTTTGAATCCTCTGATCGTATCCTCTAGTTTCACATACTTCCCGGGAATCCCTGTAAACTGCTCAGCAACAAAAAATGGTTGCGAGAGGAACTTTTGTATTTTCCGTGCTCGTTGAACAAGACGCTTATCTTCTTCAGCCAATTCATCGATTCCCAAGATGGCAATAATATCCTGAAGATCCTTATAGCGTTGTAAGACCTCCTGGACACTCCTGGCTACTGAATAGTGTTCCTCGCCAATAATATTTGGATCAAGAATACGAGATGTAGAATCCAACGGATCGACCGCCGGATAAATACCCATCTCAACAATCTGTCTTGACAAAACCGTTGTTGCATCCAGATGAGAAAACGTCGTTGCCGGTGCCGGATCTGTCAGATCATCAGCCGGTACATAGATAGCTTGCACCGAAGTGATCGAACCTTTCGTCGTTGATGTAATCCGTTCCTGGAACTCACCCATCTCCGAACTAAGAGTCGGTTGGTAACCGACAGCTGATGGCATCCGCCCCAAGAGAGCTGACACTTCACTGCCAGCTTGGACAAACCGGAAGATGTTATCGATAAAGAGAAGAACATCTTGTCCTTTCTCATCCCGGAAATATTCGGCCATCGTCAGAGCCGTCAGCCCGACTCTTAACCTGGCACCCGGTGATTCTGTCATCTGTCCGTATACCAGCACAGTTTTATCGAGGACTCCAGATTCTTTCATTTCCAGCCATAGGTCATTTCCTTCACGTGTCCGTTCACCGACACCACCAAAAACTGAAATACCACCGTGTTCCGTAGCAATATTATTAATGAGCTCCATAATAACAACGGTCTTGCCTACTCCGGCGCCACCGAATAAACCTGTCTTACCACCTTTAACATAAGGTTCAAGAAGATCGATGACCTTAATGCCTGTCTCAAAGATCTCTGTCTTTGTCGCTAGATTTTCAAACTTCGGTGGTTCGCGGTGAATTGAGCGTCTTTCTTTCGTCTTTACCGGCTCTCCGTGATCGACAGTTTCACCAAGTACATTGAAGATCCGGCTTAGTGTTTCCTCGCCAACAGGAATAGTGATCGGCTCACCTAAATCGACTACCTCCTGTCCTCTCATCAAACCATCAGTCGGAAGTAATGCAACTGCTCGAACAATACTACCTTTAAGCTGCTGCTCGACTTCAGCAACGATCTCTTTCTCACCCTCGTCTGTCTTAACCTTGATCTTCAAAGCATTGTAGATACTGGGAATTGACTCGGGCGGAAACTCGACATCTATGACCGGTCCGATGATTTGAACGATCTTGCCTACATTCATATATCTTCCTCCTGTCCTTTGGACAAATAAACTAGCAATCAGCTAACAGTTATAAGTCAGCAGATACGCTTCCTGTTCAAACTCCATGATCTAGTGACCTCAATATACTTACTGTTTACTTCCCACTATAGTAATTCGACTTAATGATTTGAATCTATTCTGTTTACTCCTTACTGCTAACTAATATATTACTTCTTGGTTTGGGCATATTTCAGCGCTTCAGCAGTTCCTGTGATCTCCGATAGCTCCTGAGTGATCTCCGACTGCCTTGCCCGGTTAAATGCCAGTGTCAGATTATCGATCATTTCGGCTGAGTTGTCGGTGGCTGATTTCATTGCCGTCCGACGAGCACCATGTTCACTAGCCGCTGACTCAAGCAGAGTCCTAAAAGTCACTGTCTCAGCATACGCCGGCATCAGTATCTCGATAAGTTCGGATGCTGACGGCTCAAACAGATACTCTTTTGCTGTTGTCTTCTCATCTTCTTCCTCTTCTATTTTCTCCTGTGGAAATAGTTTGAATACAACCGGACGCTGTTCAGCAACTGTTTTGAAATGATTAAAAACAATAAATGCAAGATCTATTTCGTAATCTATATACATCTCCATAAGACGAGACGCCAGCATTCCGGCTTCTTCAAACGTCGGTGCATCCGATATATCTGTATATGATTCAGCGATCTCGTATCCACGATACTTGAGATAGCTCACTCCCTTCCTGCCGGCAACGAGGAGCTTCACATCCCTACCTTCATCTTTCTCCGTCTTAGCAAGCTCTTCGGTGCGACGTAAAAGATTTGTATTAAACGCCCCACAAAGCCCGCGATTGCTGGTCAGGACAAGAATGGCTGTTGATTTCACTGGATCATGTATCTTCAATAAAGGATGCTCGACAAGACCGACCTGAGTGGTCAGGTTAGAGATCATCTCTACCATCTTTTGAGCATACGGACGTGTCGCTAGAATCCGGTCTTCAGCTTTCTTGATCTTCGATGTAGCTACAAGTTCCATTGCCCTTGTAATCTGCCGAATCTTGTCGACACTTTTTATTCTACGACCAATTTGACGTATTTGCCCGCCCATAACACATCACTTTCAAATGATATTTCATTAAATACTTTTTCTATTCTTCTTTGTCGACCATGTCTCCGGACTCAAGAAAAGTCCTTTTGAACTCTTTTATCGCTTGGCGCAGCTTTTTTTCAACTTCTTCAGATAGCGATTCGTCTTTCCTTATAGCTGCACCAATATCTGAATGAGAAACTCTCATAAACTCGAGAAACTCGCCTTCAAAATTTTGGACTCGATTGATCTCGATATCATCAAGATACCCCTCGGTTCCGGCAAAAACGATTATTACTTGCTCTTCAACCGGCATCGGCTTATACTGCGGTTGCTTCAGAAGCTCGACCATCCTTGTTCCCCGTGCCAACTGGTCTTGAGTTGCTTTGTCCAGCTCAGAGCCAAATTGAGCAAAAGCTTCTAACTCGCGAAACTGAGCTAGATCGATACGAAGCCGGCCGGCGATCTTTTTCATCGCTTTGATCTGAGCCGAACCACCGACTCTGGATACCGAGATTCCTACGTTGATGGCTGGTCTGACGCCAGCATTAAAAAGATCCGGTTCAAGATAGATCTGTCCGTCGGTAATAGAAATAACATTTGTTGGAATATAAGCTGATACATCACCAGCTTGTGTCTCGATTATCGGTAATGCTGTGAGAGATCCACCACCCATTTCATCAGATAGTTTAGCCGATCTCTCCAACAGCCGGGAATGCACATAAAATATGTCGCCCGGGTATGCTTCTCTACCAGGCGGACGCCTTAGCAACAATGAAAGCTGGCGGTAAGCAGTTGCGTGTTTTGATAAATCATCATAGATACAAAGTGCATGTTTTCCTTTATACATAAACTCTTCAGCCATCGCACACCCAGCATATGGAGCCAAATAGACAAGCGGTGCCGGATCAGAAGCAGGCGCATTAATGATAATAGTGTATTCCATTGCGCCAGCATCAGCCAGTCTTTCAACTACCTGTGCTACCGTCGACGCTTTCTGCCCGATGGCTACATATACACAGATAACATCCTTGCCTTTCTGATTAATAATCGTATCTATGGCTATTGCCGTCTTGCCAGTTTGACGGTCACCGATGATAAGCTCGCGTTGTCCCCGTCCGATCGGAATCATCGAATCAACAGCCTTGAGTCCTGTTTGAAGAGGTTCTCGAACAGGCTGCCTGTCAACAACACCGGGAGCCAGTCGCTCAATCGGCCGGAACTCTTTCGTATTGACCGGTCCTTTGCCGTCCGCCGGTTCACCGATCGCATTTACAACACGGCCGATCAATGCTTCACCGACCGGTACTTCCATGATCCGGCCCGTGCTTTTAACCTCAGCGCCTTCTTCAACCGACGTCGCTTCACCAAGAACAACACAACCGATTTCGCCCCGCTCAAGGTTCAAGGCTATTCCGAAAACGTTATCGGGAAACTGAAGCATCTCGTTATACATGGCATTTGGTAATCCCTTTATTCGCGCAATCCCATCGCCACATTCGATGACTGTGCCGACTTCTTCTACCTTAGCTTCCGGTTTGTAGTCCTTGATCTGGCGTTTAATAACTTCAATAATCTTATCTGATTGGATAACCTCAGCCATACTTAAATTCTCCTCCTAAAACCATTTATTACTGATTGGTAAGATCCTGTAGTTGTTTTCGTACTGATAGATCTATGATCTTACCTTCGATTCTAACCAACATACCGGCAAGTACATCTGAATCGACTATGTTCTTGACGGCTACATTCTTACCTGTGACTTTCTTTAAATGTGAAGCTACTTTCTCTTTTGTTTGATCAGTTAGCGGAACTGCGGTAACAACCTCGGCCAGCACACGGTTCTTTTCCCTTTTCATGATATCGATAAATGCCTCCGCGATATCGGGAATGAGATCAGCTCTCTTCTGATCGATCAATAGATTCAGTTCATTGTGTAGAAGCCTGGATGCATCAGGGCTTAGAAGCTCGTCGATTGCTTTCTTCTTCGCCTTGACCTCAATGTCCTTGTTCTCCAGAAAAGACCTGAGATCATAGTTCTTCTCGAGCACCCGTTTGAGTTCAAACAACTCACCCTCTAAACGATCTTCCAGATTCTCGAGCTTAGCCAAACCCATGAGGCTTTCTGCATAACCAATAGCGATCTTTGACTGATCGGTATTAGTCAAGACCCTTCACCTCGGAAAGACTTTCTTCGACCAGTGCCATATGCTCTTTAGAATCCAGTGTCTTGTTTATAACCTTAGCTGTGGTCAACACAGCAAGGTCGGTCACTTTTCGTTCAAGTTCATCCATCGCTTGTACTTTCTCCCGATCGATTTCGATCTTGGCATTTTCAACGATCCGTGCGGCCTCTTTGTCTGCTTTAGATACGATTTCATCTTTAGCTTTTCCGGCAATTTTCTTTCCCTGTTCAATAATCTCATGAGCTTCTGTACGGGCTTCTGCAAGTTGCTTTTTATAGTTCGCGAAGAGTTCTTCTGCTTCGCTCCGTACTTTCTCCGCCTCATCAATTGAACCACGGATCTCATCTTCCCGCTTCTGGATTATACCCAGCAGCGGTTTATAACCAAACTTGGCCAGAATCACCAACAACAGACCAAACGATATAACCGTCCAGATCATTAGACCCGGTTCCGGTTCAAAAAGTGGTATTTCTAATAAAGATTCAAGAATTGACATTACGATTCACCCTTTTTAATATATTTACTTACCTGTCAGGATGATACAAATAACCAACGTATATAACGCAATAGCTTCAACCAAAGCAGCCGCGATAATCATCGTCGTTCGGATAAGACCACCTGCTTCCGGCTGTCTGGCTGTTCCCTGACAAGCGCCTGCAGCAATAAGACCAATGCCGATTCCTGTACCGAGCGCTCCGAGCCCCATTCCAATGCCGGCTCCAAGATGAGCTAAATTCATAGAAAATCCCTCCTTTCTCCGGTTTAAAACTTAATGACCACCATGAATAGCATCACCAATATACAAAGCTGAAAGTATAACAAAAATATATGCCTGTAGAAATTTAAAGAATATCTCCAGTAATCCAACCACTACGGATACAGCTAGTGGGAAAGGTGCGATAATAAGACTTTCATAAGTCAGAATCAGACCGATGAACACTAGTAGAACGGCATGTCCGGCAAACATATTGGCAAAGAGCCGGACAAATAAAGAGAACGGCTTGGCTAAGGTGCTGATAATCTCGATCGGTATAAACAATGGGGCTAACCATAGCGGCGCTCCTTCCGGCAGGACGACTAGTCTAAAATACTTAAGTGGTCCATGTTTTATCGCTCCGGTAATATGAACTGAAAAGAAGACGATCAAAGCCAGAGTCAGTGTCAGATAAATAGATGCTGTCGGAGTAGCCAGTCCCGGAATAAGACCCAGGAGATTGCAGAACAGAATATATATAAAAAGAGTTGTCAGAAAAGGAACCCATGGGAGACCTTCTTTGCCGATCATTTCTAGAACGATGCTGTCTTTTATAAAACTGACCACATATTCACCTAAAGTCTGAAGTTTCCCCGGTACTAGTGTTGGTCTCCTGCCTGCCATAAGAATAAAAGCAAGGGACAAACTAACGGCCATCCATATCGTAATGACCACCATGTTGATCGACATATCAATACCAAAGATCTCAAGATGCACAAATGGGTGAAATACTTCCCTATAGTGTTCGACAACATCAACCATCTATTAGCAACTCCCCTCAGAAGAAAGAACCATCAATTCCAGTTTATTCAAGACTATTACTTCTACGACCATTGTTAAAAGCTGTGCAATAATGAAACCTACTACCAGTGGATAGATAACATTTGCCCACGTCGTACTATTTACTAGATAAAGAAAAAGGATAAGGACAACCGTCACTCTAAAAATAAAGCTAGCGACAATAATCGCTGCCGCTCTTGTAATCCTATTTTTCATAGCCAAAAATGATAAAAAAATAAAACCCAATGAATTTACTATACTGATAATAACACCCAATAGAACTGCTATCCAAACTGTCATATTGTTTACTTTTCTCTATCCTTCCTCTCTGCCAGAACTGTTATCTTGTAAAGACTATAGAATCCGGCACATGCTCCAAGAAACATGCCGAACACCATCAACCATGGCTTCGTTTTAAGATAAAGATCTATTCTATATCCGATAAACGCGCCAATAAAAACGGAGACAGCCAGCTCAATGCCGACACTTGAATACTCAACACCATCCCGCCAGTTATATTTTTCACTGTTCTTGGTTTTTTGACGCACCATGCAAGTTAGCCGCCTCGAATTATATCTAATATCTTTATGAGTGGCAAGTGACTTTTATTTTCGCTTCTTTTAGTATGTCGTCGGCAAGCTTGTCAGGATAGCCATCTTTAAAAGAAATCCTTGTTATACCAGCGTTTATAAGCATCTTTGAACAGAGAACACACGGCTTATGCGTTGAATACAGGATGGCGCCGTCTATAACAACACCATAAAGCGCAGCTTGGATTATGGCATTCTGCTCGGCGTGAAGACCACGACATAACTCCTGGTATTCTCCCGACTGGATGCCCCTTTCTTCACGAATACAACCGACTTGACAACAGTGAGCTAATCCCTGTGGAACACCATTATAGCCGGTAGACAAGATACGCTTATTCTTAACGAGCACCGCACCGACACTCCGTCGCAGGCATGTCGACCTGGAAGCTACTTGTTCAGCAATACTCATAAAGTATTCATTCCAGGAAGGTCGGTTTCTAATAGAGTCTTTATTATTCATAACAAATACTAGTAATCAAGATCCGGATACAACGGATACTTATTACAGAGTTCCCTCACTTTATCCTTCGCTTCTTTTTGGACAGTTTCATTGTTCAGGCTGTTAAGCACTTTGCCGATCAATGACCCGATTTCCTTCATTTCCTTCTCTCCCATACCGCGAGACGTGACAGCCGGTGTTCCGACTCTTATTCCACTTGTCACCATCGGGCTCTGGGTATCGAATGGAATCGTGTTTTTATTGACTGTGATACACACACTATCCAAAGCAGTCTGAGCCTCCGCCCCTGTTATCCCTTTTGCTGATAGATCGACTAAAAACAGGTGTGTATCAGTACCTCCCGCAATTAGACGAAATCCTTCTTTTTGGACTGCTTGAGATAAAACTTCCGCATTCCTAATAATAGACTTCTGATATTCTTTAAACTCACTTGTCATGGCTTGCTCAAAAGCGACAGCTTTACCGGCGATAACATGCATAAGCGGACCACCCTGAATACCGGGGAATATCGTCTTATCTATAGCCTTGCCATACTTACCCTTGGAAAGAATAAGACCACCTCTTGGCCCCCGTAGAGTCTTATGGGTAGTACTCGTCACAAAATCTGCATCTACAGCAGGTGATGGATGTAGTCCGGTTACAACCAGACCGGCAATATGAGCAATATCTGCCATCAGATATGCACCGACTTCATCAGCGATCTGTCTGAAAGCTTTAAAATCGAGAGTCCTCGGATATGCACTTGCTCCGGTGACAATGATACGCGGACGGTTTTTCTTAGCTATAGACATTAATTCATCGTAGTCAAGTTGTTCCGTCTGCTTGTTGACTGTGTAGGAAACTAACTCATAAAACTGACCTGAAAAAGAGACAGCTGCACCCATCGTAAGATGGCCACCATGAGACAATTTTAAGGCCATTATCTTATCACCTGGCTCAATAACCGAAAAGTAAACAGCCATATTAGCTTGCGAGCCGGAATGTGGCTGAACATTAGCATGCTCGACATTAAATAACTTTTTGGCACGTTCCCGGGCCAGGTCCTCGACCACATCAACCTCTTCGCAGCCACCATAGTACCTTTTATCCGGATACCCTTCCGCATATTTATTGGTCAGTACCGAACCCTGCGCTTCCAGAACAGCCTGATAAGTGAAGTTCTCACTAGCGATCAACTCCAGTGTATTCCGTTCCCGGTCTAATTCTGCCTTAACGGCTCTAGCAACCTCGGGATCGACCTTGATAAGTTCCGCAATCCGCGACAATCCTAGCTCCTCCATTCTTCTTCTATGCCTGCTATTTTCGCGACTCTTCCTTTATGTCTCCCACCATCAAAGCGGGTGGATAAAAATGTTGACACGATCTCAATCGCATAAGCAGATCCGACAACCCGGCCGCCTATCGTTAGCACATTAGCATCGTTGTGAAGACGGCTATACCGGGCACAGTAAAGATCATTGCATAGAGCAGCCCGGACTCCCTTTACTTTGTTGGCAGCCATCGACATACCAAGCCCGGTACCACACACTAGTATTCCTCTTGTAAACTCACCTGCACCGACAGATAGTGCTACCTGCACAGCTAGATCAGGATAGTCGACTAAATCAGTCGAATCACAACCAGCGTCTGTGACATCAAAGTCATTCGCCACAAGCCACTGCTTGATCTCATTTTTTAAATGATAACCACCATGATCTGAACCGATTATGAGCTTCACTTCTTCTTCCTTTTCCACAGGATAGCTGCTATTTTATCACAACAGACAGAGTCTCCTCTATCATCTTTTTTGATATTGGCCCTTCTCTAATGAGACTTACCGAATCCTCAACAACACTGACAACAGTTGAAGATATTCCGAGTTTAGACTGTCCGGAATCGATCACCAGATCAGCCTGCAACAATACTCTGTCATCTACGGCTGATGATGTATTCGGTGGTGGATGACCTTCGATATTTGCACTTGGCGCTACCAACGGTACACCGGATGATCGTATTAAGGCTAGACATATCTTATGATCCGGCATTCTTATCCCTACCGTATTTTCCCCACCAGTAACCAGATCAGACACATTTTCTGATTTTCTCAACACCAAAGTGAGCGGTCCCGGCCAAAACTTGCTGATCAACCTCTGGCCAGTCTCCGATAAATCACTTACCAGTTTTTCTAGCTGCTCCTGTTCAGCAATCAAGACAGGTAGGGGTTTTTTCTTGTCACGTTCTTTCACCTTAAAAACACGTCGCACTAAATCCTCATTGAAAACATTCCCGCCCAGACCGTAAACTGTGTCAGTAGGAAAAATAAGCAGCTGTCCTTGATTGACTGCGGAGGCAGACTTTTTTATCGAATGGTTCTTAAACCCTTCTTCAGACAACCTGATTATATCCGGCATCTAGGCTGCTTCCCTTTACTAGAAGCTACAAGAACACGCTCGTGCCCGTTTATGTCGGCTACTGTATAGGGCTCATTAAAACATCCGGTTGAACAGATGATCCTTCGCACTTCATTTGATTGACCATCCCCTATCTCAAGAACAAGGTGGCCATTTTTCATTAGATGAT
>SDBS01001746.1_pt1 | contig 21949 bp, 17 predicted proteins | sample 2277091 | NCBI WGS metagenome assembly SDBS01 (sample SAMN10404972, study PRJNA504765) | marine sediment metagenome | isolation source: marine sediment core GS10_PC15, 163 cmbsf | place: Arctic Ocean: Southern Knipovich Ridge | collected 2010
CACGAGCAGGGTGCAGAGCAGAATTACAGTCTTGTTCGCAGTATTCATGACACGGCACCATCCCTTTTCAGTATCCCCCGATCATCGTTCATTAGTCGAAACTCTATGAGAATCCGCCCTCCGCGTCAACGATGATAAACAGAAACCTCTTCGAGCGACCGCCCTGCATAAAAAAAGAGCGCCTGCCGTGAGGCAGGCGCGAGATAAGCAATTATGGCCGAATAGATGTCAATACTTCAAGTAATCCTAAGATGTCTTGTCTGCCAGCAACCCCTCGGAACCTATTGCTAATCGTGAGAGATTATACCATATTCGTTCTTTTTTGTCAATATCCATTTATACTAACACTTGATATTACAACAAGTTGAGTGGTTCTACCTATTCCGGCCCGGTTGACATTTTTTGCAGGTACTGGTATAATCCCTTCCGAAGTTTGAACATACAGCGGCGCATTGTTGAGGCCGCTCGAAATCGCGAAAAGGGGGGACACTTTCGTCTTCCCGTTTCTGTATCCGGGGGAGACCGGGAGTGCCTGACGCATCGGTCCGGCCGGGCGGCTCACTGGATATGCAGAAAGACAGCTCGCCAGTCTTTATAACCTCTGATCCCGCAATCAGGGAACTCCTCGATGAGATCCGCAGGATAGCTCCATATCCCGTACCGATCCTTATAACGGGAGAGTCTGGAACCGGCAAGGAAGTCGTCGCCAGGCTGATACACGAGTGGAGCGGCAGGGGCAGGGGGCCTTTTGTGCCGGTCAACTCTTCGACTCTCCGCGGTGAACTCTTCGAGAGCGCCCTCTTCGGCCATTCCAGGGGAGCCTTCACGGGGGCGGTGAGAGACCGGACGGGTCTGGCCGCGGCAGCCGAGGGAGGGACCCTCTTTCTCGACGAGATAGGCGAGACCGATGCCGGGGCGCAGGCAAGGCTGCTTCGATTCCTCGATTCGGGGGAGTACTTGCCTGTCGGTGAGACCATGGCCAGGAGATCGAATGCAAGGGTCATAGCGGCCACCAACCGCGATCTGCACGCCGCCGTCTCGCACGGCGACTTCAGAGAGGATCTCTACTACAGGCTGTCAGTGGTCGTCTTCAGGATCCCGCCGCTGCGGGAGCGAAGGTCCGACATCCTGCCGCTCGCGTTTCATTTCATATCCGGTCTCGTCTCGAAATATGAAATAGGCCCTCTTACTGTCTCGGCCCGGGCGCAGCGTGTACTGGAGTCGTTCGACTGGCCGGGCAATGTCAGGCAGCTGCGCAACGAGATCGTCTCCGCGGTTCTGAGAAAGGGCTCGGGCAGGCTTGAGATAACCGATTTTCCAGCAGAGCTCATGTCGGGATTTCTCGATCCAGTGCCCGATAAACCGGCAGGGCTCGACGGCAGGCTGCGCAGATTCGAGAGGGACGAGATACTGGGCGCCCTGAGAAGGGCCGGGTCCAACCATAGCCGGGCGGCATCGATCCTCGGTCTGAAGAGGACGACGCTTCTATATCGTATGCGCAGGCACGGTATAGCGTTACGGGAGAAGAAAGACAGCAGGTAAAAGAACAGGCATCTCAAGAGCGAGCGCGGAATATCGTTCGAGATGATCGTCTCTCAGATAGAGGCGGGCAGGACCCTCGATATTGTCCGTAATCCAAACAGAGCAAAGTACAAGGACCAGAGGATGTTTATCATCGAGCTCGATGGTTATGCTTTCCTCGTACCGTTCAGCGAAGATGAGAGTGGGGTCTTTCTGATAACAGTGATCCCCAGCCGGAAAGCAGCAAAAAGATATCTGGAGGTTGATCGGTCATGAAGAAAGGAAAAGAAAACGAGAAGGAGATACTCGAGTCTTATGAGAAAGACGAATGGGAATCCCTCGAAGATTTCAAAAAGAAGAGGGCCGAGTACGCGGAATACGCCGCCGCCACATTTAAAAAGGACAAGAGGATCAACATCAGGATCAGTGACAACGACCTGACCGGATTGAAGGTCAAGGCCCGCGAAGAGGGCATCCCCTACCAGACACTCGTGTCTAGTGTCCTGCACAAGTATGTATCAGGCAGACTCATTGAGCGTTCCTGATAGTCTGCGTCAGAGCTTGTAGCCGAATTTCCTCAGGATATCGTGCCGCCAGGCCTTTCCCTCGTCATCCTCTATGCCCTTCGGCTTTGCCCCGTCGATGACCCCGAGGATACCGCGGCCCTGCTTCGATTCGGCGACGATGACCTCCACATGATTGGCCGTCGCGCAGAATATTCCGCAGACTTCAGGTATAGCCTTCACGGCATTGAGGATGTTGATGGGGAAAGCGTCTCTCATGAAAATGATGAAAGAGTGACCCGCCCCGATAGCAACGGCGTTGTTCCTGGCCAGCTCGATCATCTCCTCGTCATTACCCGAACAGCGGACGAGGCAGTCGCCCGATGCCTCGCAGAAGGCTATCCCGAACTTGATCCCGGGAACGGACGATACGGCGGTCTCGTGGACATCCTCCACAGTCTTGATGAAATGTGACTGGCCGAGGATGAAGTTGATCTCCGACGGCTTCTCGATCTTGACCGTCTTCAGTTCCATGATCACCCTCCAATGCAGGGGTATGGAGACTATTTCTTCTTACGGTTGTTCAGGCCGTACTGGTTGATCTTATTATGAAGGTGCTGCCTTGTGACGTCGAGTATTTCCGCAGCCTTTGTGATCTTTCCACCTGTTTCCGCAAGTGCTTCCTGGATGAACTGCTTTTCGACCACACGCATCCTCTGCTTCAGCGCACCTCCCGCATTCGCCGCGCCTGTCAAGGCACTGCCGGAGTCGAGCTGCGGGAAGTGTTTTGCCGACAGGGTGGTGGAGTCCCCGCACAGCGCGAGCGCTCTCTCGATCGTGTTCTCCAGCTCCCTGACGTTTCCGGGCCATGTATTGGTCAGCAACATCTTCATCGCATCCGGCTCTATGCTGATTTCGCCCTTGTCCATCTTCAGGGAGTATTTTTCGAGAAAATGGAAGGTGAGGGGCAGTATGTCCTCCTGCCTTTCATTCAGCGGCGGAATCGAGACCGGGACCACATTGAGCCTGTAGAAGAGGTCCTGGCGGAAACTACCGGCCTTGATGTCCTCAGACAGGTCGCGATTCGTGGCGGCTATGACACGTACGTCGACATTGCGTACGGTGTTTTCGCCGACCCTTCTGATCTCGCCCTCCTGGAGCGCGCGAAGCAGTTTGACCTGCAGGGGCAGAGGCATGTCCCCGATCTCATCGAGGAACAGGGTGCCGCCGCTGGCTGTCTCGAACAGGCCGAGCTTGTCGCTTGTCGCGCCGGTAAACGATCCTTTCTTGTGGCCGAAAAGCTCGCTCTCGAGGAGCTCTGGCGACATTGCGCCGCAGTTGATAGTGACCAGCTGGTTCGTCTTGCGAGGGCCGTTGAAATGGATAGCTTTCGCGATGAGTTCCTTGCCGGTTCCGGTAGCGCCTGTGATCATGACGGTCGTATCGAAAGGGGATATCTTTCTAATCGTGCTGAAGATCTCCATCATCGACTTACTCTTGCCGATGATCCCGGAGAATTCGTACTTCTCGGACAGCACCGCCTTGAGCTCGAGGTTTTCCCTCGTGAGATTCTCCTTCGACAGGATCAGTTCGCCGTGAAGCCGCGCGTTCTCGATGGCGATCGCCGCCTGAACGGCGAATGCTGAGAAGATCGGCAGGTCCTCCTCGTCTATCTCGATGCTGAGCCTGCTGGCGTCCGTGTAGATGACACCGATAACTGCATCATCGCGGATGAGGGGGAGGCAGATGGCAGTCTTGAGCTGGAGATCGAGCACGCTCTCCTGGTCCTTGAATCTGCCGTTCTTGTCCACATCGGAGATGAAGAGGGGTTTGCCTTTATCGGCAGCTTCCCCGATGATCGTATGGCTGACCTCGAAATCGCTCTCCCCGAGATTCTGCTGCCTGCTGTCCCGTGCGATCCTGAACTGCAGCTCTCCGGACCGGTTGTTCAGCATGAGAAACCCACGGTCCATGTCGGCCAGTTTGATGGTCGAATCGACTATGTTGGACAGGAGCTCATTGAGGTTGAGGGTCGAGTTCATCGACTGTGTGATCTCAGTCAGCATCTCCAGCTTATCCAGCCTGTGCCTGCTTACAGCAAGCTGGTCCGACAGATCCCTGCTCTGGCGAACTGCGTCTGAGTGCTCGAGATCCTTGAGGTCGGTTTCCACGTCCGCGAAGAAATCCTTCGTCTTTTCAGTTTTTTTTGTGCTCATGTTGCCGGAACCCCCTTTATCCGGTCATTTGTCCCCGGGCCTGTGTTTTCAACAGGTTACACCGTACGCTATCGCCGGTCCAGGCGGTGTCGAATCATGGTGTCAAAAACAGTTTACTGGCACTCATCCTCACCGCAAGGGGTGTGCCATTATTGCGCAGTTGCGAATATTCAGCCTAACTGCTGTTGTATCAAATGGATAAAAGCAGCACTACAGGCTGACGAGGGTCCCTGTCCTCTCCCCGTCAGCGTATTACAGTAAGCAAAAATTTACGACCCCTCAGGTGTTGTTATGTAACACCGTGTAATATAGTCTATTATCAGAATGTAAACGTATCATAACATATGTAAACAAAACTTTCCACTATTTCACAAAAATTTTTACATTCCTGCGGGTTTCATTTACAGCTGGTTTCCGGCCGGGGGCCCACTTGACTCGGTTACCCCGAATGTGGTAGAATTGTATAACAAGAAAGCGAACGCTCAAGGCGGTTTGATACAGGGTTATTCGCTCAGGTTATTGACATCCAGTCACGATTCAGCGTGACAGGAGCGATGCTTATGAGAAGCTGTATCAGACGCCTCTTTTCTTATTCAGTCCTGGCCCTTATTGCCGCCGTTCTTTTGGTTTCGCTCTCCAGCGCGGTGTCCGCCAGGTCTCCAAACATCGGAAAATACTCTATTTATGACGAGATCGTCGGAGCGGATCCCGGTGAAGATCCACATCTGAGAGTTGATCCTCAGGTAGATCCCGGACTTACACGGGATCTCTACGGAGGCACCTCCTCGTCGACTGCAGACGGCGTGGATAGCGCGATTATGGGAGGACACCAGGCAACTGGATACAAGGCAGGGGCGGGGCGATCCCGCGTGAAAACTAAATTGTTGATTACGCTGCAGAGTCTGCTCGGACACTTGTTCAGATAGGCCAGGACCGACCGATACTATGCGTAAACGACACGAAACTGTGGAAAGGTATATATCCGAAGCGCAGGGCTACCAGGCCAACGGTGACTACCGGAGTGCGCTCGCTTCGGCGAGGGCTGCCCTGTCCGCTATCGAGAGTGAACCCGCTTCGTTCGAGAAAGAAGCCCGGGTCCTCCTGCTGGCTGCGAGGAACACTTATTACCTGAGCGGTTTCGATGAATGTCTGATCTACCTCGACATGCTCAGTGAACTCATCAGGACCGTTGACATCGATGCCGCCTGCGAGCGTTACGAAGCCTCGGTCATCAGGGCAAACATCTTCAGAAGACGCGGTGATTACAGCGCAGCACTCGAAGAACTGGCCGGCATTGACGGATCAGTCGATAGCTGTCAGGCGGGATCGCTGACAGGAGAGAAGTATCTGATCGAGGGAGCGTGTCATTACTTCCTCAAGGATACCACCCGTGCCAGAGAGATCCTGGAAACGGCCCTGGGGTTGACGACAGGGGCGTCGAGCTGGAAGCTCAGGGCCAGGGCGTTGACGATGATGGGCCTTGTCCTGAGGCGACTGGGATTTTTAAGAGAGGCAGCTGATGATCTCAGAAGGGCAGCTGCTGCCTGCTCGAAGCACAACGATGAATATGGGCTGGCAGCCGCACTTCTCAATCTCGGGATAATTCAGTATCACGAAGGCGATTTTGACGCGGCCGAAAAATCATTCATAAAGGCATCATCACTCTTCGAGCGTATAAACTGGCGCATCGGATGGTGCCGGTGCTTTATTGCCCTCGGTAACACTGCAAGAAAGCGGGGGGAACTCGATGAGGCACTGGAGCTCTATTCGGATGCGTCAAAACTGGCGAAAGAGCACGAGTTCCAGCGCGAGATCGCTCTGTCGCTGTCCGGCATCGCCTCGGTCCATTACGACAGGGGAATATTCGACCTGGCGTGGAACTGTCTGAACAGAGCACGCGACATCATGGCTGAGATAGCCCCTGACGGAGATGTTGCGGCGGAGGTACTGAGAAGATCGGGAAAGGTCGCTATCTCTGAAGGTGATCTGACCCGGGGAATGGAATACCTCCGCGAAGCTGAGAGCCGCACCAGCAGTCAGGACGCACCGATGGAGCTGGGGCTTGTCTACAGAGCAATGGGCCGGGCTGAAGCAGGTCGCGGCAACCTTGATGCTGCCGTTATTCTATTTGAACGTTCCAGGGACCTGATAAGAGTATCAGGCAGCACTTACGAGCTGGCGATGTCATGTCTGATCAGCGCCAGGACCCTGATGTCCTCAGAATCCGTCGGATGCGATGACTGCATCCCCGAAGGGAGCCAGGCAGAGCCGTGGAACCTGCTCTGGGAGGCTCGTCATCTATTCGGAGGGATGAAGTCGCAACGGATGATAGAAAAGGTCGATAGTCTGCTGGGAAGGGAAAAGCAGGACACAGTCCATCTGCCGTATACTGAAAAATCCGTGTCTTCTGGATCGGAGTTGTTCAAAATCAGTTTCATCCACGATTACAAGGTCTGCGACGGACTGGTGGCAGTATCGCCGGTCATGCGGGATATATGGGACAGGATCCAGTTTGCGGCCTTATTCAAAGGTCCCGTTCTTGTGACCGGAGAGACTGGCACAGGGAAGGAGCTTGTCGCCAGGCTGGTCCACAATACGAGCGACAGGGCCAAGGGACCGTTCATTGCTGTCAATTGCGCCGCAATACCGGACCATCTCTTCGAGAGCGAATTCTTTGGCCACAAGAAGGGATCTTTCACCGGAGCCATGACCGACAGGCGCGGCTTCTTCGAGGAAGCCAGCGGAGGAACTCTTTTTCTCGACGAGGTGGGAGAACTCACCACTCTGCATCAGGCCAAGTTGCTCAGGGTGCTGCAGGAGGGGAAGATAAGAAGGCTCGGCGAGAACAACGAGCACGATGTCGATATCAAACTCGTTTCGGCAACGAACCAGGATCTCGGGAGTAAGCTCGACGATTCCTCGATGAGGGAGGATTTCTTCTTCAGAATCAACTCTGAGAGGATCCATATTCCCCCGTTAAGGGACCGACGGGAGGATATTATCCCGCTGATCAGCTGGAGGCTCTGTGGAAATGGAAATGGCAATAACGGCAGGACCGTACAGATCGACTCGAGGGTCTTGTCCATCTTCCAGAAATATCACTGGCCCGGCAATGTCAGGGAATTGATCTCAATAGCCGACAGGTTGAGCTGCCTTGCAAACGATTCTCCCATCACTGTCGATATGCTGCCGGACAGGATGAGGGGAGAGGTGGCAGGTCAGCCGGACTGGAACTCTTCGCAGCCCGGTGATTGCAGCCGGCGCAGAATCGAGAGCGCGATGAACATCTGCAGGGGCAACAAGAGCGCCGCCGCGCGATGGCTCGGGATCTCAAGAGGCAAGCTGTACAAGGAACTGAAGAAGACAGGTCTCTACAGGTACTACAGACGCACAATATGACGGACCCCCGTATCCGGTCTATCTCCCCATTCATGATCCGTCCCCTTTAAAGTGTTCAAACTGTTCATGTCGTGAACAGTCTTGTCTTCCCGGACAACGGTACCGGTTGCAACAGGTTGCCCCCGTTCCTGTCTGTAACCGGGAAACAGTGTGAACAACCGGCATGAAGGCAGGCAGCACAGACTGAACATCGATGGCCGAACCACCACATCCTGTAACACAAGCTATATCATGCCAATACGAAGATCAAGCCGGCGCTGGATGCCGGGGGCGCAAGGCCGGATCAGGATGGCACAAATAATGATATTGGTATGTGTATCAAACCGCGTCGCAGCGACGCTTTCTGAATGACCGAACCAATAGGTAAGGTGTTTCGAATAAGAACCATCCGCTTTCTACGGTGCCGCTCTGAGTCCCCCCATCGCGCAACCATGCCGTAGATAAGGTGGTTCTTATTTTTTTTCTTCAAATGGTGCGCGACTCGAGGAGGCGATTCCATTGGATCATTGATGACGGCAGAGGGGGGACGAGTTACCTTTTAATGGAGGATATCATGATATCGAAAGGAATCTTCTTTCTGCTTCTGTCGATCATCCTGGTCTCAGTCGTTTCCTGCGAAAAGTCGCTCGAGCCGGCAGACCCTGCCATTGCTGAGACGCCTCTCGAGGACAGGCTGGATGTCAGCTATGATGAAACACAGACCGAGGCTGAAGTCGCCTCTTTCAGAGATACTCCCTATCATTCGATTTTCAACAAGCTGCTGGAAGAGAGGGGATATTTCATCTGGTCAGACGATGCTGCTCATTTCAAGGCATACGACCCGGCCACGGGAAAAATCGGACACATGACCCTGATACCGTGCTCTGTTCCCGGCGATGATTCCAGGGTCGCCATGATCAAATACTTCCGCGTCGATGACACATACGCTGTCACAGCGGCCGAGTACTTTGAATTTGAGGATTATCAGATCGCTCATCCACTTGACGAGAGAGCAGTCTTGTCGATGCTCGCCGACGATGCGTCCTCTGCTCTCAAATACGACATCCTTGAACGAAGCGAGGCCTCCAAACGATACTGGCAATGTGTTGCCAGGAGGTTTACCGCCGGTTGCTCAGGGTGTGCGACAGTATGCTGGCTGACGGGTCCCGCATGGGGCGCATGCACCGCTAAGTGCTGTGCAGGGTCTGCCGTCGTTGCGCTGGTCACCTGCGCGTTCACTGTCTATCTGGGGTGGTGAGCTATGAAAACGTCAAAACGATTCGTCTATTGCTACCTGTTCTGTTTTCTACTGATTGTAACGGTCGATATGCTCAGCTCCAGTGACATGCCCGACGGGAGAATGTACCTTATTATGATGCCGCTGCTGGCTCTGTCGCTGTTCCTGTTCAGCGACTTTTCAGCACAGGGAATCATCAGAAGGATCAGAGGGTATCGATGGTCGATTATGATTCTGCTGATCGGTATTGTGACCAGTCTGTTTGTTGAGAACACGCTGTCCGCGGGTGTAGTGATCCTTCTGAGCTCGTTTATTGCGCCGTTTCTGAGAATCAGGAAATACGCGGATAATGATTAGGATCTGAGACTCTTAACGAAGTCAAAGACCTGTGTTCTCAGCGGCACCTGCAGGTATGAAGATATCTGCTCGGAATCGTCGAAAGACTCGGTGATCTCCTTGAGGGTGTTGATAGATTCTCTGCAGTACTTGACCGAGTTGGAGATATCACCGGCCTGCTTGTATAGCCGTGCGAGTTGAAACTGGATCTGCCAGGTCCACTCCCTGGTCCCGAATGCCCGAGAAGTGGCTATTGCTTCCAGCATCGGGGCCAGGGAATCCGGATTATCGTGACACTCGGTCAGGGCGATGACAAAGCTGTACAGAGGTTTGAGATATCCGCAATTGATCTCCCTGAATATCTTCGCAGCCTGCCTGGCGTAATCGCGTGCTTTGCCGTGTTCTTCCATGAATCTGTTTGCCAGGGACAGCTTGAGCAAAGCTTCGAGTATGTCGTCTTTGGCATTGGCTCCTTTAAACAGATACAGTGCCCTTGAGAAGTACTTCACAGAATTATCATAATTCATGCTGATATAACTGAACTCTCCATATCTGATATTCATATGACCAAGGCTGATTCTGTTTTTTGATTTAAGTGATATTTTTTTAAGTAATTCTGAATATTCGAGGTACTTTTTACGATACAAATCCCCAAAGATCATGAATGTTTCTGCTCCAACTGAATAGTAATACGTCGGAAGGTCTGTCATTTGATATTTATCGATGGATGACTTTATCTCTTCAATCAAACTGAGGGCTGAGGAATAGTTTGCGAGGGAATAATGGGCTAGTGCCATGTTAGATAGAATGTTAACTCTATTCATTGAGGTCGGATATTTACTTACAAGATGGTAAGCGTCCTTCAAAGTGTCGATTTGTTTTTCGAATTGTCCCTGAACATAGTGAATACCTCCAAGCTTGTTAATATGCTTAGTACGCTTCACCTCATTAAATGATTGATCCATCAGACCTATGAGCTTGCGGAGCATGTTGTCAGCAAGTTTGTAGTCACCTGTAAAGAAGGCATGAACATACTTTGCATCATAAACTTCTGAGAGAATGGCAGGATTGTTACTAGAAAGAAATTTGTCTAATTCCTTCTCGACCTCTGTGCACTTGTCGGTCAATCCAGAGAATAGGTACAAAATCATGGCTTGTGCTAATATTTCAACATATTTTGCCGGTATAACATCTTTTATGATGTTTGCTGCACTCTCCAGGAATGAAACATCGCGGAGAGCTGTGCCAAGAAAGAATAGGGCTTCTGACTCAGCTTCGACTGCATTATTTCGTCGAGCAATATCTAGGGCAAGTTTGAAGTACTCAACAGCTTTATCTGTATTGCCTTTGCTGTAACGTTCAATGCGCCCGATAATGATGTAATACTTTGATGCCGCAACCTCATCTGTTACCATTTCGATTAGTTTATGATTATTGCTCAATGAATCGTCGTAGTGCCCAAGTGTAAACTCCAGAGAACTCAGCTTTTCTAGAATTTCGATCTTCGTTTCAATATCATCACTTTTGTCGAAAATATTGTTAATGGATGAAAGTATGTTGTATGCAGAATAGTACTCATGATTGGATAGATATTTTTCGTAAGCTTTAATAGCGTAGGGAAAGGCTTTTTCAGGTTCATGAGCTCTGATGAAATGATCGGCAATTAAAGAGTGATTGTCTGGATCAGCAAGGATCGTATAATCGGCAAGAGTCAAATACAATTTAACCGATATGTCGCTGGTTACATTTTGATTGAGGTGATATTTCATAACTGGAGATTTCAGATGAAATAGATCACCATGCATCTCGATTAGTCCCTCGCACACACATTCTTCTAAAAATTCATGTAGATTATATGGCACAAATTGGTCTAGTAGGCTTGAGTTTAGGGGCTGTTTATAAAACGAAAGCAATTGTAGAAGATGCAGTTTGTCCGAACTCATCTTAGAAGTTATGCTATCTACCATAGCGCCATATTCAGGCAGAGAATACGTTTTTGATATTTGTCTATGGTCTACGTAATATTTTCGACCCCTAAGTCTGATGATGTCGTTAGAAAGCAGGTAATTGAAATAATCGAGAATGTATAAAGGGAGCCCACCTGTAAATGCAAGTATGGAATCAATCTCTGCACCTGTAAATAAAGTGGAGTCGAAAAGCACGTGACATAAAGAAATGATTTCTGTGGCATTGAATCCTCTTACCTCCAGTACTTTGGCAGAATCTGCCAATGCGGCCAAGTGCTGTTCACGTTCAGGCTCGTGTGGCATATCTGTCGCATGAGACAATATCACCTTTATGTTAGCGTTCAGATAGTTGATTTCGTTGATTAAATGCGTGATGAATCGAATGATATCAAGGCTTGCGATATCGATAGTAGGTATCGCAATAAGTACCGGTTGTTCTTTGGATAGATGAATGATGTATTCGACAATATTACTATAAATCACTCCAAGATTACCTAAGTCTTGAGTGTCTTCTGCTTTTTTTATCTTTCCTAAAAGCCTCTGGTGTTGTTCAGATAATTTTTTGCTCGATGCTTTTGAAAGGTTGATGGAAAGTACATCTATAATATCTTGGATAGTAAAAGCTTCTGGTTGTATCTTGATATAATTCAAGGTCCGATAGTTCGAAAGCTGAGCTTTGCTGATGGCTTTTGCCATCAGAGATCTCTTGCCTGCACCTATAGGGCCTTTCAGCAAGAGTGCGCTGGTCTCATTTCTTGTGTCCTCAATAAAGTGATCTACTGCCTCGTCAATATCATCTCTTACGAGATATTCGGTGCTTAGGATTGCTTTATCCGCTGCTGAAATCTTTGAGATTGCTGAAAGTTTAAGTATTGCCTGAGAAGGTGAGTCCGGTCTTAGAGCAAGTGAAGGGTTTGCTAGTCCAACAATAAATGATGCTAAGTTTCTGGGATATTGGATGCCTGAACTTTTATATAACTGCCCCAGAGATTCCTGTGCTGAGTGCAAATATTCATCGGTAATGTGGTCTGAAAGTGGAGTCTCATTTTGTAGTTGGCTCTCAATGAATGAGTTTCCTAGTGCATAAAGATCGCTTTTTAGTGAGTATTTCCTGGATGAAATAATCTCTGGAGCAAGAAATCTTGGCGTTCCAAATAATTTGTCATGGTTGAAAGCGGCGATTGTTGAAAGTCCGAAATCAACCAATATCGGGCGTGGCTCAGCATTACTTGAAATGAGGATATTTTCCGGCTTTATATCTCCGTGAACAATGTTCTTCTTTGCCAGATAGTCCAGTGCTTCAAGAATGTTTATAAGAATATCGTACGAAGTGAGAATGCTTTCAGATGATTGAAAATATCTGTTTAAGTGGGGGCCATCGATATAGTCCATCGTGAAAAAGGAATGACCTGAGTCGCTTTGACCGAAATCGTATACCTCAATGAGGTTAGGATGTTTTAACTTAGCAAGTATGGAAAATTCATTCTCGATAGAAGCTCTGAGAGCAGGATCGGGATTGTTCAGGATTTTCAATGCTATTTCTTTATGTATCCGGGAATCAAACGCTTTGAAAACCGTTCCGATACCACCGGAGCCCAGCGGAGAAAAGTCACTGTATCTGGAAGGAAGACCATAACTCTCAACCATGGAGTGGGATTTTAAGAACTACATAAAAAAAAGCAATAAAAAAAACCCTCTCGTGTGAGAGGGTTTGGATTTGTTTACATCTCTTGTCTGCTTTATCCGAATGGAGACGCGCCATATTCGCTGAAGTGCTGAAGTTCTGTAACAATGCTTCCATTCTCTACCCGACCACCGACATTTATCCAGACACCAGCGTTTTCGTCGTTCCATAGAGTTCTATAGGCAGTCGCATCCGAATCAAGCTTCGCCAGCGGCAGCGTCATGGTTACGTTCTTGTTGAACTCGATGCCGTGGGGGCCTAACTCTACTACTGCTTCAGGGTACCTGGGCATGTCGATGGTGATCTCGGTGTCTTTATCGAGAGCACCGGGCGGGAAGTACAAACTGACATAGCCATTTGTAACGGTCCCGCCCATTTCGGCTGAAATCACCATGGAGACGGAGGTTGAGGAACTTTCTAGCATATCTCGACCAGAAGAACCCTCGGAGGCGGAGAGAACCAGAACGAAAACGGGGTTCTCGACACCGGGCGTAGTGTCATCCTGTGAGGGGGATACAGGAGAGTATCCACAGCCCATGGCAGCCAGTACACTGAGGAAGGTTGAAACGGTGAGGAATTTGTGGGCTATGGTTCGTCCTGACATTTCTCCCACCTCCTTGGGGTCTTTAGTGAACAACTTCTTTCGCTTCCTGCCCTGGTATAAGGCAACGTAAGTGCCACAGGCCAGAAGCCGGCATGGCGATGGCGACGTTGAGGGGGATCCTCGCGTCAATTAATGTTGTCGCTATGGTTTTGTGGTGTTGGAACTTGTTGCGGCACAAGCAGGTACGTGGTTGGTCAAAACGCTTCGTTCCGCGTTGATAAAGTGATCGCCACCGGAATTAGACTGGTGCGGAGGGTTAAGTCGAGAATTCGATTTGGGATTATTCCTGAACCAGGTGGGGGAGTTTTTCGGGTGAGCGGGAGATAGTACTCGTAAGAGTCAGCGTTTTCAGCTTGTTACAGAAATCGGTTCAAATTCGCCGATTTTGATTTTTTTCTTAAGTTCCTGACCGTCTATTCCGTGTTTTTTCATCTTGTACCTCAATGTTCCTCGTTCTACCCCAAGAAGGTTGGCTGCGCGGGTGATATTTCCCCCGGTCCTGAGCAGGGTCTCGAAGATCAAAGCCTCTTCGACCTGGTCGAGACTGACTCCCTCTGAAGGGATATCGATCTTCAGAGTTCCGTTTTCTTTCTTGAAGTGGCAGGTTGTTTCTTCTTTTCGTGTCTCAGAAGCGATGGGGAGATCGGCAACACCCACCTCTCCGGTCGTATTGAGAAGTACGGCGCGCTCGATAAGATTGATCAGCTCTCTGATGTTCCCAGGCCATGAATATTGCTCGAGAAGCGAATAAGCGTCCTCGGTGAGCCCGATGTCTCCCTTATTGAGACGGCTGGAGAACTTTTTCGTATAAGCCTCGGCAATGGGGCGGATATCCTCTATACGGCTACGCAGGGGCGGTATCCTGATCTCTACGACATCCAGCCTGTAATAGAGATCGGCCCGGAATCGCTTGATCTCCACATCAGCCTTAAGATCCCTGTTCGTCGCCGAGATCACTCTGACGTCTACGGGCAGGAACTGGGTGCCGCTGACCCTCCTTATAGTCCTCGAATCGAGGAACTTGAGGAGCTTCGCCTGAAGATTGAAGTCGATCTCTCCGACTTCGTCGAGAAAGATCGATCCTCCGTTGGCGACCTCGAACAGTCCCATCTTCCGTTCCTTGGCGTCCGTGAAGGCGCCCTTCTCATAGCCGAAAAACTCGCTTTCAAGGAGATTGGCGGGAATCGCGGCGCAGTTTACCTCTATAAACGGGCCGGATGACCGGGCGCTTATCTGGTGAATGGCGCTTGCCAGCACTCCCTTACCTGTACCGTTCTCTCCTGTGATCATGACAGATGTGCAGTCGCTCTTTCCGACCTTTATCGCCAGGGCGATGATTTCCTGCATAGCGTCGCTGACACCTATAATGTCCTCGAAGCCTTCCGGTTTGGCTATACGATCCCGAATGGCTTCATCGAGCTTGCGTCTTCCGAGACCGCCGGCCACCTGACTCAGGATCGTGTGAAGGTCACGGCTCTTGCACGGCATGTGTAGCTGGTGGCGGGCGCCGAGCTTCAATGCGACATTGTCCTCGTTTTTCAGACCCTCGGGAATAAGCAGGATGACCTGTGTGGCCGGGTTGCGTCCGTGCCAGTCGATCAGCGCGTCGATATCCGGAGAGATATCCCGATCGATCATGGCGTCTGTGCCGGCAAAGATCAGAACCGGCGGAGCAGAGTTCTCTCTTTCCAGTATGAAATCGTTCGCGCTGGAGAACTTCGAAACATCCCATCCCAATTCGGCGCAATCGTTCACAACCGTCTCGAGGACATCGGAATCAGAGCATATTATATCGAGTACAAGTGACATTGTTCATGCTGCCGCTGTAAGGACGGTATTTCAGGCGTACTGGTTCACACGGTTAACTGCAAGATATATGCCTTATTAGGGGGAATTGTGGCCTGTCTGGACGCCGGTCGTGATTGAAAGAGGAGAAGGTATTTGCTATCTTATTAACCAATTGAGTTTGTTGACTATCCGCGGAGTCACATTCCGCGTGATTATGTGCGACGTGCCCCGGGATAGAGGTTGATGATATGCATGATTCGGAGAAATCATTATTGAAAATGGCTGGATACGCCATGTTGTTCGTGATTGCGGCATTTGTCTTCTCAGGCTGCAGTGATGATCCGGCGGGTGGAGGAGAGTCGGTATCTATCAACTCAGTTACGCCGGCGACAGCTAGCGCCGGGGATATAGTGACTATAGAAGGAAGCGGTTTCAGCTCCGATCCGGCGAAGAATGTGGTCTCCTTTTCAGCGGCTGGTGTTTCGAACTCTTCTGCGAGCAGGAATGCCATTCCTGTCGAAGCAACAGGTTCGAGCCTGAGGGTCGAGGTTCCTGAGGGTTCCTTCACTGGCGGTTTGAATGTCAGTTCGCCCTTCCCGATAAAAGGTGGTCCGTTCAACATCACTCCGCCCGGGATCCCGTCGAACTCGCTGGGCTTTACAGTTAGGCTGCTGCGCGGCGATGTGGCCAAGATCTACTATGCCGATTCCGACTATAATATGCCCGTATTAACGGGACAGGCTGGTGAGGATTATATCCTGCTTCTTTTCGACAGCGCTACGCCTCCGGACGCGAACATGACCTTTAACTATTTTGTCGATAACAGCACTCCATGCTCGTCGGCTCCCGCTTCGGACAGCCCGGACGCTGAAAAGGACAGCGGTCCTGAGTCAGGCAAGATCGATCCTCTGCTGCGCGCGGGGGCGGGAGACGTCACGAGGTCGTTCGAGCGGAAGAAGAGGGAAGAAATCTCAGGACTTCTGCGTGGAGGGGCCGTGAGTATCGATGCCGGTAATACACAGCCGGTACCGTCTCGGTCAGACGCTCTTGAGCCTCAGGCACGCGAATTCTTCGTGTTCAGCAATTTCAGCGGCAGCACGGTCAATCCAGACGATTTCACGCTGGTCACAGCCGATCTGAAGTACGAGGGAACGCACACTCTTCTTTATGTCGATCAGAGCACTCACTTTTCCTGCATCAACGATTCCGAGGCAGAGGCGCTCGGAGTGAAGTTCGAGCAGGATATCTATCCGACGAATACTTCGACTTTCGGATCCGAATCTGACATCAACCATGACGGCAAGGTGGTCATTCTCCTGACACCGATAGTAAACGAACTGACTCCCCCGGGCGGAGCCTCTACAGGATACATAGCCGGGTTCTTCATGCCGGGCGACCTGCTTCCGATCTATGTCCCCACAGGCGCAAGTAATGCTATGGAGATCTACTATTCGATGGTGCCGGATCCGAACGGGATCTACGGGAATGTACATGACAAGGAGCCGGCGCTCGATGTCATCGAGGGTGTTATCGCACACGAGTTCCAGCACATGATAATGTTTAACTACAGGATTCTGATATTCGGTAACGGTTACAGCGGCACCTACATGGCCGAGCTCTGGGTGGATGAGGGAATGGCGCACATCGCCGAGGACGTCAACAATCACGATGAGAGCAATATACGCAGGGCGGACCTGTTTCTCAATGATCCCGGTGATGTCACCCTAATCCATGGCGGTGACGATCTGGATGAGAGGGGAGCAAGCTTCCTTTTCCTGAGGTACCTCGGGGACCGGTTCGGTGAGGGCATCTTCCGCGATATCGTTCAGACGAAGAAGACCGGCACGGACAACATCTCATATGTCACGGGCGTCGATTTCAAGGAACTCTTCTCAGACTGGGCAGCCACTGTGTATTTCGAAAACGCGGGTGTGACGCCTGTCGACCCGAAGTACTCTTATACCTCGATCGATCTCGCGGCTGATTTCGACGCGCTCAGGGTCAGGCCGAGCAATATCTGCGGGAGTCCCTACACAGGGGACGTAAAATCGTACGCGCCGGAGTTCCTTCTGATGGAATTCACCGGTTCCGACGTATACAACATCAATATTTCAAGTGCGCTGTTCGGGAGTATGAATGCGACCCTTATCAGGATTCAGTGATGTTCTGATCGCCGTGCTCCTGCTTGCAGTGGCTTCGTGTGCCTCCGCTCCACCCGATTCATCATCCTGGGAACCGTTTCAGCTGGAAGGATCCATCCGCGTCGAGGGCGATCAGCCTTTCAACAGGGTTATCGTCCTTTCGGATCCTCAGGGCATCAGATGGAATCTGGACCCGGGCGAGCTGGAAGCCGAGTTGAGCCTGCTCAACGGCTATGATGTTTTGCTCACGTGTTCCGGCATACCGGGAAAGGGCGGCGAGAGGGATGCCCTGGTCGTGAGCTACATGCTGGTACCGCCCGAGGGGATGATCTCGGTGATGGGGAGCATTTCTATCGAGGATGAATCGATTTTCTTGAATACTGACGGCCGCAGGCATAGACTCAACGGGCCATTGACGGCGGCGCTGAAGGCATTCGGCGATCATCGCGCCTGGGTGTGGGGGGTATCGGGCGATAGTGATATTCTCGATGTAAACGGATACGAGGTCCTCGGGCCTTAAAAAACGGGATTCGGCATATATCGTAAAACCTGGTGTTCCGAACGTCATACCTTACAGGAGGTGGGACATGACGAAGAACATGGGCGCGGCTGACCGCGTCATACGGATCCTTCTCGCGGTGATAGTAGGGCTTCTATACTTCACTGACAGGATCACCGGTACCGCAGCGATCATCCTGGGCGTTATCGCTATTATCTTCCTGCTGACCAGTTCTATCGGCACTTGTCCGCTCTATTTTCCGCTGAAGATATCGACGACGAAGAAGAAAAAGGATCAGATACCGCCGATGTAAGTTTTGTCTGCACGGGAAGTGGAGCAGGAGTGAGGATAATAAGAGGACCGGCGCGGTGCCGGTCCTCTTTCATTCTCATATGATCAGCTCAGATCTTTTATCGCTCGATTTTGCGATCACTGCCGGGAGGCCCAATCCAAATAGCATAAGATTGAAGGCCGGCAATGTCTGCGTCGCCTGTGATCGAACAACCGACGTTACGGGCATTCAAGGAAACAGGAATATATCCGATTTGTCCCGAACAGGCTGCAACACCATCGACCGGTTCTGTCCGGTAATCGATCATGGGATTCATCATCAGTATTCCACCGGGGAGGAGATCGATCACTGTGTCGCCCTCCGGTGTACAATCGATAATTACATTAACTGGATATATACCGTTGTTCAGCCGGGCGAATTCCTCAACGGCCAGCTGGAGAGTCCTGCAATGCGACATATTCAGGGCTTCCATAGGCCTGATCTCGAGATTGGAGATGACGAATTCCCATCCGTATTCCGAGTGGCCTGAAATGACATAACCGTCCACGTATCGGGAGGTAGATTGGTGGGTATAAGGATCCCTGTCCCGATGCCATCCCTCGATCTTCGCGTATCCAACCTGGCCTGTAGAAAAAGCGGTATGGTTAACGAGGCAATCATCAATGCCGGTGTAAGGATTCATTGGAGCACGGCTGCGAGGCATAAGATCTATTATACTCTCACCTGCGAGATTCTCATCGGTCAGGATATTAAACGGGTATTTACCATCATTACCTGCCGCGTACGCCTCTACTGCTTCCATCAAGGCGTAGCAGTTATAGCGTATCGAGGCTTCTTCTGTGGATTCGATGCTGGTCAGCTCTATTACCTGGCCGTCTTCACCGAAGCCCCTGATCCTGTAGCCTATCTTTATGCCGAAATACTCGACTGCTTCGTAGCTTATCTGCCCCGGTGAACCTGATGCATTGACGGCAGGCTCGGAGCGTTCGCCGGTATAGGGATTGATAAGTCCCTGAGAGCTTCTGAGATACTCAAGAACGGTCTTTCCTGCAGAATCTCTCTCCGTGAGGATGTTCGAAGGGGACAGCCCCCTGTTTTTCCAGGTGAAACGTTCAAGCGCCTTCTCCAGGGTCCTGCAGTTCGATATCACGACGGCCTCTTCCATGGTGCAGTCGATACTCGATTCCGCAAAGATCATGGATTCAGTGCCGTAACCGGTGACTACATATCCGGCCGTATGGCCGTTCTTGATTATTGAGATGTATCCTGTCTCACCTGGTGTTTCGGCCGTCCGATGCACAGGCAGATACCCCTCGCTTGTGATGGGATTCAGGAAGGCGTCACGATATGGAATCCTTCGCCAGCAGGTTACCAGTGATATTTTATCCCAGTACACCTCGTCAATAGGATAAAGGTTCAGATACTGTTCGTTGTATTGCCGGCTCAGGAGTTCTTCATGATACTCCTCGGCTTCCTCTACGACCGCCATACAGTTTGCCAGGACCTGCGCATCCTCGGGTGCGGCGAGATTGGAGAGCTCGACCTCTATTGATTCTTCCCCGAATCCTGTGATCGTGTATCCGTAGATCGTCTCTTCGACGGTCACCGGTTCATATGCGATCGTTCCGGGCTCAGTGGCTTGTCCATTTACGGGTCCCGTTTCCTCGTCCGTGTATGGATTGATGTAGACTCCGCTGCCGGTCATCAGATCGAGGACCGATTCCCCGGTCTCGAGCGTGTCGGAGTCCAGGTTGCGAGGATATTCCCCGTCGTTGGCAGCGGCAAAAGCCTCGACTGCGTCCTCCAGGAGCCTGCATTGTGCAACAAGCAGGCTGTCTGCCGGGACTGCAGGGGGGATCGGTGGGGGAGCGAGCACAGGGGTGCTGTCGCGCTCACACGCCGGCAAGAGGATTAAAAACAATACGATAACCCAGGTGTACTTTTTCATCTTTTCTTCATCTCCTGCTTTCTACCGCAGGACAGGTGCAAGATACTTGGGGATGTGGCATATCCGGTGCCAGAAAAGTGCAGTGGAATCGTCGGTAGTGTCAGTCAGCGGTCTGATCCCGGCTGGCCTTGACCTCTTCGAGGTTCGTGTAGCGGATGAAGCGGGACATCTCGAGCTGTGTGAAGAACATCGCGAGTCGGTCGTTGCACGGTTCGATCTTCTCGCCGAACTTCTCTTTGAGGATATTGGCGATCTCACCGATGTTGCGCGTGCCGTCGATGTTCTCCCAGACGGTTTTACCGATATCGTCGAGGGCTATCTTGAAATGCGGGCTCTTCGTGCGTGAACCGATCAGCTTTTTCATAAAACCGGTCTTGAACCTCGGGCCCAGGATAGTGACGATGCCGTCATCGCCCTTGACCGATTCGACGGTCTGCTCGGGGACGAGCTCGAGGAGATTGATGTCTGGACTGGTTGTTTTTTTCTTTCTGCCGAACATCGTTTCTCTTTCCGGTTGATGAAAAGGAAGACCCCGGAGCCGGGCGGCCCCGGGGTCGATAAATCGCTAAGGGCTATTTCGCCGCGCTCTTGGCCGGGAGCCTGATCAGGATCCACGCGAGCAGCGCGAATACTGGCAACGCCAGCCACGGGCTTCCGCCCTTGATGATCGAGGGCAGGATGGCTTCGCCGCCGCCGGCGACGACTGTTGCAGCTATGGCGATCCCCATCAGCGCCTGCCCCGCGATCAGGCCCGACGCGAGGAGTATTCCGGTGTTGTCCGCCTTCTCCTTGTTAAGATTTCTCCTCTTGATGTAACCGTCCGCCAACCACTTGATGATCCCGCCGATAAAGATGGCGGAGGTCGTGTGGAACGGCAGGTACATGCCTACCGCGATCAGCATCGGCGAAGGGGCGCCGATGAGGATCAGGGCGATCGCGAAGATCGCTCCCATGATCACGAGCGGCCAGGCCATCTGCCCGGTGATGATGCCCTGAGCGAGCATCGCCATCAGGCCGGCCTGCGGTGCGGGAAGGTCGGTTCCGCCGATACCTCCCGTAGAGGCGTATCCCGTGTGGAGAAGCTGGAGGACCAGGGCCATGACGAACGCGGCCGCGACCACTCCTATGATGCAGCCGAGCTCCATAGCCCGCGGCGTTCCGCCGAGGATATGTCCGGCTTTGAGGTCCTGTATGATGTCGCCCGCCACTCCGCTCGAGCAGCAGACAACGGCCGCGACTCCAAGCACCGCGGCTACGCCGAACGCTCCCTTCACTCCGACGACCACCATCAGTATCGCCGCCACTATCAGGGTCGACAGCGTCAGACCCGAGATCGGGTTATTGCTCGATCCGATCGTCCCCACGAGGAATCCGGCGACTGCGGCGAAAAGGAATCCGGCAATCGTCATGACTATCGCTGAGACGGCCGCTCCGATGATGCTGCCGCTGAAGTACCAGTAGAGGAAGAAGATCGGTATAACGAGCACGATGATGCCGATCAGCGTGATCGAGTAGGGGACGTCCTTCTCGATGCGGCTCGTCTCGCCTTCATCTCTTGCTTTACCGATCTGCTGAAGGTCCTTGAATGCTCTCGCCACGCCGGTAGTGAGCGACTTGCGCATCTTGAAGAGTGTATAGAACGCTCCAACGAGCATAGCGCCAACCGCCAGCGGCCGGACCTGTGAGTTCCAGACAGCACCGGTAGTCTCCATCCAGTCTGTACCGGGCCCGAAGGTGCCGGCGATGAAGATAAAGAGCGGCGTCATCATCATGTGGCCGAAAACGCCGCCGGCGAATACGATGGCAGCGAGCCTGGGGCCGATGATGTAACCGAC
>SDBS01001747.1_pt1 | contig 21947 bp, 27 predicted proteins | sample 2277091 | NCBI WGS metagenome assembly SDBS01 (sample SAMN10404972, study PRJNA504765) | marine sediment metagenome | isolation source: marine sediment core GS10_PC15, 163 cmbsf | place: Arctic Ocean: Southern Knipovich Ridge | collected 2010
CTAATTTTTTCAAAGGCCCGATGTGGCGACCACGGATCTCACGCATTTCCTCTTTGCTAAGAGCCAGCAGACTCTGCCCGTTCAGACGGATATCGCCGCTGACGATGCGACCCGGCACGGGCAGTTGCCGCAGAATGCACTGCGTCGTGACGCTCTGAACGCATGGTTCACGCGATCTGTCATGCGTGCGGGAGGCGACGACGCGAAGGTTCTGGTGGTAGGTAACTTCCTGCACCACGATTGCCTTCTGGCACGACTGGTCGCCAACCCCATGTTCGGTAGTCTGACATTCCGTGCTCTGGAGACCTGGCCAGACCGCATGGATCTGTGGGACGAGTGGAAGGAGATCATCACCGACCTCTCCCTGGCCAATAAGGAGGGGGTAGCTCGCCAGCTCTACCTGGACCACGAAGAGGAAATGCTAGCAGGTAGTAGTCCAACCTGGCCAGAAGCATTTCCAGTCTATGATCTAATGGTGATGCGTGTTAGTGAAGGAGAAGCCTCCTTCTCGATGGAGCTGCAGAATGAGCCAACTGATCCTACAAAGGCCCTATTCAGAAGCGTCGCCTCCTACAGGAAGGAGTACCGAGTCCCTCCTGGTCGGCCAGGAGACGAAGGTGAAGTGTGGCTCGTTCCGAACACCACAGGTGTAGCTGTGCCGCTGAGCGCGTGTGCTATATTCGGTTTCACTGACCCTTCTATGGGCAAGACGGTATCCGCAGACTACGCTGCAATCTCTATCCTAGCTAAGGCACCGACCAATCAGCTCTTTATCTTAGAGGCCGATACCCGCCGGCGGCCTCCCGCGATCATAATGAAAGCTCAGAACCGGTGGGCTAAACAGTATTCTATCCTCCGCTGGGGCATCGAGAGCAACGCGTTCCAGGCTCTGTACGCCACGGAGAGCGCTAGAACGGCTATGGAAGAAGCATCCTATCTGCCGATTCTAGCCATCAATCAGTTGGCTAATAAGGCGCTACGCCTGCAGTCCCTTGAGCCGGACTTCTCGAATGGCTACTTATTGGTTCATGAAACAGGCCAGGAGCTGCTAAAGAAGCAGCTTGTAGAATACCCGATGGGCGCGCATGACGACGCCCTGGACGCTCTAGAAGGAGCTCGCTCTCTGGCGCGAGAGTGGGTGCCCCTTAAGAGCACAGAGGTGATACAAGGTGACGTTCACAATTTTACTGAGACCCAGGGAAGGAACAAGCGCCGCCCCGCCATCACAGATCCTTGGGCCGCGTATGAAGCTCTGATAGTGGGAGCCATACGCGAAGAGCGTGAACGACTCATGAGTACTCTAACCGGCCCAGAGCTCGATGAGGCTTTAGCAGCCCTGCCTGTTCCAGATCCTATGGATGCGGTCTTCGTACCGCAAATCTACATATGAGAGTGCTATGCAGCGAATAGACATAGTAATTCCTGTATACGGTGCGTATGAGCTCCTACGAGCCTGCATCCAGTCTGTGCGTCAGTACACTACACATCCGTACCGGCTCTTTCTGGTGGACGACAACAGCGCACGGCAGCCGGGCAACGAGCCTCTCATGCGCTATCTAATGCACCTTACTGACGGTGGAACGCATGTTCATCTAGCACAGCGACGCCTTGGCTTTCCCGGCAACTGCAACAGAGGTGTCGCCATGACAGATTCCGCCCTCTTCCTGTTGCTAAACTCGGATGTAGAGGCTACGCCTAACTGGCTAGCAGCTCTGGTGGCAGCGGTCAACGCCCCCTGTGCTCCCGATGTCGGGCTGGTAGGGATAGTGGGATCGCGACTGCTGTTTCCGCCTACTAGAGATACTGCTCACGCAGGAAGGATTCAGCACGCAGGAGTTGCCTTCAACAAGAATGGAGCTCCGTACCACCCATTTAGAGGCTATCAGGCGAACGCGCCTGAGGTAATGCGGCGTCTGGAGTTGCAGGCTGTGACCGGTGCCTGCATGTTAGTACGCAGAGAGACCTGGGATACGGTAGGAGGTTTCGACGAAGCATTCATAGGCGGGCAGTACGAGGAAATGGACTTCTGTTTGTCAGCTGGTAGAGAGGGTTATCGTGTAGTTTACGAGCCCAAGTCCGTACTATATCACTACGAACACGGGTCAGGAGAAGAGCATGTATACGAAAGTTCGGAGAGAAACCGTACACTTCTCCTGAAGAAATGGCCAAATGTGCCTTGTGATATGAACTTATTTGGTCTAAGGGAGGAATAAAGTGCCTACACAGGCGGAACTGTTAGGTCAGTGGAACAGCAGTGACACTTTGCGGCAGGTTCGGGTTGGTAGAGGTCGGCACGCCTGGAGGAACGACTTCGTTGCCGGAACTACTGTCCCTACTGTCATCACGGGTGCGCGAGCTATAGTGAACATCCCGGAGGGGTATCGGTTCATGGCTACTCAGATGAACTACAGTCTAGAGAGTCTGAACGACCATGCCCACTTTGAGCTGGGGTCGTGCAGTCTGGCTAATGGAGGGGGTGTCTTCACTCCGATGACTGGCCACCGTCACATGGCTACTGGAAATGCTAGGAACCCGTATGGAACGCAGCACTCTGAGTTCGCTCCACCAATGAGGTTCCGCTATCAGGACGGCTGCCGCAGTATTGCTATCCGAGTGACGTGCAACGACAATACAGCTGAGGTGACGGCTGGATTCTGTGGGTGGATAGAATTAGATGATTAGTGTGATCATACCAATCTACAACCGAAGGGACCATCTCTACCTTACGCTGACAGCGTTGGACTGCCAGGGGTGTCGGGACTTCGAGGTCATAGTTGCCGACGACGGAAGTACCGACCACCCGGAGGTAGTAGTAGCGTACTTCAGTACGCTACCGGTGAGGTGCATCACTCACGAGCACAATGGCTTCGGAACTAACAGATGCCGTAACGAGGGAGCTGCCGTAGCGGACCCTGCGTCTGAAGCCTTCCTGTTTCTTGACTCTGGAATCCTACTTAACTGCCACGCCCTGCAGCACTACATTAACCTGTTTGAGGCCAACAAGGGGCTGCTGTACGCAGGCCGCTATGACTGGTTGCCTCCAATGAAGATAACACCAGCAGACATAATTGGTAACTGGAAGGCACTTATAGAAGGGCGCCTACCACATAGTCGTAGCTGGAACAGACAGGAGCTAGAAGGTATCTTAGGTGTGGATCCTAGAGAGAGCAAGCATCCTGGAATCTTCCTACATCAGGTTCAAGGGGTAATCGGGAACTTCTGTCTAGAACTCTACGGTGGAAACCTCCTAATACCTCGATCCGTATTTGAGGCACTAGGTGGCTTCGATGAGGCTATGAATCGGCACGGAGGTGAAGACTGCGAGTTTGCAATACGTGCACAGCAAGCAGGATACCAGGCAGTCTTTGCAGCTGAACCTATCGGCTACCATATGTATCACGAGCGCGATCAGGAAGCGAATGAGCTCTCCGTAGTAGAGAACATCGAGTACATACGGTCCAAACATGATTTGGAGAAGTTAGGGATCGTAGATGGAGAAGACGAACAGTTACCCCTTATACGCGAGGTAGCAAAGTGAGTAAGATAGCCTTTGTCATTCCAGTCTATAACAGGGCAGAGAATCTGCGCCTGGTACTACATGCACTTAAGCTCCAGACCGACCCATTCTTCTCTGTGGTAGTATCCGACGATGGAAGCACCGACGATCCTGCAGCTGTAGTAGCAGAGTACACTGATCAGATGCACATTAGATTCTGCACTCAGGAGCATAAGGGCTACCGCGTAAGTCGTGTCAGGAACAATGGAGTACGCGCCTGTACCTATACACGCTCCATCACACACTACTGGTTCATAGACAGCGACGTTCTACTAAATCGTCTGGCAGTGGAGAGCATCCGTCCGTTCCTTGACGCCTCTCCAACTATAGTAGTAGGCGGTCGCTATGACTGGCTCCCGCCCATGCACATCACTACTGAGGATCTAGAGCAGCGGTGGAACAAGATAGCTAGAGGAGAGCTACCAGCGCTGGAAGGGCAGTCCGATGGGTACACAGGAGGTCGCGAGGTTGTAGGGCACAGAAGGCACATGGACATTCGCGTGAATGTGGACTGGACGAGTACTACTCTAGTTCCCTGTACTGGAGCTACTCTCAGTGGGAACCTTATAGTCCCCAAGGACGCGTTCCATGCAGTAGGCGGGTTCGACGAGAACATAGAGGGCCAGGGACAAGACTGCGACTTTGGTAAGATGTTAGGTAGAGAGGGTACGCAGATGATCTTCTCAGAAGCGATCATAGGTTACCACCTCTATCACTATCGTGATCTAGAGTTCTGCGCAACGAGTGTGAGGAAGACAATTGCCTACATGAAGGAGAAGTTCGCATGAGCCGGCAGATTGTAGTTTTAGGCATGCATCGTTCTGGTACCTCTATGGTAGCAGGTATATTACAGCTCCTAGGTGTGCACATGGGAACGTTCCGAGGGCACTCTGCAGCAGCTGCAACTAGACATACTCCAGAGGCGTACTTTGAAGATCGAGCCTTCTCGGACCTTAACATCGCAGTGATGAACGAGACTGGAGCTGGCACCTTCGACATGTTACCGCAGTCCGCCTTCGACAAAGTGGAGGGCTTCGAGAGGGACATGGTAGAGCTCGTCCAGCAGCGGGATGCAGAGTACGAGCTATGGGGTTTTAAGGATCCCCGCACACTCCTAGTGTGGTCCCACTGGTGTAGGTACTTGAGCAGCCCGTTGCTAGTGCTGACCACCCGTTCAGAGGAGGCTATCCTGCAGTCTATGAGTCATCGAACTCTGCCTTCAGCGGAAAAGGCTCGGCAGACCTTAGAGCGATATGGCACTTTGTTCAGAAGGCTCCTGATTTTTGGCCCTAGAGAGTACATAGTGCTGCCCTACGAACGCATCCTCCGTCATCCAGAGGTTTGGGTAGGTAAGCTCTGCAAAGTTGTAGGAGTGTCACTGTGCCAGGAAGCGATAGAATACGTAGACAGTAGGAAGGATCACTTTGTAGATGAAGCTTGATATAGGAAGTGGGGATCAAGGGCGAAAAGAAGCGGCATACATGCACCTGGATAAGTACGACTTTTCAGCTAGCTACCCGGAGGGAAAGTTCCTGCAGCATGACGTGAAGGATCCACTACCCTTCGCTGATGGCTCTATCGACGAGATCTGGTGCAACCACATGTTGGAGCACCTGCCCCCACGGCTCCCATCAAGAGATATAGACTATCTCGTCTGGGTGATTAACGAGTGTCACAGGGTTCTAAAGGTAGGTGGAGAGGCACACTTCATCGTTCCGTGGCATCTGCACGCTAACAATCGTAGGAGTCCAGGACACTATCGTACATTCGATGAGTATTCCTTCCAGTGGTGGACTTACTCAGAGAAGACGATGCCGGGAGAGATCGCAGCCAATCAGAGGTACGGGCGTTGGGGCTGCAAGAAGAACTGCGTACACGATAATATGCACATCTATGCAATTCTAGTAAAGCGAGACGAATACCCGTGAGAGATCTACAAGTAGTCAGGGAGTTCTTGAAGTGGGTCAAAGACACGCGGGAGATAGAGTTGTGTTACCCCACGGAGGACTGTGACGACCGGTGGGCGAACGTACATGAGTCCTACATAGAGTGCATGCTTGCACAGTTTGAGGAGCAGAATGAAAGCAGACCTGACACAAGTGCGGACAGTAACTGAACTTGATATCGAGTGGGCCCGAAACGAGCTGGTCTACTACTGGGCAACTCGTCAGCACTCCCAAGCAGTTGAGCAGTACCTACTCGGTACCGTGCTGGATCTAGGGTGCGGGCCCGGCTATCTAGCTGCACGTGTAAAGCCCAACGTAGGATGGTACACCGGACTGGATATCTCACCTGCTGCAATTGCTATGGGTAAGAGACTTTTCCCCGGAGCCGCCTTAGACGTCTATGACGTTGAGCACAACACGTTGCCCTTTCAGGATCGGAGCTTTGATACAGTAGTGGCGAGTGAGCTATTTGAACACTTGCAAACCCATGAATTGCTCCTAAGCGAAATACGTCGATGTGCCCGCACCTATGTTGTCATCACTGTCCCTATTAGTATGGGCGGAGTAGGACACATTTGGCCACAGTGGACATATCAGGACTGTATCGACAAGTTTGGATGTTTGGGGAGCTTTATAGAGATACGTCGGTACTTCGATCCACCACACAAGTTTACTCTGTGCTACATCAGAGCTAGAGGCACAGCCACTAAGGAGTCGCTGCTAAGATGACGAGAGATGGTATTGGACAGAGACCACCGTCGGACTACAAAGCAGCGGAAAAGACTCTCGCGGGCTATAGAGCTGGAGAGTTACTGGATTGGGAAGACGTCAAGGGGCAGCTCATGACCGCTCCCGATCGATATGTGCAAGGTTTCATAGCCGGAGTATGCACAGTGCTTGTTACAGGCGTGGTCATCCTCGCGTATCTGCGAGGAGGTGCGAGATGAATCAGATGGGTATCGCACAGAGACCGCCGCCGAGCCATATGCCAAGACCGAAACGCAAGCCACCAGTATCTATAGATGATTATGAAACAGGCAGTGGATGGTGGATGTATGCACTGCTTGTACTATTTCTGCTCGGCTTTGGTACAATAATATTCATGGTAGGCTATGCTGCAGGAATGAGGTACCCAGGATGAGGTTTGCCAGTTTGATCGTACTATCGTTCAACCGAAAAGAGTACCTCGAGAAGAGCTTGCGTTCGTTGCAGCTCAACACTCGGTACCCGCACCAGATTATCGTGATGGATGACGCTAGTGACGAGGAGACACAGCAGTGGCTCTTTGCGATGATGCGCGCACAGAAGATTTCCCATGTAGTATTCAACTCGCACCACAACCAAGGGATCGGGGTAGCGATGAACCGAGGCTTTGCTATGTCTCGAGGGGACATTGTGATGAAGCTGGATGCAGATCTTTTGTACAAACCCGGCTGGCTAACGGAAGTCGTCCGTCTCCTGGATACTCACCAGAAGATTGGCTGCGTTGGTCTCTTCAAATACTGGCACGGTTCATGTGTCTTCACAGACGAGCTCATCAAGACTCATTCTGACTATCATGAGGTAATAGACTTCGTAGGGAGCGCGGTATGTTTCAGGACACAGCTGCTACAAGAACTGGGCCCGTGGCGAGAGGACAAGAGGTTCAGCGAGGACAAACATTTCAAGGAGGCAGCGATTGCGGCGGGGTACCAGATGGCCCTCCCACTGAAGGATGTAGCGACAAACTTCGGCTTCGGAGAACAGCATACAACTCTTATAGCTCGATACGAGAACGGAAAGCCGGTCTTCGAACGACCAGACAGCGCGCCGCTGCTCTTCGGGGACATAGATCAAAGTGGTTAAGAATCGTCGTCAGATTGCGATAACGCTATTGCAGGCTACAGTATGTGTCGTGTTGTTAGTAAGTGGCCGAGTGACAGCAGCTGGCCCAGAGTTCACTGTCTGGGGGTATGTTACCTACGACAGCGCGCAGGGACCTCCTGTGCCCCAGGTGGTTGTGCGCTGTAATACAATCACGAATGGAGTGCAGGACGGGACACCCCCAGGTGAGCCAGGCGTAGATGGCCGGTACACGATAGAGTTCGAGAGAGTCGCAGAGCAGCTGCGCATCTATCTGGAGATACCGAGCGATATGGAGGTGATAGGCAACTCCACACGCATACCCTGCGGTCCTTGGGGTGTAGACTTAGTAGTCTGTAACATCCCTAAAGGTCAGGCAGCCTACAACATTGGTCCGGTGAACTTCTTTGTCCGGTATCTGGCACCATCGACATCTACGCCTACAGCGACACTGGCGCTGGTTCCAACTCGTACCAAGACTCCAACTCAAACAGGAACGGAAGCAGCTAGCTCTACTCCAACTCAAACAAGTACAGTCCGACCAGAAGGTCGTCCAACACCTGACACGTTCTTGGCAGTGCAACAAAGGAAGTTGGAGCAGACCGACGAGTTCTTAGGCATCTTCCGCTTCTTCGTGTATTCTGTGGTTGGAGCACTAGCAGCCGGCGGCTACGTTACAACGCGTTCAAAAAGGAGCTAGATCCATGCCAGGTGGAAACAGTAATAGTAATGGAGGCTGGTCTAGGTGGAGCAAGTGGGTAAGATCAGCTCTAGAGACAGTACTAAGCGATGTAGGAGATCTTACTCTAGAGGTGAAAGGCATCAGAGAGGACGTTGCTCCTAGGTTAGCTACCCTGGAGGAGAGATGTTCAGCAGAGAGGATGGAGAATCTCACTACTGGCATACAGGATAACAAGGTATCTCTAGCTAAGATGGGTGGAGCAGGTCTTCTTGGTGGAGGAGCTGCTCTAGCTCTACTCAAGCTAGTTGAGGCAGTAGTAGTCAGTGCTGGAGGAGTCCCATGATAGTGCGACAGTCGAGACTCCGACGCAGAATAGCTCGTCTGGTTGCAGGAGACGCATGGCCTAAGGCCTCCAAGACTACAGCTGGGGGAGTTGGTGCCGAACTGTGGTCGTCCCTAGCTGCTCCTTTCCTGCGTACTTCTACTAAGCGGCTGGACGTCTACCGCGATATGGAAGAAATGGACGATACCGTAGACGAGGTCGCTACTAGCCTAGATATTCTAGCCGACAACGCAGTTAGTGCTGAGGGCGGGTCACAGGAATCATTCTGGATAGCTTACCATGACAGTGACAACATTCCACCAATAGTCCGAGAGCTGATTGACGACGTCCTTCTGCGGACGCGGTGGCACGAGAAGGCTTACGGGATAGCTCGCGATCTACTTAAGTATGGGGATAACTTCCTCCAATACGTAGTTGATACTGATTCCAGAGTAATTCGTTTGATGTGGATGCCTCCAGCTACAATGCTCAGGAATGAGGATCCGGAGGGCAGACTCTTTCCCAATGGCGAGGCTTACACGCAGGTACACGCTGACACACGTCTTCCTCTCGCCTACTTCTATCCGTGGCAGATAGAGCACATGCGCTGGAACCATACAGGGAGTTCTATGTATGGGCGGGCTCTCGGCGCTACTGCTCGTACTGCCTGGCGTAAGCTACAGGCAATGGAAGAAGCATTGGTGATCAACTGGCTCACACGCGCCTTTGCGCGGTTGCTCTTTGTTCTAGATGTTACAGACATGACTGAGAAAGAGGCTACTGCACACATTCGTAACTTCAAAAATCAGCTACTGACACGGAAGATAGCTAAGGGCGTCGAAGGAGTTGAGCAGCTGTCAGTAGTGAAGGACATCTTCATAGGGAGGGCCTACCATGAGATAGGAGGGCGAGCACAGGAAGGTTTGGCTGATGTTAAGGTGCTAGATACTAGCAGTACGGGCTTTTCAAATCTGGCAGCCATTCAGTACTATCGTGGCAAAGTAGTAATGTCAATGCGAGTTCCTCCCGCGTATCTTGGTCTGGAGGAGGATATCAATGCGAAAGCAACTCTGGAACAACAGGACAGACGCTTCGCACGTGCTGTACGGGCTATACAGATGCTCCTGAGTAGAGGCATAAAGCACACGATAGATCTACAGCTGCTCCTGAAGGGGCTGGACCCCAAGAGGATACCGTACTACGTAATGTGGCCGCCTACCGCCATAGGCGACTCCGTAGCAGCTGCTCGAGCTCTACTCTACTACGCACAGGCGGACAAGAGTCTGGTCGAGATCGGCGTGATAGATTCAGAGTACGTCGCAACGCGGCACCTTAAAATGAAGCCGATAGAGTGGGAGGCGCTACAGGCCCGTATAGCAGTAAGGGAGAGGAAAAATGCCGTGGATGATAGCTAAGAAAGGGAAAGAGTGGTGTGTCTTTAAGAAGGGCGCGGATGGGAAGCCCACTGGCAAGCAAAAAGGCTGCCACTCTACGGAGAAAAAGGCCAAAGCTCAAGTAGCTGCACTACACGCTAACGTACTGGAGTCCGTAGCACTGGCTCACGAGGACATACGTGACAGGTTACGCGCGGCTCTGGAGACACGTTTCGCAGTGCCCACGGATTCTATGGAGGGCATCTGGATTCAAAAGACCTACGATGACGAGGTGGTCTACGAGTATGCCGGCAAGCTGTGGAAGATTGACTACACCGTTGACGACCAGGGCGAGGTGCATCTAGGTAACAATGAGGAGGTAGTCGTCCCAAACTACGTTGCTGTTGAGGAGCATGTAGGGATGCATACCATAGCTGCTATAGCACAGCCCTTTAGGATTCTGGAGAGTAGCGACGATGATGGTCTCCATTTCGAAGGTTGTGTTCTGGTAGATGAAGTTCTGAGCCAGGCTGGTAAGGGACGGTACTACTCCAAGGCGTTCAACGACAGCTGCATGGAGGCTACTAACCTATACCTAGCTGCTGGTGGAGTGGTAACTATCTATAGCAGACATGGTAAGGTAGCCGGTGAGACTGGCAGAGCCCTGTACGCCACGGGGCTGCCGGTGGGACGCGTTACGAAGCCCCTGTGGCGGAAAGGAGAAGAGGTATTCTATGAGGCGATGATCTCGCCTACGGCGGAAGGGAACGATGTGATGGTTCTTATACGGGACAAAGTCTTACAGGCTACGTCCCTGCGGGCCTCCAAGTACAGCAGCCGTATGCGAGCTCTAGAGGATTCCACCATAGTCGAGGAAATGGTCAGTGCTGTAATAGTGGGCATCGATCTATGCGACGAGGCTGGAATCGCAGGCGCAGGTATACGTCGTGTACTGGAAGAGGCACCACAATGGAAGGAAACGGAGGAGGATGACCCAATGGACTTCAAGGAACTGACCTTGGAAGGACTGGCGGAGCACAGGCAGGATCTGCTTGATGCGCACGCCAAGCCCCTGCTAGAGGAGAGAGACGCCAAGATAGCTACACTGGCTGACGGTACCTCTGCCCTCAAGGGGCAGCTAGCGGCTGCAATTGCACTGCAGCCGAACGCAGGACGCCTGGCCATTCTGGAGGCGGCAAACTGCGGTCTCAGTAGGATCATGGCTGACAAGCTCACAGCGAGAGGGCTAAGTACAGTCGAGACCATAGCTCTTGTACTGGAGGAAGTACGCGCGTCTTCTCTACAGGAACTGGTCGCAGACACACCGGCACCGGCGCCAGCGCCCAACTCCGGGACCGTTCTGGAGTCAGCCAGAGGGGTTGTTAACACGCCCGTAGCCTCACCTAGTGGGGCCCCACCCGCTCCGGAAAAGCTGGACCCGGAGCAGGAACGTATCTTGGAGCTCTCCCAGGGGAGCGGGCGAAGACGTCGTCGTCGTTCGTAGATCAGATCAGAGTACCAACTTAAGGAGGTACTACAATGCCCCAACGGGTTTCACCGTATAGGGTTCTAGAGTCCAACGACGCTTACGACAACTTCATGGCCGACCGGATGCGCTATGAGGATGCTCTAGTCGATAAGTGGATGTGGCTACTCGAGGGCACCAAGGCACAGGAGCTGACTCCTCTACTAGAGAGTCAGTACGGCGTGCTGGCTATGATGTTCGAGAACCAGCAGCACGTGAGCAACGGCAGGGCGATGGAGGCGACACTCACCACAGATGTCACACTCCCGCAGAAGTATGCTCTGCCCATCATCCGCATGGTCTTCCCGCACCTGATCGTCAACAAGATCGCTGCCATACAGCCGCTCACGATCGTCTCGGGCGGTGTAGGTCGGATCTTCTATGAGGATTTCCAGAGGGAGGACGACTCGGATACGAGTATCGCTACTCCGGATAGCGACTACTCCCTGAGCTCGGAGAACGCAGTTCCAAAGCGTCTCAAGTTCGTTATCACGTCGGATACTGTCACAGCTATCAAGCACATCCTGGGAGCTTCCTGGTCAACTGAGGTTCAGGAAGACGCCCGTGGTGCTCTTGGTATCGACGTTGAGGGTGCCCTGGTAAACCAGATGGCGCAGGAGATCCTACGGGCCATCGACCAGGTGTGTCTAGCCGAGATCCTGGTAGGAGCCGGTTCGGGTAACACCAACTGGCACTGGACCAAGGCTTCAGGCTACACCACCGACAAGAGCTGGTATCAGACGTTGGGCGACGCACTGATCGACGCGGAGGACAATGTCTACGGTAACAGGTATCGCCACTGCGACTGGGTAGTCGGCGGAAGGCGCTTCATCAAGTTCATCCGCAAGATGTCGACCTTCGAGGGCGCACCCAGGCCAAAACCTGGAGCCGTTCCGTTCCGCATGGGAGTCAGACTCGTAGGAACCCTCGATGGGTTCTGGGATGTATACCTGACGTCCTATCTGAACACCGATAGGGCGATCATGGGCTACTACCCGACCTCGGCACTGGACACAGGGTACATATACTCTCCGTATATCCCCCTGGCGCCGATGCCGCTTGTGTACGCAGAGTTCAAGGCATACGACGACGCAACGATGCCTGGCGCGTACACGAACGTCGATAAGTTCAGCCGGAACGTGCGTACTCGCTTCGCCAAGAAGATGGTGGTAGCGAACGCATATTCCACTCTGTCCATATCCGCATAGCATAGGGCAATAAGGGGGCCACTATGTTCGTAAGAAACAAGACTGGTGTGCGCCAGTCGTGCAGCACCCATCAGGTGTCTTTGCCGCCCGACGTGTGGCTAGAAGTGCCATACGCAGCGGCGATGCACCTGTGGGAGCGCCGACTGGTGGACATCCGTCATGGTAAGATCTCCGACTACAGCACGGACTATCTGTACTGGCTTAGTCCGTTCTCGATGGGGGACGGCTACGCTACAGCTGCAGAGAACATGGTACACGCACTCATAGGTCAAGGACAGGAACTACATATTTCGCAGTGCTGGTTCGTAGTACTAGACGGGCTTGATCCTACCACCATCGAGATGTTAGACAGGGAGCCGCTGGAGCCCGCTCTAGTGGGTATCTGCATGGCTACACCTGGAGAGTTCCACAAGCTTCCTACTCCCTGTAAGCTCGGCATCACAATGTATGAATCAGATGATCCACTAGCTACGCATCCAGAGTGGCGGAACCAGTGCAACGAAGTGGACATGTTGATAGTTCCCTCGGAGTACTGTAGGGAAGTCTTCGGGAAGTTCGTGGATAGGCCGATAGAGGTAGCGTCGCTAGCAGTAAATCCGCTATACTACATAGGGGAGACCTTCGAAAGACCGGAGAGAGACACATTCACGTTCGCTATACACGGAACACTGTCAGGCAGGAAGGCTCCACTAGAGCTGATCGCTGCTTTCAAGAAGGCCTTTCCTACACAGAGTAGTGTACGCTTAGTCTTGAAGACTCGTAACGAGATGTGTGGCTACAGAGAACATCAGCTGCCGGATCTTAACGACGCGCGGATATCCATCATCAGTGAGGACTACTACCCGCAGCAAATGCTGCAGTTTCTACAGGACGCGGACGCATATGTCTATCCGTCTAAGGGGGAGGGGTACGGCCTCCCACCGCGCGAGGCCATGGCCACAGGTCTGCCTACTATCTTTGCCAACAACACAGGAATGAGTACGCTAGCTAATCCGGAGGTTAACTGGCCCATCCCGACGAAGAGTATGGAGGACTCGCCTCTTGGGGGGCAGTGGCGCCTCTGTGATCTAGACAGTCTAATAGACGCTATGCGGTGGGTGTTCTACAACCAGAGTGAGGCGAGAGCTAGAGGGAAAGCTGGAGCCCAGTGGTTTGTGGAGAGTTACGGAGCAGCTGCTGCAGCCAAAGAGCTGCTGACGGTAGTAGATAGCTTTAGCCCACAACGGGCCCTTAAGCTACAGAAGAAAAGAGCCCCAACGGCTGCAGAAACTATCTCCAGTGGAGCAGCTGCTAAGAACAAGATCTTCTTCGACATCGTATCGAAGAGTCTGAGAACAGTCGCAGGCGTTGTTCTAGACATAGGAGTGTCAGGTGGAGAGGGGGTCGCCTACAGAGAGCTAGTCAGGAGAGGGCACCACGTCCTAGGGATAGTACAGCCCGGTACTGGTAGAGAAGTTCGCAAGAAACTCTTGTCCGGAGGCGTGAAGAGGCCGTTCCTACGTGAGCTAGCTCTACCTAAGCTCGACGTGCTCCGGCACAAATACGAAGTAGCCGGCTGCGTGTGCCACTCAACCCTACAGAACTACACGTCTATGGCGGAACTCTCCAGGATCCTTTCTGGCATGTTCTCCCTGTCACAGAATACACACATATCCGTTCCTACAGTACGCTATCCTGGACCATTCTGTGCAGGTGCACTCCTCTATCGACCCGAGTACTGGAAGGACGTACTGGCTGGGTTTGCTGCAGATTTTAGGTTGTACGGGACAGACGGTCGGTATATACGTGTACAGCTACTCGAGCAGATATCAGCGGGCACAGGGCGCAGGAGAGGTCGTATTATAGACGGAACCTGGAGGGCAGCCCGATGAATAAGCTTGTGGATGTACACCTTCTGGTGAAGGACGAGATCGAACTACTACCAGACTACCTAGAGCAGTTCGAGAACTGGGGCAGCCTAGGATCTATCGTGGCAGTAGACACAGGGAGTTCCGATGGTTCCTTTGAGCTGCTTCTTGGCATACCGCAGGTAGTCGTGATAGCTTATCCACTAGATATGGACTTTGCAGCAGCCCGTAACGCAGGATTGCATCACTGCGTCACCGAGTGGATCTTTCAGTTGGACGCCGACGAGCGAGCCAGCGAAAGCCTGCTCGAGTGGATTACAACGTTCGTAGGCAGTCCGGACGCGCAGTTTCACGAACTCGTCGCGGTTCACAGGGAGAATTTGATAGACGGCCACGACATAGGCCCGAACACGCACGAGCGACACATCAGGCTCTTCAGAGCGCACCGACGCTTTCAGGGACGTATCCACGAAAGTCTGCGGAGAGGCGTGCTCGAGAGGGTAGTCGAAGCACCCTCTGTGCTACCGATTCTGCATCATAAGACCTCTGCACGTCAGGAACGTCAGAACGCTCTGTACGCACTCTGGGAGGAGCAGCCGCGATGAACATAGTCGACCTTCAGACAGCTATGACTGACAAGTACAGTCTAGTGGTGCAGACAGACGCTAAGTCAAGGCGTCAGATAGCTTCAGCCGTGCGCTACTATAGCCGCTACAATCCGTACATTGTTCTTTCAGAGTTCACTACTGTAGCGGAGCAAAGAGCGTACGATCTGCCTGATGGAGCTACCGGTATAGTAGACGTCCTATGGCCAGCAGATGAGGGACTGACGGTAGTGAACATAGGTGCACTCCGTGAGAGTATGCTTCGCCGGCCTGTACGGTACGATTTAGTCTCAGAGAGGGTGATAGAGTATATCAAGGCGGACGCCTTCTATGCAGCTTACCTGGGGAACTGGCGCAAGGAGAACGATCAGGTGATTCTGGTACCAACTCCTGGTGTCACTGGACAGGACGTGCAGCTCTGGTACTGCAAGGTACACGCTACCAACGAGCTGGTCACAGCCTACCCTACTATACCCGATGAGGATCTGGATATCGTAGCGGACCTAGCTATTGTAGAGATCCTGCTCCAGTCTCAGATAGAGTCGGCTACACAGCCAGACTACAGTGAGGGGTTGGGCCGCGTAACTGTTCACTTCCAGTCTGGTAATCTACACGCAGCTATATTGGGGCTGCGTAAGGGTGTTCAGGGAAAGTATGGAACAGGAATGGGGGCTGTAGGGTGAGTCCGATTAACGTACTAGCTAGACGCAAACATACAGCTTTCATTATAGCTGAGGATCCGTGGATCATAGTTGTCTATCGCGAGGGTCGTACTCCCGATGGAGCGGAGACTACTTGGACCTTTACAGGCAGGATACAGCCAGTCGGCGGCTTCGGCAGTCGTGCAACTGAGAAGCGTCCAGCAGCTCTCCAGGGAGAACTGGGGATAGGTGAAGCCCTGTGGGGTATCATGGCTCCGTGGGACACGCCTGCTCTACGAAGTAGAGATGAAGTAAGAGCAACGCAGGTAAGTTCTGGCATAGAACGAGTCTTTGATACTATCTACTGTAGTAAGTATGCGTACAAGCTAGAGGTGGTTCTAAATGAACGTGAGTGATACTCTCAAGGCAGGAGGCAGCTTCGTTCTACCAGGGACGCGTTCGCAGACGAACTTTCAGTGTGCAAAGTGTAGAAGCTTCGATGTACGTCCAGAGCTGCGGGAGGTCGAGTCTATCCTGAGTATTCGTCTAGCCTGTAGGTCCTGCGGGAACTATATAGAGACAGAATTAGTGAAGGTGGGAGATGGCTCTAGTAATAAGTGACACCTCTGAGTTCATTTGGAACTTTCTCAAAACCGAGGCAGCTGCTGCTACCTTCAGGAGTCTAGTTATCAGCGGTGCTAGTAACATCCTAGAAGCAGGTGACCTGACTATAGATGTACTGAATGCAGCTATACAAACGCGTAGAACAGCCGAGGCAACAGCTGGCATCCTAGTAGTATCGGTACAGGATGCAGGTGAGGAACTAACTAGAGTAGCTTATATACGTCAGCAGACGGTGGTAGTCCGACTGTATGACAGAGGGAGGGGATATAGGAATATACGTACAGCGCGAGAGGAGCTGATACGCGCTCTCCACGATGTCGGGGGCGGTATCACAACTGGTCAAGGAATGGGGACCCTGATTCTCACGTACGCTGGCAGAGGAGGGCATATCTGGGACAAGACCTTCGATGTAGAGTACGAAGGAGTTCTGTTTAGAGCTAGAGTAGCATATGAGGAGGCGGACTAAGATGTCACTGACACAGAATGAGGTCTCAACGGGCATAGGCCTGCGGCACGTCCGTGTAGCACTGCGGGATACAGACGGGACTATCTTAATCCCATCTGGCACCCCCTTCAACGAAGCTTATCCGGGCCTACAGATAAGCGGAGCTCTTGGTCTGGCTATTGCAGTCCCTGAGCCCCAGAGGATCACAGCACGTGGTGATGATAGGGCGTACTACACCTTCGTGCTACCGCCAACCGAGGTTCCCACTGGCAATCTGCGCGTGTCTAAGATCAACATAGACGTAGTTGCGCTGCTAACCGGTACGAACAACTTCGGTTCAGGCACCATGAAAAAGGTGGCCTTTGCTACCGACGAACAGGGTGACGAGCCGGAGATCGTACTGTGGGGTATGCAGCGCGGTATCGACTCTTTACCTGGCAGTGTCACCTTCGGGCAGAAGGTCTGGCGTACCTACATCTTCCTGAACGCACTCGCTACGGTGCAGCCCTCCCCCATGGAGGACTCTGCAGTAGGTGAGTTCGTGTACTCCCTGGTGGCCAATGATGCTACAGTGGACGAGAACGGTCACACCTTTACTTCTGGCCACGAGGGTTTCACTGCAGCGTCCTTTATCATGGTGGTCTCTCTAGGGAAGTTCATGCTGGATGCGTTCGAGGGAGATGCCGTACACCGGTCCTTCAACCTATCGCAGACACCACGCACAGCCGCGATCATCACAGTGTATGAAGATGGAGTGCAGGCTACTGTGACGACGGACTACACGGTAACAGCTGGTGTGCTAGAGTTCGTTGGTGGAAACATCCCAACTAACGGCGCGAAGATCATGGTGGAGTACGAATACGACTAGACTTGAAAGGGGACTACATGCGTAAGGAACGAGTGCAATACCAGGACGACGACTACAACGTGGAGATGGAGGTAGGTCAGGCTACCGTAGAGATGGGGCTAACACGTGCTGAGCTCTGGTTCAGAACGCGAACCGACGGGCTCGATGACAGACCGCTGTTAGCTAGAGTAGCTCTGCTTCAGACCTACCCTGCGTGCGTAGCTGGTACTCTCTCAGTAAGGAACCTCCCTCAGATAGGCGAAGACGGTGAGCCTCTTCTGGACGAGGACGGCAAAGAGATCCTATATCCGAAACAGCTCGTCATGGATACACTTACCCTGGATGTCTTTCTATCCCTTCCAGAGATGATGGTTGCTCTCTGGAAGGACGCCGTCTTTGATCTGAACGCTCACTGGCTGCCAGAGATGCCAGAGGACGAGGAGGCTGGGGAGGAGGGGGAAGTAAAGGAGCCAGGCGAAGAGACGAGCTAGATACTCAGCTCCTCACCTGGCTCCTGCGCGAGGGTAAGCCGCCAACAGCTGATGAGCTAGATGACGAGACCTGGAGGCTACACACGCCTGAGAGATCCTGGGCTGTATGGCGCAAGATGGAGAATACTGGGTGGCGTCATCTACCGCGAGCTGGTGGGCTACTTGATCAGGAAGATTCTCTGATGGAGGATCTAAATATCATATCTTGGCGTAAGGGCATCATAAAGGAACTGTTGAAGCACGGACCATCAGTACCCACGAGGGACAAGAGGGATGATCACACCGGTTCTGATCTTTGATGAGAAGGTCTACGCACGTACTATCCGCAGGGTTCTTCTGAATGTGGGAGTAGGTGTGGATATCTTCATGGATACTGCAGCGGATAGAGCTCTTGGGAGTGCTATGTATACGATAAAAGAGCGCTTCGAGGCGGAAGGTCCTCCCCAGTGGAAAGAGCTAGCACCTCTTACGCGGCGGCTACGGACTGTACTGGGCTACGAACCTGCCCATCCAATACTGGTGCGCACAGGGGAGCTCCGCGACTCTCTCATAGACTACAACCACCCTCTAAACATCCATCGCATCCGCGACCTGGTTAAAGGCCCCTCCGGTGTACTGGGTACAAAGGATCCACGTTTTCTGGATCTCCAGTGGGGTACTACGCTGGAAGGTGGCAACATACCTGCGCGCTGGATGTGGCCTGGACTAGGTTCACAGGAAGAGATAGACATGATGGTCGGCATGGAGAGTGTACTGATAGCGCTTCTCTGGGAGACTTCCTCCTATCGCGAGAACAAGGAGATTGTCAATGGCTGACTATCTAACAACCTACCTCTTTCGGATTGATATAGAGGGAAAGGCAGCAGTAAGGGCAGCTAGCAAGCTCCGACTGGAGTTAGCGAAACAGTTCGCAGGTTCGACTCTTACCTCCAAAGAAGTAGGGGTTCTCAAAACCAGTTATGATGATCTGCGGAAGGTTACAGATCTAGCAGGAAAAAGTATTACTTCCATTACACGCCGGATGACCTACCAGCGTAAGGGAATGAAGGAAACGGAAGCTTCAGTACTATCGCTAGGTACGCACTACCAGACTCTTCTTCAGATGATGACACAGGAGGCCACGGAACCCTTTGCAGCTATGGTGGAGGCAGCACAGGCAGCGAAGGAAAAACTAGTAGGAAACTCTATCATCCCAGACATGGTGATGCAGGCAGTAGCACACTTTCAGCTTCTACGCTCTTATGGCATGGAGACCTTCGAGGCCATAGCTATGGCAGCTAGGGCCGCTGCAGGAGTGTCGAAGGCCAGCTTCTCCGAGGTAATGGATTTGTCTGTCCGTGGAGTAGCTGCTGCACCCCTGGGTCCCTCTATAGCCGATCCTGACGTACTGGCTATTGGTCCAGACCCCTGGGCTAATCTAGCTCCAGAGAAGCTCGCAGCACTTGCAGTGGGCACAGAGGAGATAGAAGATGCTACAGAGAAGATTCTATCCTTTAGTGATGCGATCAACAAGGCTACTATAGCACACTTCGGTCTCAGACGTATTGGCTACGGCCTTGCGTACTCAGGGCGTGTGATCGCTCGTGCTGGGGAAGAGCTCACTGGTGCCCTAATGGGTGCTGCTGAGGAGTACCTAGTGTTCGAGAGAAACTCAGCTCTGGCTGGTATAGCCATGGAGATGCAGGCAGACCAGCTGGAGGGTCTGCGCGAGGAAGTTCTAGCTATGTCTGCAGCCTACCCCCTGTTCGATCCTGAGCAGCTGCTGCAGGGAGTGCGACAGTGGGGAGCTGGTACCGGAGTAGTAGTTAGAACTCAGAAGGAGCTCAACGCAGTAATGCTGGAGACTCTCGATATCCAGAAAATGGCTGCGCTGAATAACGCGAACCTTGGCAAGTCCATAGACGTCGTTGGTGGTGTGATGCATGAGTTTGGTCTTGAGACATCCGACGTCACTCACATTACTGAAGTGCTCAACTATGTAGCAGCCAAGACGTTCGCTAACGTCCTAGACGTCGGTGACGCCTTTAAGATGGTTGGTCCGATAGCCAGTCAGCTCGGCGTAAGTATGGAAGAAGTAGCCGTTACTATTGGGCTGCTCTCCGACGCTAATATCAAGGGCTCTCGTGCAGGTAGGGCCATACGGCAGATGTTCCAGCGGCTCCTAAAGCCCACCCGCGAGTACGACGCTATGATGCAGGATCTCCTAAGGAGTTCCTTGGGTGTGGGAGAGAGCTGGAAAGAGCTGATAATGCCTAACGGAGTGTTCGTTGGCATGACAGAGTACTTTAACATTCTAGCGGAGGCTACTGAGAACTATACATCCGCAGAACGTGCAGCTGTTCTAGCAACACTTGCAACAGCAAACGAGCTGCCAGCTCTTGCGCACGTAATAGAGGAAGTAATCCAGCTACGTAGAGAAGGCGTCAATCTTATAGAGGACGAGCTAGCTCTTCTCCTGGACGCGCACGGGCTAATGCAGCGCTCCTTTGAGCTCTTAGAACAGCAGGAGAGCTATCGCGTTGACAAGATGAAGGCGCGCTGGAATGCAGCTACACTGAAAATGGGGGAAGCAGTTCAAGAGAACATGCTGCCCTATATGGAGGACTGGTACGACTGGATAACCAAGATAGTAGAGGAACTTGCAGAGAACGAAGAGCTACTGAAGTGGGCAAGCTTGGCTGGTTTCGGTCTGCAGGGAGTGGGTAAGGCTGTTGGAGGTACTGGAGAGGCTGTCAACATCGCTGCTAACATAGCTATCATGATGACAGCTGTGAAGGAGTTCGGTGGGATTCCGAAGATCCTCAACCGCGCCGGAGTGGCGATCCTGGGGCTAACTGCTAAGGTACCTGCACTCTTCGTTGCCCTAGCGGGTGGAAAAGCTCTAGCGAGTATCTTAGCTGGTCTAGAGCGAGAGAAGGAAATACCACTAGATATTCAGGAGATCTATGCTAGTGGTACTCGCCTTCCGTTTCCGTATCTAGCTCGCGAGGCTGAATCCCCGGAGATGAAGAAAGCCTTTTCTGCTATCTTCGGTGAAGAGTGGATGTGGAACACAAGTGCCAACATAGATAAGGTCTATGCACACCTTCTGGAACAGCAGCAGCGCGTTGCAACGGCCCTTCCAGTAGCTCTTCCTACTACTTCTACGACAGCGATGCCCATGATGCCTATTCCAGGCTACGAGATCACAAACGAGGCAGAGGCTTTGATGCAGTACCTGCAGTACCTGGAAGAGGTAGACTCTGCTACAGAAAGCTACTACCAGCGACGCGAGGCTATGATAGACGCTCATACAGACAAAGAGTGGGCCGCACAGGAGGCGTACCTTCGTAAGGAGGAGGAGCGAACTCTACAGTACTATCGCGCACTGGAGCGGGCAGCAGAAGACCAGCAGAACCGCCTTATGCAGCTGCACGGAAGGTACACGACTACAATGCTCGCTGCTATGGAAACATACCAGCGTAAGCTAGCTGATCTACTTGAGGACTACACGGCTAAGGAGAGCAGACATCAGCAGGACGTCACGCTAAAGCGCTCCGATCTAGAGGAGGACTATCGGAGAAAGGAGCTAGAAGCGTCTGAGGCCTTCCAGAGAAAGCTCCGGCGCTCAGAGGCAGATCATCTAGAAACGATGAACGACCTCATACGTACTAGGGATGCTCGTGGAGTACTTCTGGAGGTTCAGCGCTATAGGCGCACTCGCACGGAGGCACAGGAGGACTACGGCATTGCGCGTTCCCGTAGGCTCCAGGACTTCGTAGAGCGCCAGACTGAGCTGGCTGACAGCTATGCTCTGCAGAAGCAGCGCCGGCTAGCGGCTTATCAGGAAAGGCTGTCCGATCTGACAGAGGATCATGCGCGGCAGAAAGCCGAGCGTCTGGCTAGCTATGAAGCTCGTAGAGTGGAGCTAGAGAAGGAGTACACTCTTCGCAGCGCCAGACGAATAGAGGACTACGAGCTACAGCGCGAGGAGGCACAGGAGGCGCATGACAG
>SDBS01001748.1_pt1 | contig 21945 bp, 34 predicted proteins | sample 2277091 | NCBI WGS metagenome assembly SDBS01 (sample SAMN10404972, study PRJNA504765) | marine sediment metagenome | isolation source: marine sediment core GS10_PC15, 163 cmbsf | place: Arctic Ocean: Southern Knipovich Ridge | collected 2010
TCGCGTGACGAAAGCCGAGAAGGCTGAATTGATCAAGGTGGCAAATGCCAACGGCGGACAAAGCCTCAGTCGGTATTTGCTCTGCCTGCACCATGTGAAGATGGGTCGAATACCGGAAGGGAGTAAGTGATGTTATTTCGAGAACTATTACTCAGGGCGCGAGACACCAGTATGGGGCAAGGGCAAGCATGCACCCGCGCAGCCGACATTCGGGGGCAATTGAGGCAACTCACAATTGCTATGGAAAAGCATGGGTGTGGACTAGGCGATGATATCCCAATCGAACTTTTCCAGGTCGCCGATAGAGACAGATTGCCATGTGGTGTTTGTGATGAGTGTAAACAGTATGCAGAAGAGGAGGGTGTGACAAACTGGCGCGATTTCGTAGAGAAAGAGGATGGGTTGTATAATGCGTAATGCCCTCACCATATCCGCCCTACTCCTCGCAGCGGCCCTTTACGAGCCACGCCCCAACGAAATACACACGGTGCGGATACGGACGTTCAACGCGCAGCTCGGCGCACAGAGCACGTACCTGAGTATTCCGGTGCCGCCTGGTACGACTGAGGTACACGTTTTCGAAGGCGTCGTCTGTATTCATCTTGAGGAGCACACGCCGATCAACGCGACGATACGACTGTGGGGAATAGATTGGCAGGTGACGAAACGGATCGGCGAGAAGTGGCTTGTATTGACGGAGCCCGATGAACCGTGTGAGTGGAATTCGGGTTTGATTTTGCAACATACGAAACCGATAGGAGATGAGTGATGAGTAGAGATCACTGTACAATTTGCGATGACCTTGGTGGGTTATGTTGTATGACCCCACAGGAATACTATGAAAAGTTCCCGGAGGAGCTAAGTAGTAGAATAAAATCACTGAGAGAGGAACTTAAAATCTTAAATATTATTGCTTACTTTGTAAAAAAGAAATGAGGCCGCGTCCGTGGAACCCGGGGCGAGATATTGCAGCATGCGGAACCGATAGAGGAGTGATGAGATGACGCCAATAAAGCAAACAATCTTTGGAGACGCAGAGAAGAGGAGGACTGAGACGTGAGCGATATGAACAGTATCTGGGATATGGATCGTGACGATGTATTGAACGAGTTGCTCATGGTGGCGGCGGACCTTATATCTGGAGAGTATACCGTAGCGCAAGCGTGCGACCATTTCAAGAACAGAACAGCCGGACAGGAAATCGTCGTGCTTATTCATGAACGCGATGGCGCCGTAGTTGTCTGCGAGGAAAAGGGCCAGCAAATTGCCGTGCTCACCAAGCAGCGGGACACTTTGAGGGAAGCCTTTGAGTCGCTTTGGGATCAAGAGTATGGGTTTAAAGGCGAAGAGTACAAGCGGACGCATTATCCTGTGCTCGCCGAAATTGACGCTGAAACTCAAGAGAATAGGGACGGGAATGGAGCCGGGTGACGAACCTGTGTTGGATGAATGGAATGAGAACGACAACCCCTGTAGGAGCAACGTTATGGAGTGGTATGAAGCGACGGATGATCCTGGAATCGATGAGAGTTTTGATTACGTTCTGAAACTTTTTGGTGGTGGACACGCGTTGGCAAACCGCCGGGATGGTGTGTGGGTGCAACTTGGTGGTAGGTGCTTGGATCCAGGTAGGCACTTTGGGCATTGGATGCGGCTGACGTAACAAATGGGCACGAATAGGGAATGAGAGTGTTCTCACGCAGAGGCGCAGAGACGCAGAGATAGGAGGAATGAGCATGACAGACGCATGGCGGAACAGGCAAGTGCAAGACCAAGATTTGTTGACGAAGACATTCAACAGTTTTGAAACAAGAATACAGAATGCCATGAACGATCATTTGATTGAGATGCAGGACGAAGCCTACAGGCTTGGGTATGAGCGCGGTATGAAAGACGCCCAGCGGGAGGATTCGGGTTCTTGAGCAGTGATCTGGATATTTGGCATGGTCGGTTGTGCGATGAGGGGAAGGGTGTGTTTGATGGGATGTGGGATCGGGCTGAGGAGGAGGGTTGGGAGGGGCGTGTTCGTGGATTTAACGATGTTTTGGCTATGTCTAAGGGTTGCTATTTCGATGGTGCGGCGGCGGCGCATGTCTGTGAGTTCTTTCCTCGTTTTTTGAAGCATTCGAAGGATCCGTTTGCGGGTCAGCCTTTCGAGTTGCAGGATTGGCAGATGGATAATTTTGTTGTGCCGGTGTTTGGTTGGAAGCGCGCGGATGATACGCGCCGGCATCGATTGGCGTACTTAGAGGTTGCGAAGAAGAATGGTAAGACGACTTTGGCGGCGGGTTTGGGTTTGTATATGTTGATTGCGGACGGTGAGGCGGGTGCGGAGGTGTACCCGGGCGCGGTGAATCGTGAGCAGGCGGGGTTTACGTTTGAGGAGGCGGCGCGGATGGTGGAGAAGAGTCCGCATTTATCCTCGCGGATCGAGGTGATTCGTAGTACGAAGACGTTGGTGTATCGGAAGACGAATAGTCGTTTGAGGGCGTTGAGCGCGGATGTTGCGAGTCATGAAGGTTTGAACGTGAGTTTTTGGATTATGGACGAGCTGCATGTCCACAAGAATCGGCGGTTGTACGACACGCTTCGGTACGGCGGTGCGAGTCGTACGCAGCCTTTGGGTATGATCATCACGACGGCGGGGGAGTATGACCCGACGAGTATTGGTTGGGAGATGCACGAGTATGCGGAGAACGTGATCAACGGTACGTACGAAGATTGGGAGATGCACGCGGCGATCTACTCGATCGATAAGGATGACGATTGGACGGACCCGGACGTATGGTCGAAAGCGAATCCTAGTCTCGGCGTGACGGTGTATGTGGAAGAGTTGACGGCGATGTGTCAAGAGGCGCTGAATTCCCCTGACAAACAAGGGGGCTACAAGCGGTACCGGATGAGCGTTTGGGTGCAGACGAAGGATGGTTTTGTTGATATGGACGCTTGGAATGCGTGTGCGGAGTGGTTTTCATTGGAGGATATGGCGGGTCGTAAGTGTTATGGGGGTTTGGATTTATCGAGTAAAGAGGATTTGAGCGCGTTCGTGGTGGTATTCACGCCGACGCCGGAGGACCCGGTGTATCGAATGATGGGTGGGTTTTGGGTCCCCGAGGCGAGTTTACCGGAGCGTGCGAAGCGGAATGCGCAACCGTATTTGCAGTGGGTGGAGGATGGGCATGTGCTGACGACAGACGGATCGCGGATCGATTATCGTGCGATACGTGAGGCGATCGAGGAGGTTGGGGAGGTGGTTCGGATCAAGGAGATTCATTACGATCCGAAGTTTGCGGCGGAGATTATCACGGACCTCGAGGCGGCGGGGTTCACTATGGTCGAGCATGCTCAGACGTGTAAGGCGATGAATCCCGGGATGCAGGCGTTGAATCTGAATTGTGGTCGAGGCGAGTTGCGTCATAACGGTAATCCTGCGATGACGTGGCAGATGGGGAATGTGATTGCGCGGTACGACATGGATGGGGCGGCGCGTCCGGATAAGTCGAATCGGAAGAAGAAGATTGATGGGCCGGTGGCTGGGTTTATGGCGTTGGGTAGGGCGGTTCAGGTTGATGCGGCGGCTGGTGTAAGTCGGTATCAGACGGAGGATTTGGTGATTGTTTGATGGGAATGGGAATAGGAGCGTTCTCGCGCAGAGACGCAGAGGACACAGAGAGGAAAGAGGTGAAGTGATGCGATGGAATGTGCGAAAGAAGACTGCGGATGAGTATGGTGATGATCGTGAGCGGCATGGTTTTTTGTTTTGGCCTAAGACGATCGATGGTGAGACGCGTTGGTTGGAGCGTGCTTCTTGGTTGGAGTATTTTGGTGAGAAACTGGCGGACGATGAGCTTGAAACGGCACCAGGTGTACAGGTGTCTGAGGAGAAAGCTCTTGTTGTGGTTGTTCGTAAACGATATCCAGAGTGGGTGCCGTATGAGTGGGAACCTGTTTTGCGGCGAAGCGAGGTGGAGGCGCGGTACTGGAAGCGTCGGTTTGGTGCTTGGTTGTTTCGGGTGAAGTGTTGGCTGATCGAGACTCTAAAGAAGAAGGGTGCTGATGAGCCACCGCCGCCACCGCTGAAGCAGTTTGAGCCAGAGACAGAAGTATGGCCGCCAGGGCATGAGCCGTGGGGATGATGGTGATTGTGTAGAGGAATGAAGAATAGGGAATTTTGAATTGGGAATGGGAGCGTTCTCGCGCAAAGGCGCAGAGGCGCAGAGAAGAGAAGCCGCGTAGAAGAGAGGATATGCGTTTTTATGGTGGACCATAGGAACGATGAAACAAGGTAAAAAACTAATGGAGGAAAGCATTGTGTGTGACAAGAATGAAGGGACCAAAACAAAGGTATTAGTACCTGGAATGGACACGGGACAATTTATTGAAGCGTGTCGACCGCGTGCGTTGGATGAAGAAGAGGACACCCAAAAGCGTCTTGTGTTTTTTCAGTGCTCTGGTTGCGGTGGTATGCATTTTAGGCACGCGGGGTACGTTGACACGTTGATGCCGTTCGTTCGTGGTGGTGACGGCCCGCGCGTGTCGAAGAACTCTTATTGTGTGAATATCTGTGTGAAGTGTCGCAAAGTGTTCATACATGTCAACGAAAAGTATTACGACGTGACGGACAAGATCGATGTTGCGGCGTGGGAGAAGGCGGAGAAGGAATTGAACGCGACTACTGGGCCTGGCGGTGAGTGTTAGTTTCGAGTATGCGGGGGCGGCGATTGCTGTCCCCGCGGTTCAGGTTGATGCTTTGGCTGGTGTTAGTCGGTATCAGACGGAGGATTTGGTGATTGTATGATAGGAATTGAACCACGGAGAGCACGGAGACACAGAGAAGAGAGGGAAGATTCTCACGCAGAGGCGCAGAGGCGCAGAGAGGGAAGGGTGAATGATGGGAAGTGTACCCCCTAAACCGCCCCCGGTGATTTTGAAGGTTTCTGGTCGACTTGATCCTGATTCGAAGCAGGCGCTTTTGGGTGAGTGGTATGAACTGAATCAGGATTTTCATTATTCGATTGGCGTGGAGTTGGATCCTTTGGTGGTTGGGCCGGTTGTTCATGATTGGAAATTCGTCACCAATTTGGGTCATGAGCGTACTGTTTATCAGTCTTATGCGTCTTTTGTTGCGAAGACGGGAGAGGAGGATGTGGTTGAACGGGTTGGTTGGATTGGTTGGCTTTTTGGATGGATTTTGTGATTGTTGGATAGGGATGGGAATTGGGAAGAGGATTTCACGCAGAGGCGCAGAGACGCAGAGAAGAGAAGAAAGGGTGACGTGATGGGTGATGTTGATATGGATTGGGTGGAGTATGAGACGCCTGACCTTGGTGGGGCTGCTTGTCCTGATTGTGGTGCGCGTTGTGTACGTGTAGCACAGACGTTGATTCGGACGCAGACGGGTGTGTTCCGTCGGCATCTTTGTGGTTGTGGTCGAGCGTTTAAGAGTGTTGAGAAGGTGGTGGAGAAGGGGAAAGAACTTTGCACCACAGAGACACAGAGAACACAGAGAAAGGGATGAATTATGGCGACGTTAGGGAATGCGAAGTGCACGATGACGAGCTTGAAGGGTGCTACGTTGCACGTGAGCGTCCGGATTACGAAGCGGTTGCGGTTTCGGGTTTGGTTTGCGGGGTGGTTGTTTTGGCTTGCTGCGAAGGTTTTGCGGATGGAGTTTGATTTTCGGATTGATACGGGGGCGCGGCCGGCGGCTCCGGTGGGGGCGAAGCCTGTGGAGGAGATGCGGCCTTTTCTTGATGGGTCGTGGAAAAAGGATTAGGGCAGGCTGGAAGCCTGCACCACAATGGGGAATAGCCGCCAGGATGGCAGCGGTACGGGGGATGTACCACGGCGTGGTACCAGGGTGTGGTATCGAGGGGGTTGACAAGGTGATTTTTTTGTGGGAGGATTTGGCGTTAGAGGCGGGGTCGCTCCCCAATGAGATTTCACGGATAGGAATAGAGGCTCACCGACGAAGGAGAAGAGTTTTGAGACACTAACTGGTTGTTCAATATGTTGAATGCGCTCTGGCTGTATACAGGCGGCTGGAGCGCTTTTTTTATGGGAATTTTACCACAGAGACACAGAGGACACAGAGAAGAAAGACTGGATTCCCGCCTTCGCGGGAATGACGGTTTAATTGGGAGTTTGATTTTTTGAGGATTTGGGATCCATTTGGTTGGTGGTCGAAGCGGGAGCATCCTTCTAATTTAGGTGATCCTGCTTTGTTGGCTTTGTTGGGTGGTGGACGTGAGACGGCGGCGGGTATTGATATGACGGAGGCGGTGGCGTTGTCGGCTAGTGGTGTTTGGGCTGCGGTGAAGACGAATGCGGAGACGGCAGCGCAGTTACCGAAGCAGATGTTCCAGCGCAATTTGGAGAATGGGGATAAGGATCGTGCGCGTTCGCATCCTTTGCAGCGTGTAATTCAGTTGCAGGCGAATCCTATTCAGAGTGCGTATGATTTTTGGTTGCAATTTTTTGCGAATTTTCAGTTGCGTGGTAACGCGTATGCGCAGATCATTCGGAGTAATGGGGGGCAGGTGAAGGAGTTGTGGGTGTTGCCGTCGAAATTTGTGGAGCAGAAGCGTGTTGGGAATGCGCTTCAATTCATGATAACGACGAAGGGTGGTCAGAAGAAGCCGTTGCCGCAGAACGAAGTGCTGTATGTGAACGGGTTCCGGTTGGATGGTTTGGTGGGTATGAACCCGGTTGCGGTGGGGAAGGATAGCATTTCATTGGGTGTTGCGATGGAGCGGTATGGTTCCAAGTTCTTTGCGAATGGCGGTTCCTTGCACGGGCTTTTGAAGTTGATTGGTAGTCTTGATAAGGAGCGTAAGAAAGATATTGCGGATCAGTGGCGTGATCAATTTGATGGTGTAGATAATTCGCATAAAACGGCGGTGCTGGATGAAGGGACGAGTTACGAGTCAATCGGTGCGGCTCCGAAAGATAGTCAGTTGTTGGATGGCCGCGTGTTTCAGGTACAGGAGGCGGCGCGTCGATTTGCGAGTACGCCGAGTCGTTTGCAGGAGCATAGTCGGAGTACGTTGAAGAACGTTGAACAAATGAATCAGGACTATCTCTCGTACAGTTTGGCGGCGGCGGTTGCGATGACGGAGGCGGCTATCAATATGCAGTTGTTACACGAGTCCGAGCAGGAGGCGTTCTTTGTCGAGTTCAACGTTGACGCTTTGTTACGTGCGGACACGGCGACACGGTTCAAGGCGTACCGGGAAGCGATTTTGTCCGGTTGGATGAGTCCGAACGAGGTTCGCGATAAGGAGAATATGAATCCTGTGGAAGGTGCGGACGCGTTATTGATTCCGATGAATACGATGCAGATGTCGGAGCTTGTTGGGGATGATGATGAGGGTGGTGATGGTGTGGCGCCGCCACAGGATGGTAACCCTGATACGAAGGGGCGTCGTGGGAAAACATTTCTCGCGCAAAGGCGCAAAGGCGCGGAGAAGAAAGGCGCAGAGAAGAAAGAGGGGAATGGGAAGGGGAAGCAGGGAGAAGAGGGGGAGGGAGAAGCCGGCAGTATGCCAGCGGTACGGGAGGTGGGGTATGTATTGACTCGTGCTGAGCGTGCTTCTGTTGAGGATGTTATTGCGCCACGGCGTGCTTTGCGTCGGTTGGGTCGTAAGACGATCGAGGAGGCGGCGCGTCGTTTTGTTCGTGCTGAGTTGCGTGAATTGCGGGCGTTGATCAAGAAGCATCTTGGGCGGCGCGGTGTTGAGGACTTGACGTTGGCGCTGGAGGAGTTTTATGGGAATCGTGGTGATTTGCCTGAGATTCTTGCTAAGACCCTGGGCCCGGTGTTTGAGGCATATGCTGCGGAGGTTGCGTTGGCGGCGGCGGGTGAGGTTGGTGGTATAGTTCCGGACCTGGGGGACTTTGTGAAGGAGTATTCCGAGAGTTTTGGGGCGCGACATTCGAATTCACATTTGAATCAGTTGTTGGAGATCGTACGGGATAGTAACCCAGAAGATACAGCGGAGATCCTCGAGCAACGATTAGCGGAATGGGAGAGTGGACGGAATGAAGAAGACGGATTAGATCAGGCGTCGAAGATTGGGGATCGGGAGGCGGTCCAGTTGGAGGGTGCGATTGCGGGGTTGGTATTTGCTGGGTTGGGCGTAACTACTTTTATTTGGATTGCGAATAGTGGTGCGTGTCCGATCTGTATGGAACTTGACGGTCGTGTTGTGGGTCGTGAGGAGGTGTTTGTTGAGGCGGGCGGTACGGTTGATCCTGATGTGGAGAATGTAACGCCGTTGACGACGCGTACGAATGTATCGCATCCGCCGTTACATCAGGGATGTGATTGTACTTTGGCGGCGGCTTAGAGAATGGGAATGTGATTTCACGCAGAGACGCAGAGACGCAGAGAAGAGAGAGAAGAATTTGAATTCCGCCTTTGGCGGAACCTTCGGCAACGAATGAGCGCGAATGGGTAGACGAGATAAAGGAAACTAGGCCATGAAGAGGCGATGTTTTGAAGGTGAGAAGGTTGAATTGCGTGAGGGTCCGGATGGGAAGAATGTGATTCGTGGGTATGCTGCGGTATTTAATCAGCCGGCGTATGGTGAGGTGATTATGGCGGGCGCGTTCACGAAGACTTTGAACGATGGTGCGGATGTGCGGGCGCTTTGGAATCATGATTCTAATATTGTTTTGGGTCGGACGAAGGCTGGTACTTTGGAGTTGGGTCAGGACGATCATGGACTTTGGTATGAGATCGATCCGCCTGATTGGTCGGGTGATATTCGTGAGACGATTCGGCGTGGTGATGTGGATCAGAGTAGTTTCGGTTTCGACTTAGTGAATTCGGCTTCCATTACGGTGGATGAGGAAAAAATCTGCGAGATCCGTGAGGTGAAGTTGTATGACGTGAGTCCGGTTACTTTTCCTTGGTATGAGGGAACGGAGGTGTTGGCGAAGTCGATGGAGGTACGTAGTGTTGGTGGTGAGGTGCGTACGGTGGCGGCATTGGTGAAGGACTTTGAAGATGGGGAGGGAGCGTTTTCGCGCAGAGACGCAGAGACGCAGAGAGGGGAAGAAGGAGAAGGTAAAGAGGAGGATAAGGGGGAACAAATTAGACAGATACTCGCTGATATTACGGCGCGTTTTGAGGAGGGTCTTATGACTCGGGCGCAGATTGAGGCGCTTGAGAATGCGATAACGGAGCAGCGTGATGATTTGGACACCACGTTGGGGCCGGGTCCAGCGACCCACCCTGATGCCGGGACGATTGATTTGCTGCTTCGACGGTTGAAACTGAAAGCAAAACAATAAGGAGGCCATTGGTATGGCTAAGACGGTAGAACTGAGAAAGGAACGTGCGGGTCTTTTCGAGAAGATGCGCGATATTCTCGATAAGGCGGAGGCGAGGGAAGAAAATCCCGGACTGACGACTGAGGAGCGTTCAGAGCATGACAAGATGGATGCTGCTGCGGATGCGCTCGAGGTGCGTTACTTGGATATCGAGAAGCAGGAAGCGCGCGAAAGTGCGTTGGAAGAGAGCACGTCGCAGGCACTTGAACCGGGCGGCGGGGATCGTTTGGACGATGCGCGCGCGAAAGAAGATCGGGCTTTGTTTGTTCGGTTCGTGCGCGGCGGTCGTCAAGCGTTGTCCGAAGCGGAGCAGCAACGTGCTTTGCAGATGGACAGCGACACGGCGGGCGGATATCTGCTCGGCGAGCAGTTGTCGACCACGTTGATCAAGAAGGTTGACGATCTGGTATTCGTTCGTCAGCTTGCGACGATCCATAAGGTAACGGGTGCGAAGAGTTTGGGCGCGCCGAGTTTGGACAACGATCCGGCGGATTCCAATTGGACCTCGGAGATTGGAACAGGCAGCGAAGACTCGACGATGGACTTCGGTAAGCGCGAGCTTATTCCGAAGCCGTTGGCGAAGCGACTCAAGGTAACGAAAAAGTTACTTCGTAATGCGACGAACGTTGAAGCCTTGGTGCTCGATCGTCTGGCGTACAAGTCAGGTATCACCGAAGAGAAGGCGTTTCTCACCGGTAACGGTGTGAATAAGCCCTTGGGTGTGATGGTTGCCGATGCGTCCGGTATCTCGACGGGCCGCGACGTGAGCACGGGCAACACGGCCACGTCGATGACGTTTGACGGTCTGAAAGAGGCGAAGTACTTGCTGAAATCGGGTTATCTCGCGAACGCACAATGGTCGTTCCACCGGGATGGAGTCAAGCAGATCGACAAGCTGAAAGACGGCGAAGGTCGGTATATCTGGCAGGCGAGTGTTGTACCGGGCCGTCCCGATACCCTGCTCAGTTTCCCGATTCGTCAAAGCGAGTATATGCCGAATACGTTCACGACAGGGTTGTACGTGGGCATTTTGGCCGACTGGTCGAACTACTGGATCGCGGATGATTTGGCCATCACGATCCAACGCTTGGACGAGTTGTATTCAGAAACGAACCAGGTTGGCTTTATCAGTCGACTTGAAACCGATGGTATGCCAGTGCTCGAAGAAGCATTTGCACGCGTCAAACTAGGATAGGGAGCGATACGATGGTTCAAAATTTGAACAGAGACATAAAGGTCACTCGTATTGCGAACGCGAGTGCAGCGGGTACGTCGGCGGTCAATTCGGCGTCGATCAATATGGCCGGGTTTGACAGTGTGATGTTCATTACCGAGTTCGGCGCGATAACGTCGGGCGGTGTCCAGAGTGTGAACATTGCGACTTCGAGCAACAATTCGGACTGGAACGACTTGCTGGCTACGAGCATCACGGTAGCGGACGACGACGGCGACAAGATCACGGTGCACGACATCGTGAAGCCGTTGGAGCAGTATCTCCGTGTTGAGGTTGCGAAAGCAACGCAGAACTCGGTAGTGGAGGGTATTCTTGCGATTCAGTATAACGCGCGCAAGAAGCCTGCCGACGATGACAGTTCGACGGTGGTTGATAGCGAAACGCACGTCAGCCCGATAGAAGGCACAGCCTAGACCGTACTCCGCCTTTGGCGGAGTAGGCAAAGCAAAACGAATAAGGGACTGGAGTCCCGGAAAGGAGTGTCTAGGTTATGGCTGATGCGACGTATGAAACCTTAACGTATCACGAGTTGGGTGGTGCCCGGTATGTCATCGCGTCTGGTGGTTCGTTGGATGTAGAGAGTGGCGGCGAGATCGATATCGAGAGCGGTGGCAGTCTGAAGATTGCCGGTGTTGATGTGTCGACTTCGTTTGAGACTGCCGAAGTGACGAATTCCGATCTTGTATTGGAATCGTTGAATGCGATGACGATCAAGCTGAACGACATCGACGCGTTGCAGTTGGACAACGCGGCGATCAGTGGATTCGCGGCGGAGACGGACACGGCGGGTAACGACGTGTACGTTGAGATGGAAGACGCGGGCGGTACTGCTACGGCTGCACGCACGGGTGGTCTGTACAACGTGAAGACGGGCGATGGTTCGGCTGGTGCGGCGGCGGTTATTGCTGGCGCTGGTGGTGCTATGGCGCAGTCGACGGGTGCTGGTGGTGCGGCTACTGGCACGGCTGCTGGCGGCGCGGGTGGCGCTTACAGTGCCACGACGGGCGCCGGTGGCGCTCATAGTGGTGGTGGTGCTACGGGCGCTGGTGGTGCGGGCGGTTCGCTCACACTAACGGCGAGTGCCGGCGGTGCCACGTCGAACGTCGGAAGCGACAACGGCGGTGCCGCGGGCACGATCGCTATCACGGGTTCTGCGGGCGGTAACGCGAGCGCAGGTACCGGTGACGGCGGTGCGGGTTCCGACATCACGTTGACGGTCGGCGCAGGCGGCACGAGCGCGGGCGGCGTAGCAGGCGCGACGGGGATTGGGAAGATCTCGGGCGGCTGGTTCGATTTCGCGAATGCGCAGACGATTGCGATGAACGACGCGGAGGTCGCGTTGACGCGTGTCCCCGGGACACCGGTCGGTACCGAGCTTGTTTCGAACGTATTGTTCGTCGATGCCGAGTCTGGTGCTACCGAAGATCTGTTACTGCCGCCCGAGGCGGATTGTAACGGGTTGGTGCTGTTCATCCGTAACACGGGCGGCGAGTCGATTGTTGTCAAAGAAGACGGTGACAGTACGACTATCGTGACGATAGCGACTGGGAAATCGGCGATCGTGGCTTGTGACGGTACGGCCTGGGTGAACATCGGGTTGTTGGCGTAGGTGATTATGGGCGGGGGGCTTGTGCCTCCCGCCCCCGGATAAGAGTTTTACCACAGAGACACAGAGGACACAGAGAGAAAGAGGAAAGGCAGGCCGGAAGCCTGCACCACAAATAGGGAAAGAGCCGCCAGGATGGCGGCGGTACAACGAGGAAGAAAAGAGGAGGAAGAGGAATGTTATTGACATTTTTAGAGCGGATTAAGCTGTTGGATTTGCTGCCGGCTGAGACGGGTATGGTGGAGATGCGCGTGTTGCGGCCTTTGGACGCGGCGTTGCCTGAGACGGAGTTGGAGAAGAAGGCTTGGAATATTCAGCGTGGTGGTGGTCGTGTTCAGTGGGACGAGACGAAGGCGCGTTCTGTGGAGATTGAGGTGAGTGAGGCGGCGCACGGGATCATTGTTGGTGTTTTGCAGGGGATGGATAAGGCGGGTAAGTTGCGTCGTGAGCATGGTTCGCTTTTTGAGAAGTTTGTGGAGGGGAAGGAGGATTCCTCGCGCAAAGCCGCAGAGACGCAGAGAGAAGAGGAGGGGACGGATCCGGATAAGGACCTGGATGGGAATGGGGATTCCTCGCGAAGACGCGCAGCGACGCAGAGAGAAGAGGGGGAGGAACCGGCGAGAATGCCCTCGGGAACTTGATAGAACTGGATGATTTACCACAGAGGTACAGAGAACGCAGAAAGGGAAATGAGATGAAGATACGCTTGAAGAATCAGTATTGCGGGCCTCGGGGTTCTTGGTCGGCGGGTAGTGTGGTTGAGTTTGGGGAGGTGGAGGCGAAGTGTTTGGTGGAGGGTGGTTTTGCGGAAGAAGTGGGGGATGCCTCGCGCAGAGCCGCAGAGCCGCAGAGAGGGGAGGAGGGGACGGATCCGGACGAACCACGAATGAACACGAATGAACACGAAGAAGGGGAAGAAGGGGAAGAAGGGGAAGAAGGGGAAGGCCGGCAGGATGCCAGCGGTACAGGGGAAGGGGCATGGAAGGAGGTTTTCGCGCAGAATAGCAGAGACGCAGAGGGGAGAGGGGAGAAGAAGGGACAGGGGGAAGGGGAAGACAACAAGGACGGGACAGATGGGCAGGATGCCCAAGCCACGGAGGAAGGGTCTGATGCTATGGAACAGGAATGGGACGGGGCAGATGGGCAAGCCGCGGAGGAAGGGTATAAGACGAAGGCTGTTGAACCTCGTGGTTCGACGGCTGCTAAGAAGGCTTCGAAACCGAAGAAGACGGCGAAAAGGGGTCTTTTCGGAAAAGGGAAGAAGTAGTCGTACTCCGCCAAAGGTGGAGTAGGCAAAGAAAAACGAATATGAACATTGAACGGGAGATGATTCGATGAGCGTAGGAAACACACACACGAAATTTATCACTGCGGATAAGTTCGAAGCGGGGTTGTTGACGGTGAAGGGTGACGGTACGGGTGAGAGTAATCAGAACACGTCGGCGCCTCAGACGATCACGAGTGCGAGTGATGGTAGTCCGAACGTTTATACGTTGGTGGCGCATGGTCGTGCGACTGGTGAGTTTGTGTTTCTCTCGGGTGAGACGAGTGAGGACAATTCAAACGGGTTGCGTAAGTTTGTGAAGTTGACGGCCGACACCTTCACGTTGACAGATCCGGCTGGTACCGCGATCGATTCGGATGGAACGTTTGATGGGACGGTGTTGATGCAGCTTGTGTTTGTGTACAAACCGAGTACGGGTAAGACGGTGCGTGTGACGCGTATGAACGGGTATGCGCATGACCTCAGCTACAACAGTCAGACGTACTTTGGCATTACGTTGACGAAAGGGCTGGACGTTTGCGTATATAGCAACGACACACTGGTGAAGACACTGACGGCGGGCGGTGTCAAACAGTGGCCCGATTGGTCATTGCATACGGGTGGTGACAACGAGTTCAATGGGGACGGTGGTGTTGGTAATCAGACAGAGGGTAGTTTCCGTTGGACCTTTGAGAAGGCGGGTGCGGCGATACTTTTAGAGTCGTCGACGCACGATCTTATTGTGTGTATTCTCCGCGACAACATGGCGGGGTTATTGGGTCAGAAGATGTTGGTGCAAGGAAACCTCGAGTGAATTTGTACACGACATTAGAAAGCATGAAGACGGCGCTTGATATTGCGTTGGCGAAGACGACGTACGACGCGATTTTGTTGGAGTATATCGAGGGTGCGAGTCGACGTTGTGACGACGTTTGTGGACGTAGGTTCTATGTAGAGACAGACACGCGTGACGTGAGCGGGTGGGGTGTCCTCGATCGTCGTAAGGTTTTGTATTTGCCTGTGGACGATCTGTTGACGGTGACGAGCGTTGGTGTGGACACCGAACGTGATCTGACGTTCGATGGTGACACCCTGGTAGAGAATACCGATTACTACCTTTCGCCTCGAAACGTATTTCCGAGGACGGCGTTGTACAAGCATCCGACCGGTACCAAGACCTTGTTCGCGATGTGGGACCCGTATCTCCGGATTGTGGGTAGTTGGGGCTATGGTGCGAATGTGAGTCCGTGGGACGCGACGGCGGTGACGGGTACGGTGGCGGATACGACGACAACGACACTTACGTTGAGTGCTGACGACGTGATAGCGGTGGGTCATACGATCTTGGTCGAGAGCGAGCAGATGTATGTGACGGCGTTGGGTACGTTGGAGGCGACCGTGGTCCGGAATGTGAACGGGACGACGCCGACGGCGCACACGACGGCGACGGTGAGTACGGCGCAGTATCCGTTGCGTTTGGTGAATACCGTACGTGCGATTGTTGCGGAGCTTTGGAATTTCCGCAAGCAGATGGGACTTCAAAGCGTGTTGACGGGTGCTTTTCAAGAGATGTACCGCAAGTCGATGACCGACGTGGACGTGGGTGTGATGTTGGGTGCGCTGCGGAGGGAGTTGCTATGACCTACTTTGGAAAACGGATAGAAGTGGGCCGGCGGGACGCTGGCGAGCGATTCGGTTAAAGTGAATTTATTGTTACTCAGCTTCGGTAGCTGGCGAGCGATTCGGTTAAAGTGAATTTATTGTTACTCAGCTTCGGTAGCTGGCGAGCGATTGGAATTGTATGAGTATCGAAGGTGTATTAGACGATCGGGGTACGGTGCGGCGTAAGTCGAACACGTCGAGCGGTATCACTGCGACGGTAGGTGACGACAGTAGCGAGACGATCGCGGTGAGCGCGGACGGGACGTTGTTGGTTGGGATGGAGATCCGTATCGAGAGCGAGGATCTGTATATCACGGATGTGGCTACGGGCACGGTGACGGCTACGCGTGGGATGAACAGCACGACGCCGGCGGCGCATACGTCGAAGGCGGTGACGATATTGAAAGATGTGCACGGTCAGGAGAGTGTATCTTATAGCGATTTTGCGACGGACGTGCCGTGTCGTGTGATGACATTGGTGAGTACCGATCAGTTTCGGAATGGTGAAGGGGTGTTGGTGACGGGTCAGTTGTGGTTTTCGACGTGTACGGATATCGAGCAGGAGGACGAGGTGACGGTGGACAGTGTGAAGTATCGGGTAGTTGATTTTGATTCGAATTTGATGCGTGGTGGAATGGCGCAGGTTGCGAATGTTGTGGAGGTGCGGGTGTGATGGGGAAAGAACTTGAACCACAGAGACACAGAGGGCACAGAGAGGAACGGGGACGGGATAAGAGGCAGGCTGGAAGCCTGCACCACAATAGGGTGAATTGATGGCTTTGACGTTGAGAATACGGCCTCAGGCGCTTCGCGAGATGCGGGATATTGGGGATCGTCATACGCGGACGATTGCGTCGGAGATTAAGGAGGCAGCGGAGGCGGCGTCACCGGTGGGTGAGACGAGTGATTTGAAATCGAGTCATGGTGTGAAACGGATGCGTCTTGGGCTTTGGATTGTGACGGTGGATAAGTTCTATGCGGCTTGGGTACATTGGGGTCGGAAGGAGTATGGGGACAAGGGTCAACCTTGGATATTGAGGATTGCGAAGGTGCTGGGTCTGACGGCACGAGGTGGACGATGAGGATGAGATTTTTTACCACGGAATACACTGAATACACGGACGAAACAACTAATGAAAGAGCTGGCAGGATGCCAGCGGTACTTTGAATGAGTTCTGTACAGTCAGAGCGGATATTGAAGGAGTTTTACACGGCGAAGGCGACTGGGTTGTATTCGTTGATTGTGCAACGTGCTTACGCTTGGCATATTCCGAACGATATCGACAATACGAATGCGTTGGTCGTGTTTCGGGTGCAGAGTGGTGGGACGTTGGTGCAGGGCGTGATACGGGACGTGGATATCGAGGTGGTGTGTTACGGGGGTGGTGCGAACATGAAGAAGTCGGAGGGGTTGTCGCAGGCGGTGTACGAGGCGTTTTATGACATTCACTTGAAAGCGGATGGGACATATAATGCTATGATCGAGGTGGTGAGTGGGATGATTATGAATTGCGAGGAAATAACTCCGGGCGTGTTGGGGCCTGGTGAGGGTGACGATTGGCCGGCGGTGCAGACTGTTTGGCGTTATCAGCTTAGGAACAAATAAGGCATGGGATTTTTGACAGGATAACAGGATTTTATTGGGATGATTTACGAGATTAGAAAGAGGGATAGGCAGGCTGGAAGCCTGCACCACAAATAGGGCATTGCCCACAACGAAAGGATAGAGATATGGGAACGTTGGCGAAATTAATTAGCGGTGTGGGCACCGTTTACACGGCGCCCTTCGGTGAAGCGGCGATTGAGAAGGATGATCTAACGCCGCCTGTGGTGGTGGTGACGCCGGTCGGGAATTGGGTGGCGACGGGATTCACGCGGGATGGTTTGACGATAGGGTACGAGCCACAGGTCGAAGATGTGATTGTAGATCAACATGACGGCCCGGTCAATTGGGACAAGGTTGGTGAATCGGCTAAGATTGGTTTCATGATCGCCGAGAACGATGTGGATGCTTTGGTGTTGGCGATTAATGCGGCGGCGTCGAGTACGGTAGCGGCGGGTGCGGATCAGACGGGCCAGAGCATTGTGAAGGTGGGTGACACAGCGATTACGCCGATTGCGCTCACGGTTGTAGGTAAGTCGCCGACAACGGGCGCAGACCGGATTATTGAGTTTTGGCGTGTGTTGCAGGTTGGTAACCCTGAATTAAAGTTGATGAAGACTCAGCAGGGTATTCAGGTCGAGTTTGCGGTGGGTTGTGATGTGACGCAGACGGCGGGTGAGCGGTTATTTAGGATCACGGATATCACGGCCCCGGCGACGACTTAGGATTATTCACCACAGAGAACTGTGAAGAGGATAGGCAGGCTGGAAGCCTGCACCACAATAGAAAGGGATATGTGATGCGATTCGAGATAGATGATGTTACGGACAAGATGACATTGAGTGCTGTGAATGGTGAGGAAGCGAAGCGGTTGCTGGGGATGCCGGAGACGGTGGTGTTGCTTCGTGATGTGAAGAAGGACGACAAGGGTCATGTACGCGGTGTTTCGTACAAGGGTGGTCCTTTGGTTGACGCGGTTGAAGATGATATCAATCTTGCGTTACCGATCGAGGGGGACAGCGCTCCGGACGGAGAGGGATCTTTGACGGGATAACATGATGGGAACGGGGAGATTTTTTACCACAGAGACACAGAGAACACAGAGAAGACCGAACAAACGGAGGGCGAGGACAGTGGAGAAAGAGAAAGCCGAGAAGACGGATGGGGATATATTGAGTGGTTCCCCTCAGGTGGTGACGTTGGGTGGAGAGGAGTATATGTTGCGTCAACCGCCGCGGCGTTGGGCACGTGAGATGAGGACGAAGGCTATTGATATGAAGTTGAAGGTTGCGGCGGCGGGTGACGACGCTGCGAAGGTGATGGATGTGATGGAGGATTTGTTCGATTTCATTCTTACGCACCCGTCGCTTGAAGATGCGCATGAGATCATCGATGCGAATGTAACGGACGCGGAGGCCGCACGAACATTAACGGTGGTGATTAATCAGGTGACGGTCCCTTTAGTAGCGGCGGTGGGGGCGATGACAAAGAAGGAGGTGACAAAGAAGAAGGCGAGGGCGAAGAAGAGGAGAGCTCGGAGCACTTAGAGAGCGCGCTGGTCGACCTTGTGATGCATGAGTACGGGGTTGGGTTACGCGAGCTTGAAGAGTATTGGACGGACGATCAGTTTTGTTTGTTCGTGGATAGGATCATTGAACGGAAGAAACTACAAAGCGCTGGGGGGGATGGTGGTGGAGCGGACGAGGAAGTGAGCGATACTGCGATGTTTGCGATGATGGGTGTAGTTCCGGTAGTGATAGAGGGTGAAGCAGATGGCGATTAATCTGGGCAGTGGCTTTTTTAGCGTTGCGATGCAGGACAACCTGTCTGGCCCTATGGGTAAATTACAGAAGAAGTTAGGGATATCGAGTCGTCAGATTGCGGCGGCCGCGACGGCGGCGGTGGCTGTGGTTGCGGGTGCGCTGGCGAAAGCGATTTTCGATTATGCGAAGGCGGGTGACGAGGTCCAAAAGCTGGCGTTAAAGACGGGGTTTACGACGGAGGCGTTGAGCGAGTTACGCCATGCGGCGGAGTTGAGTGGATCGAGCCTTGAGGGTATTGGCAAGGCAGTGAAGCGGATGGCGAAGTTTCTGGAAGACGGGAAGGACGGTCTCCAGACAACGACGCGCGATCTTGAGAAACTCGGGTTTACGGTGGAGGAGTTTAAGGGTCTTTCACCCGAGGAAGTTTTCTTCAAATTTGCGAACGCTATTGCCGACCTCGAGGATCCGTTGCAACGTGTGGCGATAGCACAGAACGTTTTTGGGCGTGCGGGCACCGATCTTTTGCCGATGCTTGCGCAAGGATCGGAGGGTATGGCGCAGATGCGCCAAGAGGCGCGTGATCTTGGTATTGTGTTTGATCAGGAAGCGGCGAACAAGGCGGCGAAGTTTAACGATGACCTGCTGAGACTGAATAAGGCATTACAGGGAGTGTCCTTTCAAATTGCAGACGTACTGATTGACGACGTGATCGAGTTCATTGTTGTTCTGAAGGATGCGATTCTTGCGACGGCGATGTGGACGAAAGAAAACAAACCACTAATTCGGAGCATTATTGATATTAGTTTGGGGATCAGTAGGGTGGCGTTCCAGATGAATCCTCTTATTATTGCGTTCAAAGTCTTTAGGACTGTCACCAAGGCTATAAGCGACTTCTTCAAGCAGGATTTCTCTCCAGTATTGGATACTATCACTGCGAAGATTAGGGGGTTGGTTAATACGTTGCTCTCATTGCCGGGTGAGATCATTGATGGGCTTTTAGCGTTGGCGGGTTTTTCACCGCGATTCGGTATAGGTGCGCCTGGGTTGTCGTCACGCAGTTCAGCGGCGACGGCGGCTTCGAGCGGTGGTGGTGGTTTGTCGGGTTCGGGTGGTGGGGGTGGTCTGACGATTAACGGTCCGCTGATCACGGGTGTGACCTTACACACGAACGCGGACATCGACACACTTTTGTCATTACTTAGCGATGCACTCAAGGGAAAACTTGTTGCAGCGGGTCAGTCGTCGGAGGGTTTATAGGTTGTCAAATTCGATCCATGTAGGGAGTAGCGCTGATAGCTTGACGGATCTGAGTGGTGCGAGTTATGGGGTGACGTTGTTGAAGATGGCGTGGCCTTGGATGGCGGGTTCCGATGCGTTCATGCATGACCTTCCACAAGGTAATCGGCGTGTGTTGTTGGTCAATAGTATGCGGGGGCGTGTGGAGGTGTTTCCATTACGGATTGAGGGTACGAGTAACAGTAATTTAAGGAGCAAGGTGGAGGCGATCAAGCGGCTGGTCGATCCACGCTTGGGCAATATTTATGTGAAGTCCGATGTATGGAGCGATTACCTATTTTTTGGACGGTTTACTTCGCCCTGGCCGGGTCCGTATCGCGGTCAGTTGGTAACGAATATCCAGGCCGAATTCACGAACAAGTGGGCAGACCTTCTGAGTACGACCGAGACGACGCAGAACGTTACGGTGAGCGGTTCACCTCAGGCTTTCAACGTGCCGGCGTCGGGTAGTGTAGCGGGTAGTTCACCGGCGGAGCCGCAATGGATCATCAAGAACACGTCGGGTAGTGTGAGTGGCGCGATCCGGTTGGTGAACAACACGACGGACGAGTCCTTCTATTTAGCGACGGGTGCGAGCATTCCGAACGGTACGTGGTTACGTTTAGATCGAGAGCGTTGGACGGTTGAAACGAGCGTGAACAGCGGTAGCACGTGGAGCGATGCGTCTGCGTTGGTTGGGTCGTTGAAGAACATTCCGCGATTGAACCCGGGCGGAGTGAACAGTTGCACGTTGAGCAATTTGAGTAGTGGCACTGTGAGCGTGATCTATCGGGCGAGGTATATGTAGATGGCATCGACAACATTTAAGAAGGCGCCTTTGAACAGGCCGAACGCATTGGGTACATTGGATGCTTCGACGCACCCGAGCGGTATCAACAACTCCGAGACGAGTATTACGTTGAATAGTGGTGATGGTGCGAAGTTTCCCACGGTGGCGCCGTTTTGGATTACGATTTTCGTAGACGATCAGGATGTGAACGAGATTTGCGAAGTGACGGCGAACCCGGTGGGTGACACATTTGGGACGATTGACCGTGGTGAGCAGGGTACGGGTGCGGCGGCGTGGGGTGGTGGTGGCGATACGGTGAACGTTGCGATGTTGATGACGCGTGATCAGTTCACGGACATCCAGACGGCGGTCAACAATATCGAAGACGGTACTACCGTGCTTGCGAGTGTGACGGTCGATGGGGACATCATTGCGGCCGTAGGGAACACGACGGTAGCTGTGATCAACACGGTGGCGACGACGGTGAATTTTGCGGGTGCGGCGAGCACGGCGTTGAACGTGGGGCATGCGAGTGGCACGACGACGTTGTTGGGGATATTAGACCTGAGCGGTTCGGGGATTTTGACGACGGTGAAGGGTACGCTGAACGTTGACGAGGCGGCCACATTCGCGGGGGATATATCACAAGTACATTCTGGGGTATCGACCATCATAATAGAATCCACGGACAACAATGCAAGTTTAACGATTGATTCATTTGACGACAAGACAGCGGACATCAGATTTAAGGAAGACGGAACAGCTAAGTTTCGTTTACGTTACGTGAACAGTCCAGATCGATTCGATTTTTTTACAGACATCGGTGTCGATACCATAGTCACGTCAATTGACGCATTAACAGGGGAATGGACATTCTTGTTTAACACCTTATTTAGTGGTGCGGATGTCACGGTTGACGACGGTCACTACATGTCGACACAAACGACCGAGCCGACGGGTGATTTGACGGGTACGACGTTGAACGATGGGGCGGGGAGTGGCGCTGTATTTGCGGTGACGGCGGGGAGCACGGATAGCGCTGGGAGCTTCACGATCACAGCGGGTAACGGTACTCCGGGCGTGGGCAAGGCGGGGAAGTTGGTTTTCAATACAGCGTTTGCGGCTGCGCCGATCGCGATAGTTGTGACGGCGAAAGATGTTGACGGGGTAGACCGCGAAGTGTATATCACGGGTGCGTCGACGACGGGTTTCGACGTGAATTTCAACGGGGCCCTTGCAGCGAGTGAGGTGGTCGAATTTTACTACCAGGTGATTGGATAGAGACATGATCGAAGCAAACATCGGCGCATTGAGAACAGCGGTATCGGCGAGCGCGGCGTCACATCGGAAAATTGACGGGTTGTTGAAGAAGTTTCAACAGGCGTCGGCGTTTGTCGTGCTGGACGCGTCAC
>SDBS01001749.1_pt1 | contig 21944 bp, 22 predicted proteins | sample 2277091 | NCBI WGS metagenome assembly SDBS01 (sample SAMN10404972, study PRJNA504765) | marine sediment metagenome | isolation source: marine sediment core GS10_PC15, 163 cmbsf | place: Arctic Ocean: Southern Knipovich Ridge | collected 2010
CGGCCTATGCCGAAGGCGTGGACGTACCGCACCCCTACCTGCGGCGCGACGGGGGATATGGGTAAAAACTCCAGGCCGAAGTCGGCGTGTATCCCCGGGCCCTTCTCCGCTTTGACCGCGTCCCCGAATTCCTTGAATTCCGGGATGGCGGCGGCGATGAGCGACAGCGGGACGCCCTGGGCTTCCATGTCGCGGTAGTAATAACCCAGGCCGCCCTCGGCGTGAATTTTTACGGCTACGTTCTCTACGGCGTACGCGCGTAGGCCGACGCCGAAGTAATACATGCTGGAGTTGATTTTACCGAGGTCCTCCAACTCCGGCGGGATGGGAAGCGGGTGTGGCCAGAATTTATCGATGTATTCGTCTAGCAGTTCGGTAAATGCTTTATCCTGGCCGAGCTGGGTGTAGCCGCCCATCGGCACGACGGCTATGGGCCCGGGGAGGCCGATCTCCAGCTCCATCATAAAGCCCAGGCCGCCGGCGTACCGCTCGCCCAGCTCACCCATGGTCGACGTGTAGCCGCCTTTGAAATTGACCAGGGCTAACGCGGGAACCGCCGCGATACAAAGCGTGGCGAAAGCTTTAAACTTCATCTTCAGCTCCTTTGTTTGGAGAAATTATAACCGACGGCCGCCCCGACGTCAAGGGTCAGTAACTCCATCCGATGAAGAATCTGATGGGCACGAACGGCCCCAGCGATTCGAAATCGGTGAGAACCGTATGGTCCGTACGCAGCACTAAGAACCCCCACAGGATGGCCCGGATGCCGAGGCCGAAGCCGCCCCGCACGCGCCCCAGCTTTTCGTCCCACGCCTCGCCCGCGTCGAAGAACAGCGCCCCCCGCACCGGCGGCATGGGTGCCGTTCCGATGGCTGTGCGTAGGCCGAAGGGCTTCAGTATCGGAAACCGGTATTCGGCGTTGACCATCGCGAAGCGGTGGCCGCGAAAGTCGAACCAGTTATAACCCCGCATGGAAAGGCTGCCGCCGCTGTACACCGGCCTCGCGTCCGGTCCGAAAGTCCCCACGAATACGCCGCGGAAGGCGAAGGCTTGCGTGCGCGTCGTGCGCAAGTAATGGCGCAGGTCCCCCAGCAGGTAGACGTAGTCGCGTCGGCGGCGCCTTATGTCCTGCGTTGTGCCTACCGTCAAGTGAAGCCGTTGGCCGTCGATGGGGCCGTCGCCGTACCAGAGCGAAGTGTCGCGCGCCGCCGAGAGGTACGGCGAGACCTTGGTTCCGACCTCGGGCGGCGCGGATATCTCCCACGTTCGCTTCAACTCGTAGAGGTACAGGCTGCCGCTGACGCGATGGAAGCGGTCCAACGGGTACACCAGCGTCGCGCTGCCGCCGGAACGCGTCTCGGTATAGTAACGGCCTGCAGTTCCGAACAAGTAGTCGAACCGGTCCTCCACGTAGCGGAAAGCGCCCGCGCCGTAGCCCACGCGGCGGCTGAGGTCGTAGTAGTCGACGCCCACGCTGGTGCGCTCCAGGAATTCGTCCACCGTTGTGGCGTCGTTGCCGAATTGGACCAGGATGTTCTTGTCGTTCAGGACGTCGGTGAAAGACAGCACGATGCCCGTCTGGGTACCAAATTCGGGCCCGTAGGCGACGGAGCCGGAGAAGTAATCGAGGGCGAAGGTAGTCTTATAGCTGCGGATGGGGTAACTCGTAACCGGCAGCGCCATCGGCGGCGTGGTTGCGACGGCCGGTTCCTCTCCGTCCTCCTCGCTCGGAAGTTGGGGCTCGAGAGTAGCCAGGTAAATATTGAAGCTCTGGCGCGCGAGGCCGATGAAGGACACCTCGCCGGGCGCGCCGCCCGGCCGCGGCGCGACTTCCGTCACCCCCGTGAGCGAGTTCGATAGCAGCGTCGCTTCGCCGCCCTCCTCCAGCCGGTACGCTTCGTATTGGCCGTCCCGGTCGGAGACGAAGTAGATATCGCCGTCGTCGCCGGTGGACGGATAGAGGTCGCGCCAGGGCCCGGCTGTCAGCCTCTCGAGCTCGTTCGTTTCCGGCTCGATGCGGTAAAGGTTGTAGTAGTCTTTGTAGGAAGCGATACCCCTCTCGGAGGCGAAGATTATTCCCTCCCGGGTCCAGTAAGGGTAAGCGTCGTCGGCCAGGTCGTCGGTCAAGGCGCGCCGTTCGCGTGTGGCGCGCGTCACGACGTACAGGTCCGCCTGGCCGCGGCGCGCCAGGCCGCGGAAAACGATCTCTTCGCCGTCGGGGGAGAACGCCGGCGAGCCCAGGACGATGAGGTCGTCGAACTCGTAACTCTCCACTACCTTGTCTCGCGTCACGTCGTAAACATACAGGCGGTCCTGGTCGTAGGCGCGCGCGGCGAAAGCTATAAGGCGGCCGCCGTACGTGCCGAGTCGTTCGCGGTACACGTGCATGACGGTGTAGGACGGCGATTTCTCGCCGGCGACGAGCTTGCGCGTCTCGGCGTCCCGGCCGTCGGGTTCGAGAGTCATCAAGTACAGGCTCGCCCGGCCCTCTTCTCCGGAGAGGAAGGCCAGCCGTCGTTCGTCCAACCAGGCGATGCCGCTTCGCATCCCCGAGCCCTCGGACAGTTCCTCGCCCATGGCGCCCGGTTCGACGCGGTCCGCGTACCTGGGCCAATAACGCTTGCGGAGCCAACGCTGCCAATCCTCGTCGAACTTGCGGAACGGTACCGGGAGAACGAGGTTCAGGACCTCGTCGTAGTCGCGGTCGAGCCAACCCTCGTCGATGATTTTGATGATTTTATCTTCGCCGTAGGTCTGGGCGAGGTAGTGCAGCGCGGCCTCGCCCTCCTTGTACGCCAGGTACGTACCCGCGATGGCTCGCCATTTCGCGAGCGGCACGAGGGTGTCGCTGTAGAGGGCGTCGGCCAAAAACGATTCGGAGAATGTGTCCCAGTCCGTCGACATATAATCGCCGAGCCCCTCCACGAACCAGAACGGCGGCTGGCCGTAGTCGTAGCGCCGGTGCCGTTTGTAGACGTCGCGGAGTTTTTGGTACATGAAGAAGTGCGTCAGCTCGTGGCGTATGACCCGGCTGAAGCGGGGGTACGAGCCGTCGAACGGTATCACGACGCGGTGCCTCATCAGCTCCATGAAGCCGGCTACCCCTTCGGGTAGGATGTACGGCAGGATGTTGGTCTCTTGAAACTCGCTGTGGGAGCTGTAGATTATGAGCGGGACGCGCTCGCGCGGCGTATATGCCATGCGTAGCGACAGGTAGTCCCACGTCTCTTCCGCTATTCCGACGGCGCGCTCCGCCAATTCGCGCTCGGCGCTGTAGAAGTAGAGGTCGACGTGGTCCCCTTTGATGACCTGCCAATCGTGCTTGTAGTACTGCACTTTATTTTTACCGAAATAGGTGTACGCGCCGGCCGTCGCGGCTAATAGCAAGAGCACCGTCGTCGTTTGGAATAATTTCCGCATTATAGTAACGCGACGCAATCGTGACCGGGGCCGGCCTTCACGACCCGGCCGGTTTCCGGGCCAGCGCCGCGGCGCCGATTGCCCCGGCCCACGCCCCGAGCGACGTTTCGCGCGTTTCCAGTGAGGCGAGCGCCGGCGGCAGCGCCGACTCGTTCATCCTGTCGAGCGCCCGCGGGGTCAGCGGCGGCCACGCTCGCGCAACGCCTCCGCCTACGACCAGCGTGCCCGGGTTCAAGAGGTTTACGGCGGCGGCCAGCGCTACGCCCAGGTAATCGGCCGCTTCTTCCAGAACGGCCCGGCACGTGGCTTCCCCCGCCGCTGCCGCCCGGGCGACGCCGTCTACGTCGGCGAAAGCCGGAACCTCGGGCCGGCGTCCGCGGCGAGCGTTGGCGCGGCGTACGATGGCCGAGCCGCCGGCGTACGCTTCGACGCAGCCGCGCCGGCCGCAGCCGCAAGGTTCGCCCCCCGTCGCCACGACCGGTACGTGGCCTATTTCCGCGGCGAAGCCGTCCGCGCCGCGGAATACGTCCCCGCCCGCGACGAGGCCGCCCCCCACGCCGGTACCGACGAAAACGGCGAGCAGCGGTTCTCGTGCTTGGGGCGCGGCCAAATATTCGCCGTACGCCGCGGCGCTAACGTCATTTTCCAAAACAACCGGTAATCCCAGCGCGTCTCGCAGCCGGGCGGCCAAAGGTTCGTTCGCGAAGCGCAGGTTGGGAGACGCGACGAGTACGCCGGCCTCGACGTCCACTTGCGCCGCCGCCGCCACCCCTAACGCGTCGCACGGGTACTCCCTCAAAGCCGCTGCCGCTGCCTCGCTTATTCTCCGAAGGACGTCGTCGAAACCGGCCTCGGCTCGAGTCGGGAAACTCCGTTTCGCGGCGACATAATTTCGGGCATCGGTTACCGCGAGCGACGTAGTAGTGCCGCCGAGGTCGATGCCCATCGTGTAGCGCGCCGGCATATGCCAAACCTTTATGCGCGGCGCCGCATTAGGTACGCGTTTCGTCGATCAGTTTTATGATGCTCGACGTCTTACGCTCGACGCGATCCGTTTCGCGCTTTCGTTGCTCGAGGGTTCCGAGGTAGTCTTCGGCGATGTTCAGGGCCGTGAGTATGGCGACTTTCTCGGTCGAGATGAGGTTGTTGTTTTCCGAGATCTCCCACATCTTATCGTCCACGAACTTCGCGATCCGGCGCACTTCGTCCGGGTTGCGGTCGCTCGTAATCGAATACTCGACGCCGAAGATGGTGGTCTTTGTCGTTTGTTTGCTTTGAGCCATGTCGACCCCCGTCGGTTCCGGCCGGCGGGCTCGGCGGCTATTCGCCCTCTTCTTCGGGCATGAGTTCCGCTTGGCCGCTTTCGCCTCGCTCCAACTCTTCCTCGAACGTTTCCAACTTGCTCAGTATTTGTTCCACGCGCGCGCGGGCTTCCTGTTGGTTGCTGCGCAGCTGTTCGTTCTCGGCCGCAAACTTTTTGTACTCGTCTATTTTGCGTGCGAGTTCCTCTTTCTCGCGGCCGGCGGCTTCCAGCTCCTCCTTCTTCCGTTCGATCTCGCCCCGCAGGCGCGCGTTAGTTTCCTGATGCTTGCGCACCGTTTGTACCAGGATCATGACTTTTTCTTCGAGACTCTCGAGGTTATCCATGTCGCGCGCTCCTCGATAAGCTACTGGCTGCGTAGCGTTGCGTCGAACCGTTCCGTTAGTATTTCAATCGCCCCTTCGCGAGCGGCGTTGGCTTCCTCGTCGGTCAACGTCCGGTCGTCGGCCTGATAGCGGATTCGTATACCCAGGCTTTTTTGGCCCGGCGGTAGGCTTTCGCCGGTGAAGACGTCGAATACCGATACTTCCCGCGCGAGCTCGCTCGAGTCGCGCAGCGCGGCGACGACGTCCGCGGCGGCCGTGCCGTCGTCGACCACCACCGCCAGGTCCCGTACCACCGACGGGAAGCGGGAGATGGGGCGGTAGCGGCGGCTCGGCGCCGCGGCGCGGTCGTACAACGGCGCGACGTCCATTTCGACGACGTGGCCCTCGCCGAACGGCTCGAGCGGCAAGCGAACGTACTCCCCCTCGCCCTCGCCGAGCGAGAAGCTCTCCCCCCGCCACGTCAACGACGCGTCGAGGGCGCGGGCCAGAGCCTCGACTATGCCCTTGACGAAGAAGAAGTCGGCGCGGGGGGGTGGCCGCGACCAATGCCGGGGGGCGGCCTCGCCCGCCGCCAGCGCCGCGAGGCGGGGGCGCTCGACTACGCGACCGTCTTCCCCCGGCTCGAAGACGGTGCCCAATTCGAAGACCAGGGCCGACGGCGCGCCCAACCGGCCGTTGCGGGTCGCGACTTCCGCCAGCGCGGGCCAGAGCGCGGGCCGCAGGTGCGAGAACTGGCTCACCGTCGGGTTGGCGACCGGGACGGCGGTTGCCGCGTCCAAGTCGTACGCGGCGAGCTTTTCGGGATCTGTAAAACTCGGCGTATAGACTTCGGCGAACCCCGCCGCCGTCAGGACTTCGCGCGCGGCGCGCTCGAGCTCCTCCCGCGGGACGCGCGCCGGCGCCGGCAACCGTCCCCCCGGGAGGGTGGCTTCGACGTCGTCGTAGCCGTAGGCGCGCCCCACTTCTTCGACGACGTCTATTTCGGCGCATACGTCGCGCCGGTACGGCGGCGCCGATATGATGAGGTTTTCCATCCGGTCCAGGCCCACGTCGAAGTAAAGCCGCCGCAGCAGCACCGCCATATCCTCGCCGGTGAGGCTCGTTCCCAGGAGCATGTTGGCGCGGGCGGGCCGGAGGACGATGGCCGGCCGCGACCACTCGGTTTGGCCTTTGTCGGCCGGCGGCCCCAGGACGGTGCCGCCCGCCAGCTCCGCCATAAGCGCCGCGGCTCGATCCGCCGCTTCCAGCGTCGCGGTGGCGTCGGTGCCCCGTTCGAACCGGTATGACGATTCGGTAGACAGGCCGTAACGTCGCGCGGTGCGGCGAACGCTAACCGGGTCGAAGTGCGCGCTCTCGATTACGACGGCCTCGGTGGAAGACGACACCTCGCTGTCTCGGCCGCCCATGACGCCCGCCAGCGCTATCGCCCCTTCGGCGTCCGCTATTACGAGGTCTTCGGGCGACAGCGCGAGTTCCTGGCCGTCGATGAGGACGAGTTTTTCCCCCGCGGCGGCGCGCCGGACGACGAGCTTGCGGCCCCGGAGCTTGGCGAGGTCGAAAGCGTGCAGCGGCTGGCCCATTTCCAGGTTCACGAAGTTGGTGATGTCGACGACGTTGTTGAGCGAACGGATGCCGACTGCCTCCAGCCTCTCGGCGAGCCAGGGCGGCGACGCGCCCGCCCGCAGGTCGGTCACGATGCGGGCGGAATAACGGGGGCATAAGTCCTGGTCGACGAGGTCTACGTCGACGGAGAATTCCTTGGGAATGTGTACTTCTTTAAAGAGTACCGGCGGCAGCGTGAGCGGCGCGCCGGTGAGGAAGGAGATCTCCCGCGCCAGGCCCACCATCGAAAGGCAGTCGCTGCGCACCGGGACGATGTCCACGTCCAGGACGACGTCGTCGCCGACGCGGCCGAGCGACTCGACCTCCAGGCCGGCCATGGTGAGCTGTTGGGCCAGCTTGTCGGCCGGCACGTTGGCCGGGCAGTAATCGCGGAGCCATTTGAGGCTGTACTTCATCGGTTTAAAATTGCTTCAGGAACGCGAAGTCGTTTTCGTAGAAGAGGCGGATATCGTCGATGCCGTACTTGAGCATGGCGATGCGTTCGACGCCCATGCCGAAAGCGTAGCCGGCCCATTGTTCGGGGTCGTAGCCGACGTTGCGGAAGACGTTGGGGTGGACCATGCCGGCGCCGGCGATCTCGAGCCAGCCCTTGCCGCCGCAAGTCCTGCAACCTTCCCCGCCGCACACCACGCACGAGATGTCCACTTCCGCCGAGGGTTCGGTGAAGGGGAAGAAGTGGGGCCGGAAGCGCATCTTGGTGTCCGGGCCGAAGATGTACTCGGCGAACGCGGCCAGCGTCCCCTTGAGGTCCCCCAGCGATACGTTTTCGTCTACCAACAAACCCTCGACCTGGTGGAAGACGGGGTAGTGGGAGGCGTCCACCGCGTCGGCGCGAAAGCAGCGGCCCGGGACGATTACGCGCAGCGGCGGTCGCTGTTCCAACATCACCCTTATCTGCACCGGCGACGTGTGAGTCCGGAGAAGCCACTCGTCATTTACGTACAACGTGTCCTGGGCGTCGCGGCTCGGGTGGTCGGGCGGGAAGTTGAGCGCGCCGAAGTTGTGGAACTCGTCTTCGACCTCCGGGCCGTGGGCGACGTTGAAACCCAAGGAGGCGAAGAACGCCGTGATCTCGTAATAGGTCTTGGTCAGGGGATGGAGCGTGCCGATGGGTGGCTGTACGCCGGGCAGCGTATAGTCCGGGCGCGCTTCGTCGGCGCCGGCTTTTTTGGGGCCGTGCCGTTTTTGGAGCGATTCGTACTTGGCCTTGAGGTCCGCTCGGAGCTCGTTGAGCCCTTTGCCTGCCGCGGGCCTGTCACCTTCGGCCAGCGAGGTGAGGCTTTTACTCAACCGGCCCAGCGGCGATTTCCGACCGAGGAATTCTATGCGCCAGCGCTCGAGCGCTTTTCCGTCGGAAACGGCGGTCGCCGCTTTCTCGGCCGCGGTTTTTAACGCCGTTACTTCGGCTAGGAACTTTTTCGCATCCTCGGTCATTCCAATTCGCCCGTCCGCTCTTCGGCGACGACGTCGTACAGCGTGCGGGCCACTTTCTTGGAGACCGATTTCGCCGCCGGCACCGTCGTTATCTGTACGACGAGGCGCCGGCGCGGAAACGTAAGCTCGACCGCTTCGCCCTCGTTGACGTTGTGCCCCGGTTTGGCGCTCTTGCCGCCGATTTTAACGTGGCCCGCGTCGCACATTTCTTTAGCGCGTGCGCGCTGCTTCACTAACCGCGCGACTACTAGGAATTTGTCGAGCCGCATCGTCGATCACCGCGACTATAACATTATATATTAATGCCTGTCAAAAGAAAACTAACGCCCTATTGCTAAATTTCTTTGGGCCGGCGTTAGCCGCGGGGGTAGGTCGCCGTTATTTTATTGCAAAGCGGTTCTCGATAATCATATAATTGGCGCCGTTAAGTCGTTGCGGCCTTACGCGTGCGCAATTTTACCGCGTATATCAGCCGTTATTATGGCCCGTCTATACGAATACCAGGGTAAAGAACTCCTGCGGCGGGCGGGCGTGAAGGTCCCGCCGGGACGCGCCGCACGCTCGGCCGCGGAGGCCGCGGTCATAGCGCGGGAGATCGGCGCGCCGGTCGTCCTGAAGGCCCAGGTATTCATAACCGGCCGGGCGGCGGTGGGCGGCATTAAGTTCGCCGAAAACGCTATGGCCGCGGAGCGCGTCGCCGGCCGCGACTTTTTGGGCCGCACGTTTAAAGGCCAACGTTGCGACGTCGTCCTCGTCGAGCGGAAGTTGAACGTCGCGCGCGAGATGTACGCCGCGGTCGTCGTCGACAACGACGCCCGGATGCCCCTCCTTATATTCTCGTCCGTCGGCGGCACCGGCGTCGAGGAGATCGCTGCCGCCCATCCGGAGGCGGTGGTAAAAAGATATCTCGACGTGGCGCGCGGCCTAAGCGGCTACGAGGCGCGGGAGCTGGCGCGGCGCGCGGGCCTTCGGGGCCGGGAGCTCGTGGCCGTGGCGGACGTCTTGGTGAAGCTGTGGCGCGTCGCCCGCGACGCCGAAGCCCGGGCGGCGGAGATAAACCCGCTGGTCGTAACGGACGAGGGCGAGGTCGTGGCCGCGGACTGCCGCGTTACGGCGGACGACTACGCCGTTTACCGGCACCCGGAGCTCGACGTGCAGGTCGCCCGCGAATTCGACCGGCCCCCCACCGAGTTAGACCTTATAGCCTACAACGTCGAGAAGGACGACTACCGCGGCACGTTTTATTTCGTGCAGCTCGCGGAGGGCTTCGCGCTGGAAGACCGCTGCGTCGCGTTCCACGGCGCCGGCGGCGGCGGCTCGATGATGTCGATGGACGCCGCGCTGGCCGAGGGTTTCAAGATCGCCAACTTCTGCGATACCTCCGGCAACCCGCCGGCGAGCAAGGTTTACCGCGCGGCGCGCATCCTGCTGGCCCAGAAGAACGTCGTCGGCTATTTCGGCTCCGGCTCCGGCGTCGCCAGCCAGGAGCAGTTCCACTCCGCGCGGGGCCTGGTCAAGGCCTTCCGCGAGGTTTGGCTCGACGTTCCCTGCGTCGAGCGGCTGGGCGGCAACCAGGAAGAACGCGCCATCCGGATACTGACCGAATATACGAAGGACTTGCCCGCGCCGGTGGAGTGCTACGGCAAGGATGCGCCGGCGCGGTACTGCGCAGCGCGGCTGCGGGAGCTCGTCGACGGTTACGATTACGGCGTTCGTCACGAGAAGCCGCCCGACCTGCCGCACAACTCGTCGTATTCTTTCCGGACCGTTACCGGCGGTACCGTCTCCTACGATTACGCGCGATGCGAGAGCTGCGATTCCAAAGTATGCGTAGCGGATTGCGTCCCGCAAATCCTCAGGCTGGAGGACGGCAGGCCGGCCTTAAATATCGGCGTCGAGGAGGCGGCGCGGGGCCGCTGCAGCGAGTGCCTGGCGTGCGAAGTGGAGTGCCGCGCCCGGGGTAACGGCGGCGGCCGGATAATTTTGCCCATCCCGGGGTTGGCGGAATATTTGAAGAAGACGCCCTGACATGTCAATCTTAGTGAGTAAAGAGGATAAAGTTCTCGTCGCCGGCATTACCGGCCGCGAAGGTCGGGCCCGCACGCGCCTTATGAAGGGCTACGGGACCAACGTCGTCGCCGGCGTCTCACCGGGCCACGGCGGCGAGGAGGTCGAGGGCGTCCCGGTCTTCGACACGGTGGCCGCGGCGGTCGAGGCGGTGGGCGAGGTTTACGCGGCGGTTGTCTTCGTGCCTGGGCCGGCGGTGAAGGAGGCCGCGTTGGAGGCCTTCGCCGGCGGCGTCAAGCTGGCCGTGCTGGTCCCCGACCGGGTGCCGATATGGGACGCGATGGCCATCGACGCGGCGGCGCGCGAACACGGCGCGCGATACGTGGGCCCCAACACGTTGGGCGTGCTCTCGGTGGACAAGGCGGTGCTGGGTATGGTCGGCGGCCGGGCGGAATCGGCGCGGGAGTGGTTCAAGCCCGGGCCGGTCGGCATCTCGTCGCGCTCCGGAGGGATTACGTCGTCGCTGGCGTATTACCTCGGCCGGGCCGGCGTCGGCGCGACCACGCTGGTGCACGTCGGCGGCGACCCCATCGTCGGTACGCCCCACCAGGACGCCGTTAGGTTATTCCAGGAGGACGCCGATACGAAGGCCGTGGTGATGTTCGGCGAGATAGGCGGCAGCCAGGAGGAGAAGGTTGCCGAGCTCATCGCCGAAGGCGTGGTTACCAAGCCCGTGGTGGCGTTCATCGGCGGCAAGGCCGCGACGGAGGGGACGCGCTTCTCCCACGCCGGCGCGATCGTCGAGGGCGGCCGGGGCACGTACGAGGGCAAGGTGGGGGCCCTGCGCGAGGCGGGGGCCATTGTCGTGGATGACTACGATAAGGTCGCGGAGTACACGTTGGGAGTCTTGAAGGACCTGGGCGAGGTATGAGCGGCGACGAGCGAGGAGGTAGTTTGACCAGTGCGCCGGCCTCTGGTTGGCGTTCGTTACGGCGCCGGCGGTGAGCCCGGGTGCCGGCAGCCGGGCGTTCGGCTCAATCTCCGCCGCGGGCCACGGCCCCGGCAAATGACGTTATGGTGGAGGGAAAACGTAAAATGAAAATTCTCTTCGTATGCACGGGCAACTCGTGCCGTTCGCAGATGGCGGAGGCGTGGGCGAACCACCTGGGCCCGGGCCTCGTCGACGCGTATTCGGCGGGCGTGAACCCCATCGGCGTAGTCCGCCCGACGATCGAGATTATGGCCGAGGCCGGCGTCGACATATCGCATCAGCGCTCCAAGTCCGTTGACGAGTTCGTCGGCGAGGAGTTTGACTACGTAATTACGTTATGCGATAATGCTCGGGAGTTTTGCCCGTACTTCCCGGGCGCGGCCAAACGTCTCCACTGGCCTATAGACGACCCGTACGGCCTGGGTTTGGATACGTACCGGCGAGCCCGCGACGAGATCCGCGCCAGCGTGGAAACGTTCTTGCGCGAACTCGAAGGCCGGTAAATATACGGCGGGTAAGGGATAAATGGCGACCGAGACGCCGAAAATAACGCGGCAGCGCGAGCTGGAGGCCGAGATTAATTTCCTCGTCCCGCGGCTCGTGATGTCGGGGGCGACGTTCGTCGTCGTCCACGGCGCCGTCGCCCGGGGGACCGCTCGAGCCGATTCGAAATTAAATCTGATCGTCGTCGCCGCCAGCGAACTACCCTTCAAAGAGCGCCAGGAATATTTCCGCGACAAATTTAAGGGCCGCGAGCCGCTCGAGATGGTAGTGTACACGGCCGCGGAGTTCAACCGCGCCAAGGAAGAGAGCACGCTCGTACGGCACGCCATGCGCGAAGGCCGCGTCGTTTACTCGCCCGAGCGGGGGTAGAATTTTTAAGCGGTCACGTATCAAAAACGAAAATTGGATAGGTAAGTTAAAAGATATTGCATAGCAGAGGAGGAAGTTAAAGATGGTAAATAACAAAGAAAATAGGGTGCATTTCGATACGAACGTATACTACGCGATTAGGCAAGCCAGGCATCCTAGCGAATATAAAAAGCAATTCCCAGTAAGGCCCGATGAAATCGAATTAATAAAAAGAAGGATAGCCGACGGGTTAATATCTTGTTGGGAAGCCCCTTCTAACTTAACAGAAGTTTTAAGGAAAATAAACGCCGATAGATTAGGCGTAAAACGGCTTTTAGAAATCAGTAAAGAACTCAATGGGGATCGGATATTACCAATCCCCGAAGATTTCGTCAGAAACGAAATAAACGAAAAGTACGGTTCGAACCTAAAAATCAAAAAAATATCTTCGGAATTTATTAAAATTCGCGATTTAGTTTTAGCCGACCAGCCTTCCAACCCGTGGGTAGTTTTCGATGAGTATGAGAAAATAGCAACTAAGGTAATCGCTGCCATAAACTCTTTTAGACCTGGATTCATAGAAGGCGTTATCGAAGTATATTCCGGTTCTTTTTCGTTAGATATTTATAAAGGAAAAGTAAACGGGGTTATTGACTCCGGTATTTTTGATGTTCTTTTATTATCTGCTTTCATTGATAGGTTCGGTTTAGGCGAATTGGAACCAAGAATTATATCGCGGCTAGGCACGGAAGGTATATACGAACTATTTAAAGGTTACTATCGAGCGGTTTTAAAAAAGGTAGTGAACGAAAACCGGGCGCTTGAGGTAAACGACTATATGGATGAAGAACAAATAATTTATATTGATGAAATATCGTACTTTGTTGCCGTAGACAGTAAATTTTCCGCGGTATATGCGAATGCGTTTCCCGGTACTCAAAGGGCGAGTAAAATGGTAACTTGGGCCGAATTCATCGATGTGTGTAGCCGACTAACCTAGCTTTTTAGAACGGATTCTCCCGTTTTATAATTTAAAATTTCGGTTGCGGTGTTTTTTACGTAGTAGGGCGGTGTTCTATTGTTATGGTTATCAATATCGAAACGTGTAACGAAGAAGAGTTGTGCGATTTCGTAAGGTATAACGCGCCGGCAGTAATAGGCGTGAAGTGCCCCCATTGTGGTTTCGTCGGAGGGGAAGGGTTATCCCGCGTTGACAAACCGTGCCCAAATTGCGGTAAAACGGGAAAGAGCCGGGGGCGCGGCAGAGCCGGGTATCCTTACGGGGATGCGGAATATTTATTAATGATGATTAGCGATTTTTATGTTCGAAGCATCGAACATACCGACGCGAAGATTGAGGAGGTTTTAAGTATTTTACGAAGTCGATTTAACCCCGGTTTAAATCGCGGGGCCCTAACAGAAGCTAATACGGAAGTACGGAGATTGTATAACGTTGAAGCGGATATAGGTGAGCGATTCGAGAATATTAAGGATTACGTATCGTCCCATTTCAATACCAAAGACGAAAAAGAGACCGCGGAGTTAATAGCGTTAATACTCAGAGTTGAGAGGGGTTCATATTTAGACGTGGCGGTAGTCCTTATTACTATAACTTTGACGGAATTATTATATAAAAATTTCCTTCGAGATTTATGCGATATTGAGCACGCGTCGTTTAACGCATTATATGAACAAAGTAGTACTACTCATAGAAGCTGGTTCGATAAGTGCGAATACGTTTTCCGTGCGTTAAAGGGGACCGATATTAAGGATTTCGTAAATACCAGAGATAGGCTCGGTATGTACCTAGATTTTTTGGTTTTAAGACGTAAAAGGAATAAATTCGTACACGGTAGAAGCGCTTTTATTCTCGGGAGGCGCGATAGCATTTCGGCCGTACGGCTTGCGTTGTTGGCTTGTTTACTATTACAAGAAATAAATAATTCTTATTGCGTCCAGGACGTATAAGAGGTCGATTATGGTTGATAAATGGCACACGGCAATCACCGACGTCGGCCCGAATACGATACGCCTCCGCGGCTATCCGATCGAGGAGCTGATGGGTCGCAAGAGCTTCGCCGAGGTCGTGTGGCTCGCGCTGCTCGGCGAGCTGCCGTCCGAAGCCGAGGGGAAGCTGCTCGACGCCATACTTGTGTCGTCGGTGGACCACGGCGTTACGCCGCCGTCGACGCTGGCGGCTCGAGCGGCGGCCTCTACCGGCGCGCCGGTGAACGCCGCGCTGGCCTCGGGAGTGCTGGCCGTCAACCGCTTCCACGGCGGCGCGGTCGAGGGGTGTATGAACGCGCTGGCCGAGGCGCTGGCCGAGATGAAGGAGACGGGCGTCTCGCGGGAGGAGGCCGCGGCCGCGATAGTGGAGCGTTGCCGCGAGGCCGGAAGGCGGGTGGAGGGTTTCGGCCACCGTCTCCACGACGACGACCCGCGGGCGGCGCGGCTCTTCGCGCTGGCGGAGGAGCTGGGCCTGGCGCGCGAGGGTATCCCGATGGCGCGCGCGCTAGAGGCGGCGCTGGCGAACGTTACCGGCAAGGCGCTGCCGCTGAACGTCGACGGCGCCATCGCGGCGTGCCTTTTCGACCTGGGTTTCGAGCCGTACGTCGCCAACGCGTTCTTCATATTGGCGCGCATACCCGGGTGGCTGGCGCACGTTCTCGAGGAGCGGGCGCGCGAGCGCCCTATGCGGCGCATCGAGCCGTCGGCGTGGGCCTACGACGGCCCGGGCGAAAGACATTTAACCTAGCTCGAGGTGCGATATGGAAGATAAAATAAGCGGGCTCTTGCCGGAGTTGGCCGAGATAGAGGACGGCGCGCTGCGCGATAAGGTCGTCGCGGCCTACGAGGCCGCGCTCGAGCGCGGCGGCTGGCAACCGGAGGACATGGCGCGGATGCCGTTTACGCTGCTCATCGAGCCGTGCCCGGCGACGTACCTCGAGCACACCCGCGTCGTGACGCGATGCGCGGTAGCCGCCGCGGCCGCGATGGTCGAGGCGTACGGTCCCCGCCTGAATATCGACCGCGACCACCTGCTCGCCGCGGCGCTACTGCACGACGTCGGCAAGCTATTGGAGTACCGCGAGGAGGGGGGCGGGTTCGTCACGTCGGAGCTGGGCCGCATGCTCCGGCACCCGTTCTCGGGCGCCGCGCTCTGCTACGAGTTCGGCCTACCGGCGGCCGTGGTCCACGTCGTCGCGACGCACGCCCGCGAGGGCGACGGCGCCCGGGCGACGCCGGAGGCGATAATTATCCACCACGCCGATTTTATGAATTTCGAGCCGTTTAAATTATAAAGCGCGATATGCCCCAAACGTTCGCCGAAAAGATTTTTTCGCTTAAGGCCGGTCGCCCGGTGGCCGCGGGCGAGATAGTCGTGCTCGAGCCGGACCGGCTGCTATCCCACGACAACACGGCGGCCATCGCCAAGACCTTCGGCGAGTTCGGCCTGGAACGGATTGCGGACCCGGATAAGGCCGTTATCGTCCTGGACCACTGTGTCCCGGCGGCCTCGGAAAAGTACGCCCAAAACCACCTCGAGGTCCGCGAGTTCGTGGAGGAGAACAGCGTCGAGCACTTCTTCGACGTGGGCGAAGGAGTGTGCCACCAGGTATTCGCGGAGCAAGGGTTCGCGCTGCCGGGCGAGCTGGTCCTGGGGGCGGACAGCCACACGACGACGTACGGCGCGTTCGGCGCGTTCGCCGCGGGCATCGGGCGGACCGAGATGGCGGCCCTCTACGCCACCGGCGAGTTGTGGCTCCGGTGCCCCGAGTCGCTGCGGGTCAACGTAACGGGCGAGTTCGGCGCCGACGTGTATCCCAAGGATTTGGTCCTTTATATTATCGGCGACCAGGGCGCGGACGGCGCGCTGTACCGGTCGGTGGAGTTCGCCGGGCCGACGGTGGCCGCGACGTCGGTATCAGGCCGTATGACGTTGTGCAACATGGCCGCGGAGATGGGCGCCAAGAACGCGTACGTCGCGCCGGACGAGAAGACGCGCGCCTTCCTCGAGGGGCGCGCGCGGCGTACGTTCGACGAAGTCTTGCCGGACGACGGCGCCGCGTACGAACGCGTGTTGAGCTACGACGTCGCCGGCCTCGAGCCTCGGGTAGCGCGCCCGCACACGGTCGACAACGTAGTGCCGGTCGGCGAGGCGGCGGGGACGCGCGTGGACCAGGTCGTCGTCGGGACTTGCACAAACGGCCGCATCGACGACCTGGTGGTGGCGGCGAATATCCTGCGGAACCGGCAAGTGTCGCCGGCGGTGCGGGTCCTCGTCTTCCCGGCCAGCCGGGCGATGTACCTGGAGGCGCTCGGCATCGGCGCGCTGGCGACGTTGGCGGCGGCGGGCTGCATAATTATGAACCCGGGCTGCGGGCCGTGCCTGGGCGCCCACGAGGGAATATTGGCCGCGGGCGAGGTATGCCTTTCGACCGCGAATCGCAACTTCCGCGGCCGCATGGGCTCGACGGAGGCCGAGGTCTATTTGTGCTCGCCGGCGACGGCGGCGGCTTCGGCGCTCCACGGCCGCATCACCGATCCGCGGACGGTGCGGGCGTAAGGGTATGGAGTCGTAGCGTTATTAATCGTAATCGTACTGGTTGTCCTGGCGGTGTTACTCTTCGTCGCCCTCGGCGCCGCGATGCTGCCGATTTGGTTGTCGCTGCGGGGGAAGCGGGATGATAAAAGGTAAGGTCTGGAAGTACGGCGACGACGTCAACACCGATGTCATCTTCCCCGGGCGGTATACCTATACCGTAACGGACCCGGGCGAGATCGCTTCCCACGCCCTCGAGGACCTCGACGCCGATTTCGCGAAGAACGTAAAGCCGGGGGATATCGTCGTTGCCGGCAAAAACTTCGGCTGCGGCTCGAGCCGCGAGCAGGCGGCGCTGTGCCTGAAGTACGCCGGCGTGGCCGCGGTAGTTGCGGCGTCGTTCGCGCGGATATTTTTCCGCAACGCCATCAACGCCGGCCTGCCGACGGTCGCGGCGCCCGAAGCGATACCACATATAAACGCCGGCGACGAGATAACCATCGATTTCCGGGCGGGGGAGTTGACGGCGGTGGACGGCTCGAGTTATAAGTTTGCGGCGCTGCCGCCCGAGGTAATCGGCATTCTCGAGGCGGGCGGCCTGGTGCCGTACGTCAAAAAGGAGTTGGCGAATAAATGAGGAATTACGTTGTAATCCTCGCGGTATGCGCCTCGGTAGCGTTCGCGTGCCAAAAGGAGAACGAGCCGGGAAGCGCCGAGACGACCGCCGTCGCGGAAACGGACCGGCCCACACAGCTTATCTTCCCGGAGGCGGCGCGCGCGGAGGCGCTGCTTAAGGCCGCCGGCATACCCATCGAGAATCGCGGCGACCTCACGCGCGAATTCCCCGACGGGTGCGAGTGGCACGCCGTCTACGGCAGTACCGGCGCCGAGGTCATCCTCGAGGTATTCGCGTTCGCGGACGACGGCCGCGCCTGGGAGTACGGCGCCGAACGCAACGCCGAGCTGCTGGCGATGGACGTATTGCGCGAATTCGCCGTAGCGGCCAACGGCTCGCTCGTCCTCGTGGCGTATTACGATCCCACCGAGGACGCCGCCGCCAAGAAGGACGCGCTGGCGAAGTTCGTCGACGCCTTCGCCGGCGAGGAGTAACGGTTTTCAGGGACGATTTTAAAAGCCCGCCGCGACGGCGGGCTTTTTACATCGCTCGCGAGGGGTTAAACGCGCGCGGCGACGGCGGCTTCACCTCGTAAAGTTACCGTCACGTCCTCGAAGGGTATGTCCTTGCCGGACGCTTCGAGGGCTTCTTTCGCCGCCTGAACCAGGCCGAAGCAGCAGGGAACCTCCATATGCAGGACCGTAACCTTGCGGACGTCGTTCTCGCGTAGTATGGCCGTCAGCTTGTCGCGGTAGAGCTCGACGTCGTCGAACTTCGGGCAGCCGATGACGACGGCCTTGCCGCGGAGGAAGTCGGGGTGGAAAGCGGCGTACGCGAAGGGCGCGCAGTCCGCGGCCACGAGGAGCTCCGTGTTCTGGAAGTACGGCGCGTTGGGGCTGACGAGGTAGAGCTTGACGGGCCACTGGCCGAGTTCCGATTTCAACTTGCCCTCGAAGGTCGCGTCCGGTTCGACGCATTCTTCCTCCGCTTTTCGCCTTAGGTCCATAGTACGCGCGCCGGGGCAGCCGATGGTGTGGCCGCCGGCGCCGTGGCTCGCGGCCGGCGTCTCTTCGTGCTCGTGGCGTTGAGCGCCCTCTTCGCGACCGAGCTCCTGGAGGTATCCTTCCACCGCGGCGGCGTCGAACTCCTCGGCCGGCCGTTCCTCGATCGTGATCGCGTTTTGCGGGCAATCGCCCAGGCAGGCACCCAGGCCGTCGCAATAAATTTCGCTCACCAGGCGGGCTTTGCCGTCGACGATCTGGATGGCGCCCTCGGCGCACGACGGTACGCACAGGCCGCAGCCGTCGCATAGGTCTTCTTCTATCTTAACTATTTTGCGGGTTACTTTAGCCATTTCGGACCTCCGATTTAAATTGGTTTCTTCCCTTTCTTTCGACGCCAGTATAAAGGCTGGTTGATAAGAAAGCCTTGATTTAGGTCAAGGCTCGTAGTCTTTTCGGCGGCCCGCGGGCTAGTCGTTTTGGCTACCGGCGACGAGCTGGAGCGAGGGTTTGTCTAAAATAACCAGCCGCCGGCCTTCGGATGCCACCAGGCCCGCGTCGGCCAGCCGCTTGAGCGCCCGGCTCAGCGTCTCGGGGACCGTTCCCAATTCCGCGGCCAGCGACGTTTTGGTTACGTCCAGCTCGACGAATTCGCGGCCGTCGGCGCCGGCTCGAGTCCGTTCCAGTAGGTACGACGCCAGCCGCGCCGGCACGTCTTTGAGCGTAAGCTTTTCGATGACCGCGTTTATCTGGTGCAGACGGACGGAGAGGGCGGCGATAATGTTGAGTGCCAGGTCCGGTTCGCTTTTGACAAGCGCCACGAACTCGGCCCGCGGCACTTCGACCGCGGCGGCGTCGTCGAGGGCCTGGGCCGTCGCGGGGTAGGGGAAGCCCGCCAGCGCCGCGGCCTCGCCCACCAGGTCCCCTTCCCTCATGATTTTGATGATCAGCTCGCGGCCGTTGGCCGATTCTTTGAAGACCTTGACCTGGCCGACGGCGACGACGTAGAAGGCCGCGGCGTCGTCCCCTTCGCGGAAGAGGACCTCTCCTTTGCCGAACTCCCGGAAGATGCAGCGCTCGGCTACGCGGTTTACGTCGGCGGGGGCGAGGTTCTTAAAGAGCGGCGACGCTGCCAGGGCCGCCGTTTTAACGTTGTCCGTCATTTCGGGCTCCTCGGTGGTTCCGGAAAACGATTGAGAACAGGTCTATTTTAATTTAATATATACGCTAAAGCAAGTTCCCGAACGAGTTTTTATGGCTAAGTATAAAATTGCGTGGCTGCCGGGAGACGGCATAGGCCGCGACGTTATGGAGGCGGCGCGCCTCGTGCTGGAACGCCTCGCGCTCGACGCCGAGTACGTCCCGGGCGACATCGGCTGGGAGTTCTGGTGTACGGAGGGCAACCCGCTGCCCGAGCGCACCAAAGAGCTTATGCGCGGGACCGATTGCGCGCTCTTCGGCGCCATAACCTCCAAGCCCAAGGACGAGGCCGCGCGCGAGCTCGCGCCCGAGCTCCAAGACAAGGGCTGCGTCTACTATTCGCCCATCGTCCGTTTGCGCCAGGAGTTCGACCTCTACGTGAATATGCGACCTTGCAAGGCGTACGCCGGCAACCCGCTCAACTACCGCGACGACGTCGACCTCGTCATCTTCCGCGAGAACACCGAGGGCCTGTACGCCGGCGTGGAGTGGTCTCCCGTGCCGCCGGCGGTGTACGTCTGCCTTATGGCCAACCACAAGAAGATGGTCGCCTTCGCGGGCGTCCCGCTGGACGAGCTCGCCATCTCGACGCGCATAATGACGAAGAAGGCGTGCGAGCGCATCGTGCGCGCCGGGTTCGAGTTCGCGAAGGAGAAAGGCCGCAAGTCGGTAACGATAGTGGAGAAGCCCAACGTCCTGCGGGAGACCGGCGGCCTGATGGTCCGGGCCGCGCGCGAGGTGGCGGAGGATTACCCGAACGTCGAGCTGTGGGAGGCCAACGTCGACGCCATGGCGATGTGGCTCGTCAAGAACCCGCAGGACTACGACGTGCTGGTGGCGGAGAACATGTTCGGCGACATCATCTCGGACGAGGCGGCGCAGCTCGTCGGCGGCCTGGGCTTCGCCTGCGCCGGCAACGTCGGCGACGACTACGCCGTCTTCGAGCCCACCCACGGCTCCGCGCCCAAGTACGCGGGTGAATATAAAGTCAACCCGACGGCGATGCTCTTGGCGACGCGGATGATGCTGGAGTACCTGGGCGAGAAGGATAAGGGCGCGGCCTTGGAGAACGCCGTCGCCGCCGTCATCGCCGAGGGCCGCGTCCGCACGTACGATATGGGCGGCGCGAACTCCACCCTCGAGATGGCGGAGGCCGTGGCGGCACGGGTTTAAATAGATCGGGGAGTTGAAAATGGCAGAGGTCTTAATAAAATTACATCTCGGGCCCCTCGACGAAGGCGGGTACGTCGCCACTAGCGACGACGTACCGGGGTTGGTAGTCGAAGGGCGGACCATCGCGGAAACGGTGGAGTTCGCCCAGGACGCGGTGCGTAAGTTGTACGAGTCGTACCTGGAGCACGGCGACCCCATACCGCCTAAATTAAAAGAGGCGGCCGAAGGCGAGTTTGAGTTACTGGTGCCGGTGGCGGTATAGTGGGGCGGTTGGCGGGTTTTACGTACGCAGACGTAGCGGCGAAATTAAGGCGGGCCGGCTTCAAGTTCGACCGAAGCGCTAAGGGCAGCCACGAAATATGGCGGAACCCGGCTAACCGCCGGCGTACGATGGTGCCGCACCGTAAGGGCGATATGCCGGAGGGCACGTTGCGCGCGATTGTTAAACAGGCCGGGTTGACGGTAGACGAGTTTTTGAAGTTGTAATACGAGCAGGAATCGATTGCCTACCGGCAGCTTTTGGCTTTACTTTCGAGGAAGCGGCGCTCCTATCAACGCGAACGCGTTTTATAAAATAAACGGATCCGAAACATCCACCACGGGTATGTACTTTAATTCGAGCTTATGACCACTAAAGATAAACCACCCCTCGAGCCGCCGGCCATCGCCGTCGACAAGCTCAAGTGCACCGCCTGCAACATCTGCGTCGAGGCGTGTCCGCAGGACGTCTACGAGCTCGCCGAGTTCGCCGTCGTGGCGCACCCGGAGCGATGTATAAGCTGCGGCCACTGCGTCGCGCTGTGCCCGGAGGACGCCGTCGAACACGATGCTTACCCGGAGGGCACGATCAAGGCCCTGGGCGGCAGGAAGGTCCCCACCGCGGCGGCGCTGGAGACGCTCTTGCGCGCGCGCCGCTCGGTGCGCAACTTCAAGGACAAACCGGTTTCCCGAGAGGTGGTGGAGGAGCTGGTGCGTCGGGCGCTGTCGTCGTACGCCAGCGCGCACAACCTCCGGCCGGTTCATGTGCTGGCGCTGAGCGAGGCCGAGCGCATCCGCCGCGTCCGCGACGCGACGACGGAGTGGTACCGGACGGCGGTGCGGCGTCTAAAGAACCCCATCCTCCGCACCGTCTACGGCGCCTTGGCCGAGCGCGAGGACAAGCTGGGGGCATACGCCCTGGTGGACGACATGAAGCGGCTGGTCGAAGCGTACGACGCCGGCCGCGACGACCTCTTCCACAACGCGCCGGTGGTCCTCGTCCTCTACGCGCCGGTGGCGACGGTCATGCCGCGGGAGACGGTGTACTACGCCGCCGCGCAGCTCGTCGTGATGGCGACGGCCATGGGCCTGGGGACGTGCTTCGTGGGCTGGTTGACCGAGGCCGCGGCCCGCAGCGACGACGTAAGAGAAGCGCTTGGCTTGCCGGACGACTACGCC
>SDBS01001750.1_pt1 | contig 21919 bp, 27 predicted proteins | sample 2277091 | NCBI WGS metagenome assembly SDBS01 (sample SAMN10404972, study PRJNA504765) | marine sediment metagenome | isolation source: marine sediment core GS10_PC15, 163 cmbsf | place: Arctic Ocean: Southern Knipovich Ridge | collected 2010
ATAAAATTTATTATACACTGACTTCCCTACTGCAAAAGCTGCTGCAGTTATTAACGGAACAGCAACAATGGGAGCGATCTCTGATATAATTTCAACTTCAGATACTTTTTGTATTTTACCTTCATTGATAAATATAGTTAACTGACGTTTAGATGCTTCATTTTCAATAAAACGAATCATTTGAATTTTAGCATATTTTGAAAGATTGGATTCACAAACAATGCTTGCGCATATTAATTTAAGATATGATTTTTGTAACATTATTTTTACCTTTACTTATTATTACATTTTTTAGCCGCTAATGCTCCAGTTGAACATTCTGTTCCTTTTGGATGTCCATGCTTGTAGTGATGTTTTTTACATACAGCTATTGCATAATCTGGGTCAAGTGCAAAAAACGGTTCTAATTTTTTAGGTTTTATATGGTGAACATGATCTGCTTTTTCACCACAATATTCACAACGATTGTTTTCTCTTTCCATCACAAATTCATCGAGAGTTTGAAGCTCATTTTCAGTATATGGAAGTTCAGTATCTTTTATTTCATATGGATCGCTTCTCAAATTATATAATGGGCATTCGTCTTTGCATTTTTGGGAGCAATAAAAATGACTACCATCATTACCATCTTGCTTTTCTAAACATCTTATTCTTTCAGATATTTGTATTCCAGTTGGAGTAAACCAACCGCCTTTTTCTTTTGAATTTTTACAGTTATGGTTTTTACAATGGACTTGAATTTCTTTTTTGTTATCAGGATTATATCTCATTCCTTCTACTCTTGAAAAGAAAGGATATCTTTCTACTAATTGTTGTATAGTAATTTTAGTGCCATCACTCATTTTTCGGCGTGTTTCTTTTGACATAGTTCTTATCTTACCGTACATCGGGTTATTCTTTCCTTTTTTTACTTTGCTTAATAACTTTTTGGTTGCTTCAGATGATTTCTTTCCTTTCATTCCACTAGATTTGCCTTTATGTGATTCACTCATTTTTCGGCGTGTTTCTTTTGACATAGTTCTTGTCTTACCATACATCGGATTATTTTCACCGCTTTGTTTTTCACGCATTCTTTGTTTTGTTTCTTCTGAATGATGACTACCTTTTTTCATTTAATATACCTTTCTTTAAGACTATGCTTGTCTTGCACCGTAACCTTTAACAGTTTCAGCAGATTGAGTAATAGCATCAACAAATGTATTACATTTTGATAGAACCCAAGGTTCATGCCACGCGTAATCCACATTAAACTCCATCTCTATGTCTAATCTACCAACTGTTTCAACATCGCTTGTATATAAATCTTGTGGGTCTTTTGCTGGAAATACACCATCATATGCAGCATAATATTCTATTGTTTTAGCATCAGGTGCTGTAGTCCAGTAGTACATAAGACCAGAATATTTTTTCTTTGTATATCCTTCACCTTCATCACCATCTACTAATTCAGTAATACCAGTTCTATAATCTCGAATCAGTTTAACCCAAGAATGCATAATATCAAGAATAGGTGTTTTGTTAAATTCTAAGAATTTTACAGATACAGTATTCCCATAATCTACATTTCCCGGCACAGCCCACTTGACTCCACCAAGACCGGTATACTCAATTTTATTTAGAGTTCCGCCTGGAGGTGTAACTGATAAACAAGATGCAGCAAGAACTGATTGTATCTCGCCAAGATTTGATAATCCACTGATACCCTGTGAAACATAAGTTACTAATCCAGGTGGAAGTTTATCAAACCAAATAAAATGATAACCAGTTACGTACGGATCAGCAACTCCAACAGTTGTTCCACCGAATTTTCTTGTTAAAATATTTTGCCCCAATTCAGCAAATGAATATTTCATACCCATTGTTTTTATCTCCTATTCAGAACAGATTGTTGCAGATAAATTTCCAGTTGAACATTCTGTTCCTTTTTTATGTCCATATTTATAATGACATTTTTTACATACCGTAATTGCATAATCTGGATCTAATGCAAAAAATGGTTCTAATTTTTTAGGTCTTGTATGGTGAACTATAGTTGCTGGTTCTCCACAATATTCACATAGACCGTTTTCTCTTTTCATCACAAATTCATTAAGAATTTGTAGTTCAGAATTTGATAATAGAGAACTAGCAGACGATCCATATAAAACGCAACTTTTCTTACATTCTTCAGAACAATAAAAGTTATTCTCTTCAAAACCAACAGGTGTATTCAATGCTCTATGTCTTTCATAAATTTGTGAATATGTTGGAATAAACCATTTTTTACAAGAAGAATTTTTACACTTTATATAAACATTGTCAGAATCATCTGCTTTAAAATTTTCCACAGAATAAAGAAAAGGAAATTTTTGTTTTATTTTATTAATATTCTTAGATAATAATTTAGCATTTCGCATTTTTCTTTTAATTTTGTTTGCCTTATTACCATATAACTCTTCATAATTCAATCCTTTCTTTTCTGAAATTTGACCAATATGTCCTTTTGATATATTTATTATTTGTTCTTTAGTTCTTTTAGCTCCTCGTCTTCCTTCTGCGCTTTTTCTTATTATTTCTGGACATTTTTTTGTAGTAGTTTCACAACACCATTTTCCATTTTTCAGTTGATGGTTTGCTTCTTGATTGCAGTCATACTCACATTTCATTTATTTTCCTTTATACTTAATACGTTTCTTTATAACTTTAAGAACCGTTTCCCAATCGCCGTTATAAATACTAATAGCTTTATCATCAATGTAAAAATCTGCTGCAAGTTTTTCAGCAGTGATCCGATCAAAATAAATACCTTTATCTTTTAACCACTTACCGATCTTCTTTATCTGATCTTCGTGGTCACCTCCAAGTTCATCAGCGTTTTGTTCTGATGCTCTTGTGGTAAATATAACTATTTCATATCCTTTTCTTCGTAACCAATTAATAACTTCTTTTGCACCATCAAATGCATTGTCATAAATTGTTCCATCTTTATATCCATCAGAATATTTATGAATTGTTCCATCAAGGTCAATCATGGCCCTTCTTGGTATTTGTTCATTTTTATTCTCTGGATAAACGGTTCTTATAATCTGTCTTTTCTTTTTTCGCTTACTTTTGGGAAATGAATCAATTGCAAATGCTCCCACTGCTTCATTATCTTTAACTCTCTCTAAGATTTTATCTATATAGTTCATTACACTACCGACAATCAATTTTATATTTTGTTCTAAACTCACTGAGACATTGTTCATGATTTATACCATTATCTATATATATTAATAAATGAAAATATAAGTTGTTTAACTTTAATTTATTAATATGAAGGAGGATTGTAAAATGTCTAAAAGTAGTAGCAGTGGAGGAATTGGTATCGGAACTCTTATAATGGTTGGTTTTATTTTTAACATATTTTTCTGTGATGATGATAAAACAGATGTAAAAGAAATTAATGTCGAAACCAAAAAAATTATTTCAAATGAAAACAAAGAAGAAATTAAGGAGGGTGTTCACAAGATTGTTAAGTCAGCTAAAAAAGCATTTAAAGAATTGCAAGTGAAGGTTGTAAAAGAACTGAATAAAAAGGAAGAAGGTGAAAAAATTGACAAGGCACAAGATAAGCAACCGGCAGAAAAAGAAGTTGTTAAAAAGCGAGCAGAAAAAATGGAAAATCTCAGACCTATGGAAGAAGATAAACCTAAAGAAAAGGAGTTTAAACGATTATGATAAAACCTAAATTCAATAAGTTTTTTGCCAACTCTGACTATGAACTATTTTTTGATACAACAAATGGTATTGAAGTAATACGGGAAAGGAAAGGTAAAGAAGATCCCTTTTCTTTATACCTTCCTTCATTAATAGATGTTGGAGTCATGGGGCATTGTAAACATAAATGCGAATTCTGTTATCAAGGACATTCAAATAATCCCAACATGAAACTTGAAGATTTTAAGTCCATTATAGATCAAGTTAAACATCATACAAATCAGGTAGCATTGGGAGGCAGGGGTGATCCAAATCAACATGAACATTTTAAAGAAATAGTCTCATATGCTCGCAAGAATGGAGTTATTCCAAACTACACAACAAGTGGCATTGATTTAACAGACGAACAAGTTGAGATATCTAAAATGTGTGGCGCCGTTGCAGTTAGTGATTATGGAAAATCTTATACATATAAAGCTCTAAAAAAGCTAATGAATGCTGAAGTAAAAACAAACATTCATTTAATGTTTACTGACACCTCATATTTCAAATCACTTAAAATTCTATATGGTCATAATCCTTGGCAATACAGAGGTAATGAAAGTCTTGTAGATATTGACAGATTAAATGCTGTAATATTTCTGTTATTTAAACCAGCTGGTGCAGGAGCTAATCTTAAGTGGATACCCACCAGGTATCAATTTTCAACATTTGCAGATCATGTGTTTAAACCAAAATCTAAATTTAAAATTGGAATGGATAGTTGTTTAGTCAACCATGTCTTACATTATACCGAACCAGACAAAATTCAAAAAATGTCAATTGATACATGTGAAGGCGCAAGGATGTCAGCATATATCACTCCAGATATGAAAATGATGCCTTGTAGTTTTGCAAATACAAGTGTATGGGCCGTTCCGATAAAAGATAAGAAAGACATTAACTATATCTGGAATCGGTCAATGAACTTTAAATCATTTAGAAAAATATTACACAGCAATCCAAATAGTTGTCCATTAGGATTATGAAAGGAGATATAATGTTTGACGAAACAAAGAAAGAAATAAAGAATTTTACTTTACAAAACTATATCGAAATTTTTATCTTTAATGTGATGATTGTCCTTGCAATAATTGGAAATAAGGGAGAAGCATGGGCTACAATAATTTACATGTGTATAGTAACTATGTTTATGCTTACTTTCATGTTCAGTGTATTAATAAAGTTGTTAATTGACCCATCAGTCATCTATTACTCAATATACTTTCTTAATCTACTAATGTGTGTAGCATTTGGATGGTGGTGGTTAGCTGTATACTGGGGTATCATACTAATTTGTGCAGGGATAGGAATGGATCGCTGTCTAAAATCTAGGGATAAAAAAAATGAAAATAAAAACTGACTTTGTAACCAATTCTAGTTCTTCATCATTCATTGTTATCTGGCCTTGTAAGATTAATACTATTGAAGATCTACACCCATACATATTCAGATCTGACTTTGCCGAAATTATTTTTAGAGATGCAAAAGATCAAATTCCTAAAAAACTTGGTCCAAGATGTATAGCTAAAATGGTCGAAGAAATTAGAAGTGGGTATGTCGGTGGTATTAAAGATTCTTGGGATTATGAAAAAGAATTCTGTAAAAGGGAGGGAATATCAACAGATGACCTTTGGCATAATCGAGTATGGCAGGAATTATGTCGAGAAGAAGGAGAAATTAACCAAACTAAACAGGCAAGAGAAAAAGTTAAGAAGTTTATCGAATCATATAAGGATAAAGGATATGTCTACTATTTTAGCTACGCTGATGAAGATGGTGGAATCTTTTCTGAGCTTGAACACAAAAACGACTGGGGCGGACTGCCGTGCATTAGAATTAGTCACCATTAATCTTATAGATCCAGGAGAAGACAATATGAATATGAATCTTGATGATCCTCATGATCATAGAGAATTAAATACACATGTTAAAAATTATGTTATGGCGGAGTTCGTTGCTGTCCCACCTGACTTTGATTTCAAAAGTCATTTGACTATGAGAGAACAAGTTGGAATGTTTAAAATAAAAGATGTTAATTTAACCCAAGTTAAAATTATATCAGATGCAGTTGCAAGTTCTCCTGTTTTTAACACTCTAAACAATGCGCTATTAGACCCCGCATCGTGTTTCTTTTTCCTACAGTTAATGGGAGAACTGAATCTGGTTCTCAAAAAAATTGATAATCCATTAAGGAGAAATCAGGAACAATATAAAGCATTTGCAAAAAGATGGAAACAGGACCACCGTAACTATGTTGCGGGTCAAGATGTTGAAAGGATAAGTTTCCTTATTATCAACATTGTTCCTTTATTAGATCAAACTATTATTGATGAGGCATGGGAGTCATTAACTGAATTGGAAAAATACCAAACTGAGATTAACAACACAAACTACAAGTTCGATTAGGAGGGTTTTTATGACTAAAAGATCAATGATTAACACTATTATATGTCTAGTTATATTTCTGTTATTTATAATGGTAGGATTTTTGTATGCGGCACCTCGTGCTGTTCAAATAGGTGATGTTGAATGTATCAAAAGACTTCTTCAGGGCAATGATAAAATCAAAATCATTCGAGTTCAGGATCCTGAAAATTCTTTTGTATCAATCTTCTTTACAACAATTAAAACGGGAAAATTACTTGCATTTGCTGATCCGAGCAACACATCAGTCGCTGCCAGATTAACTGGTAAAATTCCTATTGATAAAAATGGAAAACGTATTATTAATAAAACTGCTAATAAAGATATTGCTCACATACGAAAATCTATCGGATCAAAGGTAATGAAAATTGCCAGATTCTATGATAAAGAAATGGACACTCTAGTATACTTAGTATATACTACAAAGATATTAGATGGTTCATTAAAACATTCTTTATCAGCTGTTCCATTGGGAAATCCGTTGTCACCATAATGACGGAAAAATGAATCACTCAAGAGTAAATTCTGAGTGATTCATTTTTTTTTGGTCAGATTATACAATAAAGAAGTTCAGTTCAATCTGTTCTACAGTTCTGGTAGGCTCAAGTGTTACGTTAACGTGGAATTTCTTAGTACGTTGTTCATAAGTTGTTGCACCTACATCTACTGTAAAGTTTGTTAGACCACGTTTCTTTCTAATAACTTCAAGGAAGTCAATTAGATTACTTGATACAAGAGACCATGTGATAGCATCATTTTGTTCAAAGATAAAGAAACGACAGAAATCTTCAAATGCTCTCTTAACGTATAGAATAAGTCTAACAATATTTAAATCTTGTAAAGCACTTGCTTTGGCTTGAGATGTTAACTGTCCCCAAACAACATATCCAGGATTAAATTTAACAATTGGATTTAATTGTTTTAGATATAGTTGATCTCTTTGCCCAAGTCTTGGATTGTAACGAAGTTCTTTAATTGTGTCGATTGCTGCTCTATTGAAACCAGCTGCTGCGAACCAAAGTTCAGCTACAGTATCGTTTCTTGGCAGAATATATGACATATGATAGACTGGTGAAAACCATACATCCTGTCCTGTAAATGGATCGAATACTTTATTATATGATTCATATAAAGTAACAAAGTAATTATTAAATGTATTGGTGTTATTTCTTGTAGCAAGAGCAAGATTAACAGTAGCATTATCACCATTGTCCATAATACCAACACAGTCACGTCTTGTTTGACATAATGTACTAATTGCAGTCTTAACATCAGCAGGATAACCACAGTCAAATACCATTGAGAAATAAGTATTTTCGGTATCAAGTACGGTATCATCAATGATTCCATTATATGCTTGACTCAGAAGTGTTGTAGCTTCACTAGTATCTAAAGAACCATCAGCTTGCAATAAATCACCATCACTTCCTTTTCTTAATGGTACAGGATCAGATGATGTAAATGCTTGAGCAACTGAACCGTATGATTTTTTAATACGATATTCAATATCAGATGCAATGTCGAAATCTGATGTAGATCCATTCCATGCTTGTGTTGATAATGCTATATCAGAATAGACTGTAATTTCTTCATCATTTGCTCCAGCAGCAGCTCCACACCAACCCCAAATTTCATTTCCTCTAGCATCTTTGGCAACAATAACATAATTACCAGTTCCACTTCCTTCCCAATCAGAGAAGTCTTGTTTAATATCTGTCAAATCAGCAGAACCAGGAGTTAAAGTAACACTTATATTAGTATCAATATCTTTATCATATACTCTAATATTTGCATCATAACCATCTGAAAAACGATCTGTACTTCTATCAATGTACATTTCTGCTCTAAGAACCGCTGAATATGTGTTCAAAACATCAACAATCCAAATTGAATCTCCAGCACTATCTTTCGCTGTTTGTTCAAATGAAACTTCAAACGATTCAATTATTGCGTCTTGCCCATCAGATTGTCTCTCATAGATATCTATATAATATTGATCCCAAAGAGTTGGATTAGATACTTCCGTTAATCTTATACCTAATTTATTATACCATTGTCCTCTTCCGATTGGATATAGAAAACAAATTGGATGTGCAGTTCCATCTTGTGCTAAATTAGTTCCAAGTTCAGTTGTAGCGTTCATACCCTCTACAAATGTGATTTGCATACCAGCAGTTGAATCAGCAGGATTAACTGTTGCATCAATTCTCATATTTGAGTATGCAGCATTATCAGAAAGAACTCTCATGTAAAAAAGAGCTCCTGATTCTCCTAGATAATTATACGCACAGTATGGACCTTGTCCATAGTTTTTACCGTATGTTGCAATATTTGGTTCCCCATATTCTGAAATATAGTCGGCTCTTGAACCAATAAATTTTAAAACATTGTCTTCTCCTTTTTCATTAAGTGCAGAGATGAAACCAATTGTTGAAGGTACAGCTTGAACAAATTGAGAAAGGTCGATAATTTTTGAAAAGACGCCTGGGCTTACATTAGCAGCCATAATTCTTTTCCTCCATTTTAAATTTCTCTAATAAAATATTTTTATTAACTCTATAATTCTTTAGCTTCCTTTCTCTCTAAATCTATAAAATCTTTTATAAATATATCTAAAATCTTTAGTAATTAAAAATACAAGTACCATGAAAAAATAAGTCTTCGATCAGATGTTTTTACAATTGATGGAAAAGTAACTCTTGAAAAAATGGTAAATTGTCCACTATATAATCCTGCAGAAGAGGACGCTGTAAATAAAGCAGCTTCACTTATTTGTTTTTCATTTGCATAAGTGACACCGATTGTAGTTACAACTTTTGCTACTATCCATTTATCATCATTAAATGCATCCTGTTCATATTCAACTGAATCGAATGGTATTTTATAGTATCCTTCCTCTGGATGATCAACATCTACAGTATTATAATCAGCAGCAGATAAATCCGTTTCTGTAATCATAATTTCAGAAGAAAGTCCTATATCTGTTAAGACTGGGGGAGAAGGATCCATCGGATCCCCTGGATTAACTCCACCATCCCCAAGACCAAACCAAGTAATAAACTCATCTTTTGTAGGTGTAGTAAATGCGTTTTCTACATTAAGTGCTCTTTGGACTAACATTTCTCTTCCTATATAGAGAACTAGATTATGTTTCCCAAGTAATTTTTTATTGCCAGAATCATCCACCTCATAAATTTCAACATAACCTTCTGGTCTTTCTTTTTTTGTTCTATCACCAGGACCAACTGAATCATTTAAACAATTGTCCCCATAAAAATCTTTAGCAATAACTTCTATTGTGTCAATTTTCTTTTCCATATTATAAGTTCCCTTCTAAATGGCGGATTAATATTTTATAGTTTGTTCTTATTATTTAGAAGGTTTAGAACTACAAATGGGAAGGGGAGGACACTAGGGAATAACAAGCTACATCTGTCGTTACATCGAGTTCTAGTGTCCTCCTTACTGGGAAAACCACACGTTTTTATTATTCTAAATATGTTCCACAAGAAGGACAATATTTAAATGATGATTTAGATTTTGTTCCACAAGTCATACACTGAAGTTTAGTATTTACAGATAAAGGTTGTTGGACTTGAACTCCGCCACCACTCATACCCTTTAGTTGAATGGTAATAACTTGAGATTGCTCCAACTCTCCAATTATACCGTATCTAAATGATTGGTTACATTCAGACCCTTTAATAGTAATACCTTCATCATCTAAAGGTTGTCCAAGAGATTCAATTCCAAGAGATGAACTTTGTACCATATTAACATTAACACTTTGTTCATTAATTCCTCTGACACAATTTGAGGCTACTACTCCATTATTGGGTGCGTCACCACTTGTAAATGTTGTCTGATCTTCTCCGGTTGAACCATATTTTACATCTGAAACACCGTTGAACCAATCACCATAATTCCAATGATAAAATGGTCTTGGACGATGATGATAATGGTCATAATACTCATGATGTTCATGTATGATTGTTTTTTTGATGACTTCTGGTGTTGGTTTTTCAAATGCAAACTCAACTCGAATTAAACCATCGTCAATTTTATCACCCCTATGCTCTTGGATTTGTTTTGTTTTATGAATAAATTTAAAATGATTTTTAGCAACTATGCCACTAAGGAACCCTTCAAGTTCACTACTAGAGTTTGGATCAAGAATAAGAGAACTATAATCTAAAACATCCTGACCATCAATGTGAACTTTCACAGATACTTTTCTTGAGTTTAGATTTTTAAGAAGAAGTGTGTATTCACTTCCATAAGGTAGGTTAACAGCTCCATCTCTAATTCTTAAGATTTTGCCATTACATTTTACTTCGGCTACAAAATTGTCTTTATACGTCATAATGATATCTCCTTTTACAGGTTACAGACTAGAACCTCATTTTGCTTAAAGTCTGTTGAATTTATCGTGTGATCTTTCCCTTTATATTATGTTCTGCTATATATATTAATGAGTGATAGAATAAAACTTATTATTTTATTGAAAGGGGAATTAAAATTCGGAGAAACGGCTGAACAACTCAATAGAACATTATCAACTTCACAAGGACCTGCTCGATGGTCACTAAAATAGGAGAATATTATGATAATTATTAAATGCGCATGGTGTGGTGAAAAAATTGGTACCAAAAAATGCAACGAACATGATAAAGCTAACGGAGAAATTTCTCATAGTATTTGTGGTGTCTGTGAGAAAAAAGTATACGCAGATTTAGACGCAATAGATACCGATGTAAATAACATCTTGCCAACGCACCTCTAAAGTGCTGGTGCAGGGAAAAGTGGGGTGCTACATCTGTGGGGATTTCTGAGTCAAGTCGCTCGGAGCCTATTCCAGATAAGCGATGACTTACCCCGCTTTTTTTTGTTATAAATTTTTCCCATAATATGTACCATTCCACATAAATGATCCTTCAATAATTATAATCGTATAAATATTGAAATATCCCGTAGCAGGTAAATGTTCAACAATACCAAATCCGTTTATCCAGAAGTTTGGAGAGTTTTGTTTATAATCCGGTTTAATATTACAAAGACATGGTAATGATGTTGCCATATGATAACCCTTTCTATCTACTGGTGAAACCTTTGCATACATCTGAGGATTATGAACATGTGAATAAACTACATTCCCTTCAAATGCTTCTAAGGTCTTTGAAGCATGGTATTTATTCCAGTAATAGCCATGGATCACACTTAACTTACCAATCTTATATATTCCGTTAAATGGAATGACTTCATATCCTCTTTCAGATAAGTCTAGATATCTAACAACATCTACAAGTTCGGCTAACTCAGGATGTATTTGAGTATACCACTCAATTCTTTGTTCATGATTTCCAATCATAAAAGTTCTACGTATATTTTTTCTTGTTAGACCTTCATGCACTTCTAAAATATCTCTATTAAAATTATTATAATCTTTCATCAACCTTTGTCCTTCTTTTAACAAAGGTCTATTTTTATTCCATCCTGAAATACAATCTAAAGATAATTGATCGCCCATATAAACAATTTCATCTGGATCATAATCAAGTATAAATTCCCCAACCGCATCCATTACTCTTTCTTCATAATAAGGATGATGGATATCTGGGATTAATATAGTTTTTTGTATTTCCCATGAAGATTTATCTATTTTATCTTTTGCCTGTGATCTTTCAATATAACCTCCAGCATATTTATTTACAGTACTTGGGGAACAACCAACTACTTTTGCAATCTCTTTATTTGTTAAAACAGTATCATTTGCCAATTTTGTTATTTCTTCTTTTAACTTTGACATATATAAAACTCTCCTTAACTAATGAATTTTAAAAAGGATTTTATATTTTGTTCTAAAAAATAAAGTCATCTACCGTATAATCCCTGGTATATTAACTGGTTATTGGTTTTCGACGAACTGTAGGTTGGAATCTTACGAGGTTACAGAAGGATTCTTGAACCATCCTCTAGTAATATATTTCCATAATTTTCTTGTAGAAGTTCTAGATACATATCTTCAATTTCAATCTGAACTAGATCAAAACCATTAGGACAATCAAATGTACCCTGTGTACCCTCAACGTAAATATACGCAGTTGAATCTGCATCATATACAGGAACTCCATCAAAGTTTATAAATGTTCCAGATTGATAATACTGAAACTCGTTTACATACATAGATGCACTAAGAGGGCGTGACCACATTAACTGATAATTAGGTGAATCTATTGGATAATCAAATGTTACAATAAAAGAATCAACTTCTTTACTTGTTATTATAAAAGGAATTATTGATGAAGTTGCATCAGTTATATTCAATAATGTGATACTAAGACCATAACTTCTATTTACTTCGTGCGGAATCAAAGGAACCTCAACCGAAGTTATGCTTTCATTTAAAGAAATAACATCCTGTTTATCATGAGTTATTATAATCCACTCTAAATAATAATTTGACGAATCCATGTTACCTGAGAATTGAACTGTAAAATAAGATGTTGTTCTTTCAATCACGGAATACCTATATAATGATGGGTTCGCATCTACAGTATTAGAAAGAGCCAGTCCAATAGTATATGATGTTGAATCAATAATTTCTGGTGGAGGTGGAATACTGACTGTTATGATATTAGTTCCATCAGGCACATTTACAGAACCAGAATTATCAGAATTGTCATAGTCATATGATATATTATAATTAGTAGAATCCATTGGAGCAGAAAATAATGTTGTAAATGATGAATTAGTTTTTTCTGTAATTATATGTTTATACATTGTCGGCGACGGATCAACTGTATTAAACATATTTAATGTTACTGCATAACCCGCAGTTTGTTCATATCGGTATATTGCGGTAACACTATCAGATCCTTCATCAATATCTGAAATGTCAAATGATAATAAAGGTATATCAACTGGTATTTCAGATGTAACAATTGGAGCATTCGGCGCATCAAGATTACTAGCTACAAGTATAGCAGCGGTACCATCACCATAAGATGCAGGACATCTTAGATGCTCAGAAATTTCATCTGCAATATCGACAAATACGTCTGTTCTTATGTCAGTAGCTGCTCCAATATCATGATATGAACCACAGTCATATGTATCTCTTGAATAAAATAAAGGAGTAGATGTAGAATCAAGACATATAAGATCATATGAAGTAGAATCTATATTTTTATTACAACACGGAACACTATCTCCAGTTATAAAATCATGTGTAATTTCTTCAACATCATGCGTACAACTATCTTCAACTATAATTGAATTGAATAATCTATTTCTAAGTTGAATCATCTCAAGAGAAAGTATTCTTGCTCTATATGGTTTAAAGAAATTAATTACAGTACTTAGTTCAGCAAATAGTGAGTCAAGACCAAACAGAATATAACTCATATTAATAAAACCAAAACTGATATTATTTCTTACCCACTCTCCCAAGTCTCTTAGTAAGCTTCCCAACATAGTAATATTATCAGTTGCTAAGCCATTAATACTTGTTTTTACTCCAGGATTAATTATTGCTAAAATATCTCCAGCATCTTCATGGTTTTGTAAGAAATTACGAGGTAGAACTCTTGAAAACGTATCAACATACAAATCCCAGTTGGTTTTCCATTCATCTCTAGAATCTACTCTGCCAGTTAAACTTCTAAATTCAGCCATTATATCAGCTGAGGTAACACTAGTTCCATCATAACAAACAAATCTATCAGCTGAAACACCAACTTGAAATTCTTTATTGAATACATAAATAGTTGATAAATAAAGAGTTAGTAATGAAACAGTATCACCGGTAGCTGTAACAAGTGCATCTTGGGGTAAAACAGTAGTCACACCTTCATCTGGTTGACCAGCATCATCCCATGTTTCATATTGATCTTGAACCCTTCTTGCCAAAATACCGGTGGCAGCATCGGTTGCTTCTTCATCAAATAAAGGTTTGACTCCAAAATAAGGAGACTGAGATGGAAAATTAATTTTGTTTGCTGCAAACAATGTTCTTAATTGATCTTCGGTTTGAAGCCAATGTGGATCATCGTTCGTTAAGAAATCGAATGGTAAATAAATCGGAGATTGATCACCTGATGTTCCTATTGTAATTTGCCCCTTGAAAACTAGATCTGTTGGAAGCTTTCCTGCACGCTCTTCAAATTGTAGTTGAAATTCATAAATATCAACATCAATAATGCCATAATAACGAAGCACATTAAGCAATGCTTGCGGACTCCCTTTTTGTTTATATAAATTTACTAAATCAAGGAAAAAATTAATTTTTGATATAGTAGTTTCATTGTTTATTGGATTTTTTAAAAGTGCAGATTCATCATACCCAAAACTTCTAAATAGATCATCTAACTGATCATTCGGCATTTGGTAAACATCTGATACATTAGATTGGAATGATGTTACACTTCTATGGCTGGCATACCAATCTATAAAAAAGTCTTTTATTCTTATCCAATCTGGAGAATTATGTGCAACCTGATCAATAACTGAATCTACAAACTTCTTAGAAACTGTCCTCTCATTCTTGGCTATAGCATTAGCAGCATCAGTCAGATCATTGGAAGTACCTTGAATAGCTTTAAGAATCTCCCAAAAGTCTTCTATATTGTACGCCATATTATCTCCTTAATTACATTCATATAACAATCCGGGTTGATGTTGTGTCATAAAATAAAAATACTGATCAACAAGATAAGATTCATAACAGGTTTGTAAAAGGCCTCCTGTGGAGATCAGTATTTCGGTGTTATATTCTTCAAATCTATCATATAATTTTAAAACTAAATATAAATATATCATCTTAGATAATTCAGTTGAAAGATTATCTAAAGTTGCATATAAAATAATTGCTGTTGAATCAAAACTTACAGAAATTGAATCTACAACTGTTAACGATGTTGCATCATTGCGATAAGCTAATAAAGCATCCAATGTCGCAAAATCGTCAGCTTGTAAATCAAAAATATTTGATCCGTCAGAATCTAACTTAAGATATTGAGAAGATCCTGGATATACTTGCAGTCTTGTAGCCGCAACTCTCGGAACAGAAAGAGGATCCTGTTCTGCAATATATTTATATTCATAAGAGTTTTGAGCATAAGAATTATTGAATAACATATCAATGAACGAATTTTCTCCAAGATATAACTCCGGAATATCCACAGGAGGGGGAACACGATATTTATTAATTTTTGAATTTATTACAAAATGGTTGAACCAGTGTTGTAGTTCTGCCACTAGTGAATAAGATGTTAAGACTGTAGTCATTCATTACTCCCTCACGTCCGTTTGAATTAGATTTTTACAGACTATTTTTGCTAAATTTCCTGTTGAACATTCTGTTCCTGCTTTATGACCTATTTTGTAATGACATTCCTTACAAAAAGATATACCATTATCTGGATCTAAAGATAGATGTGGATGTGTCTTAACTGGTTTTATATGATGAATATCTGTTGCTGGTTTTCCACAATACTGACATTTATAATTATCTAATTCTAGAACTTGATGTCTCCAAATTTGATTTTCAGATACTGTATATGGAAGATCAGTTTTCTCTTTAAATGGATCGTTTCTTAAACCATATAAAGGGCAAACATCTTTACAATGTTGAGAACAATAAAGATAACATCCACCACTACCATAATCTTTTTCGAGTTGTCTTATTCTTTCACCTAATTGTATTCTTGATGGTGTAAACCATCCTCCTTTTTCTTTTGAATTTTCGCAGTTATGATTTTTACAATGAACTTGAATTTCTTTTTCTTCAGGTTTATCTGGATTATATCTCATTTCTTCAATTTTTGCAAAAAATGGATATCTCTCTTTTATTTTTTTAATAGTAAGTTTTTGTGATTTACCAAGATTTTCTCTATATAAGATTGAATTATAAATACTATTTGGATTTTTCCATATACCTTTCATGTTATTACTCTTTTTTTCTTCACGTGAATTTGAATTAAGACCACTAGTGAGATCTTTCCATGCTTCTTTCATTTTAATACCTTGTTTCTTTTTACATAAAATTGTATTATATTTACTATTTGGATCTTTACGAGCTTTTTTCATTCTTTTACTTTGATTATCTTTATATAAAGTTGAATTATATTTACTATTGGGATCTTTTCTTATACCCTTCATAAATATTGAATGTTTATCTCGTTTTGCTGGGCAAGAATTAAAATTTTCACTACAACACCACCTACCGTTATTAAATTGATATTTAGCTTCTTGACCACAACCATAATCACATATCATTTAAATTAATCCTCTTATATCAGTTTGTAAACAATCTACTGTACTAAGCATATCCAAAATATGAACCATGAAAGTTGTTACTTTATAATTATTCCAATTAAAAGAAGATCGATCTATAACATCGGTACTCCAACGCCCGCTGTGGAATCTTATTCCCTCTTCTAAAATATTGAATTGATCTTCGCTTAACAGCTTCATAAATATTTTCTTATTTGAAGATATCATATCAGCTGCTTCTTTATCATGTCTCCTATCGGTATGTTTTCGGCTAGCCCACCGTCCATATTTCAAAGAATCGTGTAAAGTAACGGCAAACAAAAGTTTATCAGCATCACTTGTTCTTGGGGTTATATCAAACATTCTAAACAACTTAACTAAAGAAAATAACATTTGATATACATGTTCAGCTATATCTGGAACATCACCATTTAATTTCTTATGAAATTTTCTAGTAGATGAAGTTGGCATATTCCAAATATCTGGCATAATACTATCTATACCTTTCCAGAGTATAAATCCCTTATCTGTCATATTCTCTTTTAATAATTCTACAATTTTCTCTTTATAATTCATTGTTATTCCTTTCTTAATCAGGTAAATTAGAAACGTCTTTACCAGTTTATCCTGAACCATTTATTTGATTATTTTTTTGTTTGCTTTATCTTGTAAAAATTTAGACATTGTTCTATCTCCCATCCACCATGTTACACACGAGACAGTTAAGTAAATCATAGTTGATGTTACTTGCTCAAATATACCAATAGCTTGATCGGCAGTAAGATCTAAACCATGAGTTTGCATAATTTTCCAAGCTAACAATGTTATATAAGTTGAACATCCCATAAGATAAGCTGTTAAAGCAGGTCTCATTATACCGTTTAACCAATCTACAAGAGCAAATCCAGAGGCAATCATAACTCCAAAAAATTTAAAAAAGAATGAATACCATTTCTCTATTTTACTTGCTTCCATTATCATGTCAATCCATTTTTCATGGAAAAGTTTCTCTGCTCCAACCTTTTGAGAAGTCTGAAAAGCTTCAGCATCTGCCAGTTCAATCTCTCCCTCAATTCTTGCTTGAGTTACTTGAATTTGAGCTTTTGCTTCTTCAATCATGGCTTTAGTTTCAAGGTCAACCATTTTTTCTTTATGTGCAAGTTCCATTTTGACGTTCTTAAATTTAAACCATGTAGTAAATGCATTGCCCAAAATTCCTGTTAGTCCCCCAAGTATTATATCAAGTCCTACCATTTATTCTATCCTCCTCTTTACATTTCATATCATTATATCCACAATCTTCTATTTTATGAACTTCTAAGTGACAATCTTTACATAAAGTAATAACCTTATCCACATCCGCTGACTCTAACGGTTCCCATCTAATGCCTTCTAAATGATGACAATGAAGCCCAACAGTCAATTTATCCTGACGTATATTACATCTTTGACAAGTATAATTATCCAATTTAAATCTCATTTGACGAAGTTCAGGTTGTACTTCTCTTGAATGATTCTGTGTAATAAATCCTTTTGGATATTTATGTTGTCCATATATAGAACATTCTTGTTTACAGTTATTAGAACAATATAATTTACAACCATCTATTCCATTTCTAATACTACGTACTCTTTCATTTACATCTGTCAATCTTGGTATATACCATAATCCGCAGTATGAACATTTCACTTCTAAAATGTTTTTATCTCTTTTATTTCTCTTACATTTATCAACAAAAGATATTATTTCCTTGTAGTGATCATACCGAGGAATGTCCTGAGATCCATACCCACCTCTCCATAACGATGATTTTTCGCCTTTATGTGATAAACTCATTTTTTTTATTGTTTCTTTTGATGGGGATTTACCATAATTTGGATTTTTCTTCCCCATTTTACTTTCGCTTAATTTTCTTTTTGTATCGGTAGAGGGTTTTATACCTTTTCGACTTATGCTCATCTTCAATCTGGTTTGTTCTGATAAAATAGAACCCATTTTAACGATACTCATTCTATTTTTTACCCCAGAACAATGTTGGCATCTTTCACTGCAACACCACTTACCATTTTGGAATTGATATTTAGCTTCTTGATCACATCCATAATCACAAAGTCTAATTCCCATTAAAACGTCTCCTGTATTCTTAATTTAAATGGTTCATAATCCATAAATTCCATAAATGCTCGAACTGTTATTCTTGAGTTCAACACAGCAACTTGTCCTCCTAAAAAACCGTGCTTTGCGCCAAATAATATACATCCCATTGTATGTGTTTTATAATTCTTGCTTTTATCGCCTCCATAATTTCCAGAGTGCAATAAAATATATGTTCTATTTGGAACTCTTCTAACCCAATAAATTCTACCATATTTATTTGAATGTCTTATTTCCACACGATACTCACCTTGTGGTATACAGGATATTTGTCTTTTATTATATCTCCAAGGTAATTCAAGAGTTCGACAATGAAAGTCCTCAGATACAAGTAACCCTTCTGTTCCTTGATCACTTCTTCTTAATCTAAATAAATTAACTTGTCTCATTTTCGACTTCCCATTATTTTTAGTTTATTTTTTCAAAACGTTAACAACCTGTTTTAATACCTTAACAGGTATAGATGAACCAGCTTCAACTTCTGCTTGTTCATAAATCAGTTTCTGGACTTCTTTCTTTCTTGTTCCTGCTCGTATCATATAATTATAAACATCTTCCTCGGTAATATTTTTTATATCTATTTTCTTAACTTCTTTTATTGGTTCAATTACTTTTTCTTCTTTAACTATTTTTTTACTTCTTGATCTTAATTTTTTCGCAATTTTATGAACTATTCTTTTAGTCATTTCTGCTTCAGTCTCCATTATAACAGGTGAAACTTTTTCTTCTTTAACTATTTCCTTAACTTCACTTTCCTTTGTTACAAGTTTAGTTTTAAATGTAGGCGTTGAATCAGAATCTTCATCTATAATTTTAGCTTCAACAACTAAAGGATATGATAATTTAAACGTATCTTTCCAAGGTGTTAGATGTTGATTATTTGCTACAACTTCAAGTTTTGCACTTACTTCATCACCTTCTTTTAGTTTTTTTGCAACAACAGTTTTTAATGCAGGAAGATCAACAGTTACTGATTCTTGTTTTACTTGAGCAGGAAATCCATATTCAATTCCTTCAATTTCAATTCTGAGAAAACTAGAGACTTTTTCGACCTCCTGAACACCCTCAATCTGCATCTCAAAATTTAGTTGTTTTTCTTGATTAACATTTAATTTTAACATTTTAAAGGACCTCCGTTATTTCATCCTTAAGTTTTATATGTATTTTATCTGATAGATCCACAGGGGAATTTATATTAATCATCTCAACACTCCGTACAATTATAGTCGGCGATATAGATTCATCTTCATTTTGCCTATATGGTGGTGCTCCTCCCCCACCTACACCCGGAGGATTAAATAATCCAAGTGTTGCTATGGATATTGACATTTTATTATTTGTTCCTTTTCTGATATTAGATCAGTTATGTTTTGATCTGACTCCATGTGTTAAATTTTCCAGCAATATCATCTGTACCTGCTGTAATAGTATATGTACCAATGACATTATTAGATGTACCAACTGAACCTGCAGTTGAGTATATTCTTACTCTTGCTGAAGTAAGATTATTTCCAGCATCATAAACTGGATTATCTATAAAGATATTTTCATGTAATAATCCAAGTACTCTTTTTAAATCATTATTAACTTCATTAAGAACATACCCAAAAGATCCCACTGTCAAGTGTTCATTTATTTGTTCTTCAAATACTGCATCTGCCAACTCTTCAACATCTGGTGTTAAGAATTTTCTTGCGGCTATAATAATAAAAATATCACCATCTGCTGGTTGAAATGATAACGGTGTTTGAATTGTAACTTCTTTTGTTAGACCTAAATAATTTTTAATACCTCTTATTTGTCCCTTATTATTTCCAGAAGTAAAAAGTAACGACCCTCTCGTCCAAAAATCATTGGTTGTTTCTGTTAGAGTAGTTATAAATTTAGTTTTACTAGCACCAGTATCATTAACCACTGCTGATTTAATTTCTGTTGCTGTAAGTATTCTGTTTAATACATCTCCAGTTGAACCAGATAATACATGGCTTGATAAATCTTCATCCCATACACCATCAACTATATCTGCCACATCTGCCTTGTATTGATCTGGGTTATCTAAATCTGCTTGAATACTTACATCTTTTCTATGGGGTTCAATATCTTCTCTAGCATAAACTGGACTAACTCCACCTGTATCCCATTCAATACCAACAGCATTATCTGGAACACTTGCTAATGGCACACCATAACTACCATTACCTAAATCTACTACACCAGAAGTTGTTCTTGCTACGGAATCACTATTATCATTTTGAAGTAATCTATAACCTGTTGTGCCTATACCAGCGTAAGATGAACCAAAATCTACATCAAACCATTTTTGTATATACGCCATATTTCAAATCCTTATTTATTTTGTAAATTCCTCTCTACTTCCCCAACCATCTATTTGGTAATGAACATCAAATTCTTTTGCTAAAACATCTCCTGTTACAATGTCATCATCCCTATAAATTTTAACATCCATAATAAAACTTAAAGATGTTATATAACTAATATCAATAGATGGGAAAATTACCTTTTGTAATAAATCTCCACTTATCCAAGAATATAAATGTGCAGAGGTGGTTAAAGTAGTAAATGCTTTATTTGCATCATTGTCACCATTTTCAATAATCCTATAATCCATTTTAAAAACAGGGAATGCCGCACTATCTTGAATATAATGAATGTGTGGTCGTAATTCAGAATTGTATATGTTATGAGGTGCTTGTAATGTTATATAAACAATTTCTGTGACATTATTTTGTGGGAATAATAATCCCATATTAGTAAAGTCATAATCAGGTTTTGATGCTTGACCTTGTTTATCTCGTGTAAATGGAACTCTCAAATCTTCCCATCTATATTGTTGTCCTGATAGTCCCCTATGTAATTCATCATAACCACCTAATTGATAATGTTCACTTATAACTAATCTGGAAGTCATTGTTTAATACTCCTACCTTCATTTGGATTACAATACTCACACCACTCACCACGCTTACTCGGCATATCATGAGTTTCTAACAATTTACAACATATATTACATTCACCACATTCCATTTTTCATTTCCTTTCTATATTGGTATAGGCAGCAGAAACTACTACTATCATTCCATTTTATTTTCCTTTCGCTTCATTTTCATTATGCATTTTTAATACTTCTTTTCTCATTTCTTTTATTACCTCATCAGTAATTGCACGATGTTCTTCTGTTAAGGTAACATTAACTTTGTTCTGTAAATCTTTATCAGCAACACTTCTTATTATCACATATGATCCTGTTAAGATTGTAAATGCAACTATTACAACAAGAATCATTTTACTGACTTTACTGCTTATTTTTTTTATTTCAGCCATTAAATC
>SDBS01001751.1_pt1 | contig 21918 bp, 18 predicted proteins | sample 2277091 | NCBI WGS metagenome assembly SDBS01 (sample SAMN10404972, study PRJNA504765) | marine sediment metagenome | isolation source: marine sediment core GS10_PC15, 163 cmbsf | place: Arctic Ocean: Southern Knipovich Ridge | collected 2010
ATTGCCTTTTTTACTGTCTCGGGCTGTCTCAGTTCACCGTAGATGATTCTGATTTCCTTCTTCTTTTCCGCTGGCAACAGCTTAATCATAGCTTCATCAGTTCTGGAGCTATAACGTAAGAATACGGTTACCCTTGCTCCTAAGTCCACCAGTCTTTCAGTAAGATGACTTCCTATAAAACCACCTGCTCCCGTAACCAGAACTTTTTTGGACTCCAGCATCTTCATAACACCCTTTTGCCTTCAATTATACATCAAGATTCAATGCGGTCAACACCAGATGTCAGAATGTCAATGCAAAGTAATTATGTCACCCTTTCTCCTTTCCAGACCACCTTAAACGTCTTCAAAGGGATAACAAAGTCCAGCCAGAGAAGAAGGCAGTGTCTTAACCACTTTTTTTTAGTGAAGGTATTGCAGCACAAGGATATACTCATAGGAAAAGACAACTTCTTTTGGCGGTGGGATATCGAGCAGTTTCGGCAGAACAATACCCGGTACAATTCAAATCTGATGATTAAACTCGGGCACAATCTCTTTAATCTTTTTGGTCATTCCCTGGATGTCCTCTTCAGCGGCTAGAATCTCTAGTTCTATAACTCTTTCCCTCAATTCTCTCACATCTATCTGGTTGGGTTTGATAAGCAATATCTTCTCATGCCAGGTAGTCTCAGTCTTCTCGTTTTTAGCTACAAGTTCTTCGCACAGCTTCTCTCCCGGGCGAAGGCCGGTTATCTCTATCTTGATATCCTCATCCGGCTCAAAGCCAGAAAGTCTAATAAGGTCCCGGGCCAAATCAATTATCTTTATGGGGCTGCCCATATCCAAGACAAAAATCTCTCCCCCTTTACCCATTGCACCAGCCTGAATCACCAACTGAGCCGCCTCCGAAGTAGTCATAAAATAGCGGCTTACTCTTGAATCAGTTACCATAAGCGGCCCTCCCTTTTCAATTTGTTCTTTTAATAAGGGAATAACGCTTCCCCTGCTCTCCAAGACATTGCCAAATCTTACTGCCGAGAATCTACATTTGCTCTCCCCGGCTGTAGCCTGCAACAACAGTTCGGCCACCCTTTTGGAAGCGCCCATAAAACTAGCAGGATTAACTGCCTTATCAGTAGAGATGAGGACAAAGTGCTTCACACCATACTTTTCTGCCGCCTCCATCAATATCCTACTTCCGGTGATATTGTTCTTGACCGCCTCACAGGGATTAATCTCCATTAAAGGAACGTGTTTGTGGGCGGCAGTATGAAAGATAACCTCGGGCTGATAACGACCTAAGACGAAGCGAGTTCTTTTCTCATCTTTTATATTACCAATCACTGTAGTTACCTCTGTAGAAGAGTATTTCTCCCTCAGTTCCCTTTCAATATTATAGATACTAAACTCTCCCCGACCAAATAGAATGAGCAATTGGGGATTAAATCGAGTTAGCTGTCTACAAAGTTCAGAGCCAATAGAGCCCCCTGCCCCTGTAATCAGGATTATTTTGCCCGAAACATAATGTGAAATCCGCTCCAAATCTAGTTTTACTACCTCTCGAGACAACAAATCTCTTGCTTCCACTTTTCTAATCTCGTTAAAGGAAACTTTCCCATCAACAACATCAGACAAGGAGGGAATAGTCTTGTAGGGAAGATTTGTCTTAATACAAACCTCAATAATCCTTCGCATTTCTTCCCTGGTAGCCGAAGAGATGGCAATTACTATTTCATCTGCATATTTCTCCTTGGCTATCCTGGGAAGTGCATTAACAGGTCCCAGGATTTTTACCCCATGGATATCTCTGTTTATCTTTTTCACATTATCATCAACAAAACCCACCACCCTGTATCCACCCTGAGGATGCCTTTGAATCTCTCTCAGCATCATCTCCCCGGCATCTCCTGCTCCCACCAGGACAACCCGTTTATAATCAGATACACCCGAAATTAAAGTTGGCAAAATTCTTTTATAAACCCTTATCCCCAGTCTGCTAGCCCCCACCCCGAAAAACAACAACAGAGGCTGGATTATAAATACCGAGCGAGGAAAACTCCGCAAACCCAGAACAAAGACCATTCCTACCACAGCTAGAAGGGCACCCACCGTTATTGCCTTAAGTATTCTTATTAGCTCATTAATACTGGCATAACGCCAAAGCCCTTTATACAGACCAAATGAAATAAAACTCACGAAATAAACCACAATCACCAAAGGTAGGGCTTGCTTAAAGATGGGAAAATACCTGGGAAAGAAAAATCCTTCATCCAAAAAGCGAATCCAGAAGGCTAGATAAAAGGTGAAGACAATCATAGCCAGGTCTGAAAAGACAACCACGCCTCTTCTCCACCTTTTCAACACTCTAGTAAAATTCAACTAATTTTCCCCTCGCTTTCTTTCAATCTCTTTGATTAGATAAGTCATTAAATCACATTTATCGAGCATGAGCCACAGCAAACAAAACTCTATACTGAGAGCTGGGAGAATTAGAAGAAATAGGTATAGGTGGTTGATACTTAACCATCCCATCTTCAACCTCTCCCGGTATTACCAACAGCTTACCAAAGAAAATTCTTTTGAGAATTTCTTTACCCTCCATAGTTTTAGGGATTAGACCCAGGGCAACTGCTCTTCTTCTTATGGTAGATATAAGTTTCTGCTTTATTGACCCTGTACCCACAGGACAGTCACCAAAAAGCTCAACGTCAAAATGATGTTGATCCAACAAAGCGAACAATTCAGAGGAAGAAAAATACTTAAAGCTGAAAGGGCTCTTGGAGAAACCAGGACAATCTTTGTTGGCCGTGCAAATAATAAGTGTCCCCCTTCTCTTCAGGACACGTCGACATTCTACGAGGAACTTTTCTGGATGGGCGAGATAATAAATGGCTTCATACAGTATAATCACATCAAAGGAAGTATCTTTGAACGGCAATTTATGAGCATCAAAACGATAGAGCTGGATATTATTCCTCCCTTTATAATTCTCTTGAGCAAAACTCAAAATATGTTCGTCAACGTCTCCACCGGTTACCCTTCGCGCTCCCCTAGCCAAATAACCCAATCCTTGACCGGCGCCGCAGGCTACCTCCAACAAATCTTTTCCCTCAGAAAACGTGGAGGCAAAATAATACCTGGTACACATCCTGGCAAATTGCTCGAGTGATGCTTTACTTCCCGGCAGTTCCGTTACAGTAATATAGGTATTCATTTTGTTTTCTCATAGAAATTTCTGACATAATCTACAACATTTTACACTGACCATCGCCGATTTCAGTATTTATCGATAAAGAGACCTCACGGTACCTTAAGTAAGGCAATTTTGTGTCTTAACAATGGGGGTCCACCCCAACATGCTTTTTCTGTTTCTGGAAGATCGAAATGTTTTAGTCCTACGGCTCGGCGACGGTATACTGGTTTTGGACAAGATACCAAGGTCTCAATACACACGGTCAATCTTTCATTAGTTGCCTCAACCCTTTTTTCACATTTTCCAGCGTTTCCTCTTTCTTACAAAAACAGAACCTGACTTGATTTGTTCCTTTATTTGAACTTGCATAAAAGGATGTTCCCGGTACAGTAGCAACACCGGTCAATTCAAGCAATTTCTTGCTAAATGCAAAATCTTCATGAACCGAGAGCTTTTTCATAAGTTCATCAGCCTGAGCCATGATGTAATAGGCACCCCTGGGCAGATAGGGTTTAAAACCCACATTGGACAACAAATCAAACAGAAAATCTCTCGATTGTTTGTATCTGAGACGAAGGTTCTCATAATAACTTCCCGGCATATTCAGGGAAAAGGCCGCTGCCTTTTGAAAAGGGGTAGGAGCACCAACAGTCAAGAAATCATGTACCTTCCTAATCCGGCTGGTGATTTTTTCATGGGCAATGGCCCAACCAACCCGCCATCCTGTAAGTGAATACGTTTTAGAAATGGAGTTAATGGTAACAGTTCGATCGGCCATCCCATCTACGGAAGCAATAGATATATGCTCTTCCCCATCATAAAGGATATACTCATAGACCTCATCGGTAATGGCCAGAGAATCCCACCTTAGACACAAGGTCGTTATCTCCTCCAATTCCTTCCTAGAGAATACCTTACCTGTAGGGTTGCTTGGTGTATTGATGATAATCGCCTTGGTATTATTATTAAAGGCGGCAGCGAGTTCCTCGGAAGGGTAGTCCCAATTTGGTGGATAAAGAGTAACATATCTCGGCTTCGCCCCTGAAAGAATGGCATCAGGTCCATAGTTTTCATAAAAAGGTTCAAAAATGATAATTTCATCACCATGATTAACTACGGCCTTGAGCGTGGCGATCATGGCCTCTGTCGCTCCGCAAGTGACCGTTATATCCGTTTCCGGATCGCACTTTATTTTGTTGTAAACGGCCACCTTTCGGGCAATGGCTTCCCTCAATTCAGGCTCCCCAAAGGTAACTGGATATTGGTTATTGTCATTCAGAATAGCCTGAACAGCAGCGTTCTTAATCTCTTCCGGGGCCTCAAAATCAGGAAACCCTTGCGAGAGGTTAAAACCTCCTACAGCATCGCAAATTCGGGTCATCTCCCGTATGACAGACTCAGTAAATTTTTCAGTAATATGCGACAACGGCTTCAAGTTTCATCTCCTTGTGTTCGTATGCTGATAATTTCATAATTTATGGCTCATGGCTGATAATTCATAGCCTATAAGAACCAGTTTTTAAACCAGGAGCCATTAGCCATGCGCATTATTTGAAGAAACTGCGAACGATTTTGATAACATATTCCACCTGTTCATCATCGATCTCCACATTCATGGGCAGGGAGAAAACCTCTCGACAAATGGCCTCAGTCTCTGGAAAACCTCGATCTTCCAATTTCAGAGCCCTGTAAGTATAATAAGGTTTTCGCCAGTGAATAAGAACCTCGACACCCTTCTTTTTCAAATAGTCAACCAATTCATCCCGTCTCGAGGTTCTAATAACATAATTCTGATAAACATCTTCAAATCTTGGGTCATCAAAATGTGGCAACTTAAGTTCTTCTATATCCTTCAACCCGTCTCTGTATCGTGCGGCTATATCCTGGCGGCGTTTAATCCAATCAGGCAGACGACGGAGCTTAACGTCCAGGAACGCGGCCTGAAGGTTATCAAGTAAACAGCTAAATCCATGATAGTGATATTCCCCTGTTTCACGATCCTCGCCGTTGTATCTAAGAAGTCTGGCCATTTTTGCAACTCTTGGATCATTAGTTGTTATTGCCCCACCATCGCCGTAACCACCCAATATTTTGAAAGGATAAAAACTCCAACAACCCGCCAGGCCAAATGCTCCTCCCCTTTTTCCGTTGAATGTTCCACCTAACGATTGGCAGCTATCCTCCACCACGCCCAAATTATACTTATCAGCAACTGCCATAATCGCATCCATGTCCGAGACTCGACCATTCAAATGAACTGGAATAATTGCTTTAGTTTTCGGCGTAATTGCCTCTTCCATCTTAGTCACATCAATATTATAGTCTTTCCCCACATCAACCAGAACAGGAGTTCCTCTGGTGTTCACCACGGCCGAGGCCGTGGCCAAAAAGGTATGCGCCGGAACAATTACCTCATCTCCATTCTCTACTCCGGCGGCTATCATGGAAATATGTAAGGCATCATAGCCGCTATTCAGACCAATCGCATACTTGGTTTTCACAAATTTGGAAAGATTTTCCTCGAACCGTTTCAATTGCTCCCGCATGATCAAATCGCCTTTTGATAGAATTTCGAAAAACGCGGCATCAATCTCATCCTTAATCATCCGATAATTCCTTGCCGGCTCAACAAATGGCACCTTATAAAGCATGTTCGACGCCTCCGTCAAAATGTACTAACACTATATGCTAACCCCTTATGTGTATTTTGAATGCTAATGTTATATAGTCCCATTCAGGACAGACTTGACTGTCCTAAGAATTCCACCAGCATCAAGGCCATACTCTGCCCTAAGATAGTTCTGGTCACCAACCCTGTTGGAAAAAGCATCATTTAATCCAATCCTCTTGAACCGAACATAGCTCAAATCAGCTTCCATTAAAGTCTCAGCCACCGCTCCACCTAAACCACCTATAATGCTGTGTTCTTCCACAGTAAAAATAAGCCCGGTTTCGCGGGCAGCCGTAAGCACCGCTTCTTTATCCAGTGGTTTGACCGTATGCATACTAAGTACACGAGCCGTAGTCCTGCGCTCCTTTAGACTATCTGCGACAGCAACTACTTCTGGAAGCAATGCACCGGTAACAATAAAAGTCAGATCCTTTCCATCTCGAACAAGGATTGCCTTACCCAGTTGAAAATCGACAGCAGGCCGATGGACTGCTGGCTCACCATTACGTCCTAGACGCAGGTAACATGGCCCTGGATGCTCCACCACTGCCTGAGTAGCCAGTCTTGCCTCAACCGGATCACCAGGTGCCACCACTACCATGTTAGGGAGAGCCCGCATAATGGCAATATCTTCCGTAGCGTGATGGGTAATCCCAAGCGAACCGTAAGACATGCCGCCGCCTACAGAAACAATCTTCACATTGGCTTCATGGTAGCAGATATCGTTCCGCACCTGTTCTAAACAACGTATTATTGGAAAATTTGCAATAGAATAGGTAAAGACAATCTTGTTGCTAAGAGCGATGCCAGCGGCCATCCCCGTCATATTTTGCTCAGCTACGCCGGCATTAACAAACTGTGCCGGTAACCGCTCCATAAAAGGTGTAACTACCCCAAAGCCAATGTCACCTACTACTAGCATGATACGTTTATCCTTCTGAGCCATCTCAAACAAGGTCTTGATAAAGGCAGTCCTCATTCTTTCTCCTTTAATTCGGCCATGGCCAATTCGTATTCCTCACCTTGTGGAGAACGGTAATGCCAGAGTACCTTATCCTCCATGAAGCTAACTCCCTTTCCCTTGGTCGTATGGGCAATGACACAACTCGGATGCCTTGGTTTAAACGGAACCTGACTAAGGGTCTGGTGAATCTCAGTCACATTATGGCCGTCAATCTCCCGTGCCCCCCAGCCAAAGCTCTGCCATTTTTTGACAAATGGCTCTAGATCCATAACCTTTTTTACATGATCCAGGCTCTGTATCTTATTATAGTCCACGATAGCAACAAGGTTATCAAGCTGGTGCTGACTAGCAAACAAGGTAGCCTCCCAGGTTGAGCCCTCGTCACACTCGCCATCACTGAGAAGGGCAAATACACGATAGGGCCTAACATCCCGTTTAGCCACTAAAGCCATGCCCGTAGCCATAGAAAGCCCATGCCCTAAAGAGCCGGTTGAAACTTCAACACCGGGAATGCGGGTGTGAGTTACGTGACCAGCCAAACGGGAGCCATTCTGACAAAAGGTATCCAGCCAGTCTATAGGGAAAAAACCTCGTTCAGCCAGAGCCGCATAGAGAGCAGCACAAGCGTGCCCTTTGCTGAGGATAAAACGATCACGATCAGGCCACTCTGCATTTGCTGGATCTATTCGTAAAACGCCATTATACAGAACAGCCAATAAATCCACCATTGAAAGTGAGGATCCGATGTGCGAACTTTTCGCTCTATGCGTCATGTTTACACAATGTATTCTAATTCGCCTTGCTATCATTTTTATCTGGTTATAGTCCAATTCGTCTGTCCTCGTCATAGTATTTAACCCATGATGACTATTTTAAGAGTTTGGAAAATGACCTTAAGATCTATCCAAAATGAATGTTCTTTAACATACTTAAGGGTCAGCCTTATTTTTTCGGGCTGAATTTTTTCCCGAAACGTCTGATGAGGGTCATCACTCCCCTTCAGTATTTCTCCCTCGTTATGGAACTTAATGGATGAATAATCAGTCATCCCTGGCTGCACACTTAGAATCATCCTCCTGTGTTCCTCGCTATAAAGTTCAACTTCTTCAGGCACCTCAGGTCTTGGACCAACAAAACTCATCTCACCTTTTAGTACATTTATGAGCTGGGGTAACTCATCGAGTTTGTACTCTCTAATAAGTTTGCCAATCTTTGTAAGCCGGGGGTCATCATCTGAAGTAGAATGCCCACCAATTTTATCTGCATTTACGAGCATTGTCCTGAATTTATACATCTTAAAGGATACACCATTCTTACCTGTCCTTACTCCCCGATAAAAAACAGGTCCTTTATCTTCTTTTTTTATTAGAAGCGCAATACCTATGAAAACAGGAAAAAAGACAATCAACCCAAGTAGGGAAAATATGATGTCAAATAATCGCTTTAACATATCTTCTAATTATCCTTTCTCCAAATACAGAGGAAAAGCCATAAAATTGCCAATAACGCGTAAAAACCCGCAACGATATATGAGAATATTATTATATGCCACTTTAAAGTATTATTCAAAACAATCAGCATAGGAAGGACAAATAACATAAACTGTATGGATAACACAATTCTATAAAATAATTTAACAGATTTGATATTATGCAATATTTTGTTTCTCAATCCAACCCTAAAATGTACAAGTACAAACGACGAAAAAGCAGTAGCAGCAACAATAAATACATTTTTGGTAAAAACAGAAATCAAAACCAAAATGACTCCCCGTGAATATACATTTACACTCTCCTCCAACTCCTTCCCTAATTTACTTGCCTTTCCCGAAGCCCGCGCAACTGCCCCGTCGGAGTAATCAAGAATATTCTGTCCATAAAGTAAGAAAACTCCTATAAGTGGCAGCCACACACTACCTTTTACCGCTAGAGAAATAAGATAAAATGAAATGATGGAAATTGACATACGGCTTATGGAAATAAAATTCCCCGACATCCCCAACCGATAGAATATATACGCAAGCCGAAGCCCGGTCCAACGATGACTTCTGAAAATAATATCCTTATGAGACTCTTCAATTGCTAAGCTTTCTGGGTACGCAACTTTAAAAAATTGCTTCCAATCCATTTGTTTTTTAAACTTCCTTTCTAACGAGGCTTTCGTTTTTCTCAAATGGTAACGATACCTTCGCATCAATGACGCCGTGATTATCCACTGTCAGGCAAAACTCAATCGTCACTCTCACCGAAAAAACCAGAGATGTATTTCCACGTCACAATCTTCTTTTGACTTCATATACCATATCCATTCTTATTCCTAGTAGTATTTACTTTTTACCGGTTTATAGTTCCAAAGCAAAGCCATTAGTATGGCAGCAACAAACGCTCCAGCAATCCAGAGATAGAAAGCAGCATTCCAACCATAACTATCTACCAGCCAACCTGATCCCACTCCAGTAAAAGCTGCACCCACATACCCCATACAGTCAATAAATCCAGCGGCCGACGAAGCTACTTTCCTGGTGCCAAAATCCATAGGAATAGTTCCAACCATCAAAATATGTGGCCCGTAAGTCATAAAACCAATTATAAGGAGGCAAATAAAACTTAATACCCAGCGCTCAGCCGGAATACGAGGAAACAACCAGGCAGAAAGCCCCAGTAATATCAACATTATCGTTGCTACTGGTGCTCGTCTTGATTGAAAGAATCTATCTGTAATCCAGCCGGCGAGAATTGCTCCCAAACATCCAGCCATGGGAATCGCTATTGCCTTATAAGCAGCAGTAGAAATAGCCGCCTTTTGAACTTCAAACATATAAGTTGGAGCCCAGCTCATGAAGCCGTATCGGACAATGTTTAAACAAAAAAGGGCCAGAGCTACTGCCCAGATTACCGGACTTTTCAAAACGATAGAAAGAGTATGAGAAAATCCTAAATGATGGTCTTCTCTGATATCCCCTGTAGCTTCTCTCCCCTCGGCTTCTGCCTCAATTGTGGGCAAACCGACTTCTTCAGGTGCATTTCTCCCCCGTAGATACCAGTGAAGAGCGGAGACAATAACAATAATTCCTGGTATCCAGAATGCCCATCTCCAGCCAAGAAGTCCAACCACAAAACCAGCCAGAATCCAGGAATAGGCATTCCCAATCTGGTAGGACGTTCCCAGAAAACCTGACATCCTCCCTCGCTTTTCAGGAGGAAACCAGTTGGCAACAACCTTAACCGAAGGACCCCAACCCATCGATTGAAAATAGCCATTCAAACCCCAAAAAATCATCATTGCTGTTATAATACCTGAAAAACCAAAAACAATATTTAATGCCCCTGAAATTAAAAGGCCGAAACTGATAAGCTTCCTCGCTCCAAATTTATCTCCCAGCTGACCATTAATGAATTGTCCGATTGCATAGGTAATAAAAAGACAGGTCAAAATAGCCCCAAGTGTAGTTTTAGAATAACCAAATTCTTTCATTATCCCGGGGATGGCAATTGATATATTCGCCCTACAGAGATAAAAGGTGCTATAAGTAATCCAAGTAGAAATGAATATCCTTCTCCGCCAATAATTGAATAGACTGGGTATCTCCTGGTTTGTGCTCATATTTGATCTCTTGTCTTCCTCAAAATAAAATTGTTGTTTAATCTTTCGAAATCCTGAACAGTATCTATTTCAGTCCATCCTTTTTCAATAATTACGCAGTTAATCTTTACTCCGTAATCAACCATGTCCTGGAAAATATCTGTCAAATATGCTTTTTCAAATACTGGAGCTCTCTGAAATGGTTTCCCACTATAAACTTGTTTTAATCGATTGAAATATCTCCTAAAAACAAGGGCTCCTCTTTTTGAACATTTCATCATTCCAATAAACTCACCATGAACAGCGTCTTTATCTGGCAAAATCTTACCGATTCTAACGACATTATTACTAGCATCAAAAACGACATTTTCTGCCTCTTCAATTGGATGGTTTGTCCTACCTTCATAATATCCTCTCCAATCTATATCGACTACTATGGAGATATCTTTTTTGCTATCAAGTAGTCTCTTTACTATGTTCTTATCATAATAGATATCTGAGTAAGCTGCTATAAATTCATCGTTCATTTCTTCTTCAGCATAGAACAAAGAATGCAGGATATTATTATTCTGGTAATTATTATTAATGTAATAAATCAAACCAGGATAATCTATTACATTTTTCTTATATCCTTTAATGACTGCTATTCTATCTATACCAGCTCCTTTTAAGGCATCGATCTGGTACCGCAATAGTGTCTTGCCATTAAATTCTAACATACATTTAGGTTTATCATTGGTTAAGGGATTCAGACGTGATCCTATTCCTGCAGCAATAATAATTGCCTTCATAATTATATCCTCCTTGGAGTGGCTACTAAAATCTAAAAAATGTCTTCTTCGTCTTCCCTAAGACAGACTTTCTATCTTATCAGCAAGCAGTCTATGTGGCAATGTTTTTCCGCACATTCCGCTCCGCCTTTCCCTGTTAGAGGTCTCTCTTCAGGTTCTAAGCCCTGACACTAAACACTTGATTAATCCCCAAACCGAACCTAAACCATAACTGAAATGAAATATAAAGAATACAATAGGCATTAGAAACGACAACTCTAAATCTTTTTCTCTTATAGCTATTTGAAGAGAAAAATAAAAATTGGATAAAGAATATGAGCCAACTATCAGCAAAAAACTCAATAAGCCTACCGAGCTAAAAAAAGCCAATAAACCAGATCCTATTAAACTCAGAACAAATATCAAGGGAACTAAGTGCCTTAAGGAAACAGGCATTATATTTGTATATTTAAAAGGGAGAATTGCCCATATCCCATTCATAAAATTATGTTTAACAAATAACTTTAAGCCTGAACGAGCATAATAATAACTTATGATCTCTGGAACTAATAGAGTTTTCAATCCTGCTTTTTTCAATCTTAGACTAAATTCCATGTCCTGACCTCTTACAAGTTTCTCATTAAAAAAACCAACCTTTTGAAATATTTTTTTATTATAACAAACACCAAATGCTGTATCAACCCACTGAGGACCACTTATGCCTATCTTGTGGGCGGAACTTCCTACACCAAAAGGATGAGATATTGCAATGCATATTGATTTACCTATAAAACCATTATTTCTGGGTATCGGTTTTATCATCCCACCCACAGCATCTGCGTGAAATTCATCCATATATTTTATGCATTTCGAAATATATTCTTTTCCATACTCATTATGTGCACTCATCCACAAAATTAATTTTCCTTTGGCATTTTTAATCCCTAAATTTAGAGCGCAAGACGTGATTTTATTTGGATTATCCAAAATTCTGATAAATGCATACTGTTCAGCATACCCTTCTATAATTCTCTTGGTTCCATCTTCACTCATTCCATCCACAACCAAGACTTCAAGTCTTTCTTTTGAATAATTCTGAGCAATTATGGAATCAAGACATTTGCCAATGAATTTTTCCTCATTACGGCAAGGAATTACAACAGAAACCGATCTTCTTTGATTTTCCATAATGACTATATCTTACATACTAAATTCTATATCTGTCAATAACCTCTTTGCGACAGTGGTAATACCAAATCCTTATCTTACGTGTTTTAACAACGTATTCTTTCTTTATCTTCATGAATTGAGTTTCCTATGGTTTGATAAGACGAACAAAACTTGCCAAGCCTGCCATTTAACTATAGGAAGCTTTAATACTACCCAGTCTATTATTTCCATAAATTTTAGCAATACGCTAAAAAAAATAGATTTACGAAAAGGTACGATGGCCAAAGTTGCTAGGTGGTAGAAACCCAAGATTTCTACTTTACTAAAATAGTACTTTGCCATTTTGATATGAAATTTTGAGAGGATATGATAGGTTTCCCAGGCGGTCCTAAAATTTGGCGTTTTTTCGCGGTATTTTTGAATTAACCAATTGTGAGTAAGAGCTTCAACGCAAAGAATTTTCCCTTCCGGCTTCAAAACTCTTGCTAATTCTGAAAAAGCATTGTCAAGATTCAAATGATGGAGAACCCCGGCTTCATAGATAATATCAAAAGTGTCATCTCCAAATGCAAGAGATTCGGCATCTGTAAGTAAAAATGCCACACCTTTTTCTATTTTTTTTCTCGAAGCAAATACCTTCGCATTTTTGATTGAAACGTCTGAAATGTCAATTCCTACAACATTTCCACCATATTTTGCACAAAAAATCGCTAATTTACCGTTTCCACATGCATAATCTAATACCTTTTTACCAGGACAATTACTCTTCAACCATTCATGAATTACTCTCGCGCTTTGTCGAGTAATGGTATACCACTTCTTATTTGGGTTACCGCTGTAACCTTTCTTTAAATCCGATTCTAAGGAGTTTTTTCTATGAATATTATGAAATAGCTTCTCTTCCTTTTTTCGACTAAGCATAGTAGTATTTCCTTTCCTTCCTAACTTATATTTGGTCTTGCTTGTTTAATTTAGATTAATCACTTCGTTTAATTGCCATAGATTATTCGTGTTTGTATTCTAAACCGTTATTTCCTATGCTCTTTAGTAGTTTTTTTGTAACAGTAGTGACATTGAACTCTTTCCTCACACATTGGTAGCCATTTTCTCCAGTCTTATTCCTTAGCTCCCAATTTCCCAAAAGATTCTCAATTGCCTTAGCAAGTTGTTCTGGACTCCTCTCTTCTACCATAATCCCTGCTCCATTAGAAAGCAACTCTGAAACTCCTCCTGTATCGGTAGAAATAACTGGAATCTTATATGCCATTGCTTCCATAAGGGAGACAGGAATTCCCTCGTGACTGCCTTTCTCGGTATTAATGCTGGATAAAACAACTAAATCAACCCTTCTGCTTTTATACAGCTTTACAAGTTTTTCATGAGAAACAATCCCTGGCATTCTTATATAATTCTGCAATCCTTCCTTTTTAACAAGACTTTCTAGCTTAGCCCTAAGTGGCCCTTCTCCATAAAAAAAGCATTGAAAATTTCTGATGTTTTTCTTCACCAAAATTGAACAGGTCTTAATTAAGTATTCATGACCTTTCACCTCAAAAAAAGAAGCAGGAGTGACTATTTTGAACTTTTCGGGAATATTTTCTTTCTTTTTAGGCTCAGGAATATCAGGAATCTTTATCCCAACATGAATCACTTTTACCTTCTTTCTATATTGTTCACCAACTATTTGAAGTAATTCGCTTTTACCATGCTCCGAAATGCATCTTACAAATTTGGCCGACCTCACCTTTTCCTTTAGCATATTATTTAGCATTATGCCGCAACGGTGCAATGTAAAACTCCAAGAAATATTTGTAATGCAAGAAACAACATACCCTATTGTTGCTGTGGTTGCGCCCCAATGCACATGAATATGATCAACCTTATGTCTTTTTAGAATATTTGACATATATATCCCTTTAGGTAGTACTGCCAAATTTTTAATTAAGGTACACAAATTTCGAGAATATCTGAGAATATCTACCAAAACACGCCAAAAAGAAAGTCGTGTAATTAAAGAGCAAAAAAAACCGATAATTGTTTTCCCATTTATTAACGATAACCTTATGGAGTTATCTACTAAATCTTCTGCCTCTTTATAAAAAATCTCTTTGGGAGGCTTACGCGGGATAATCAGGAAATCGATTTCTTGACGTTTTACCTCCAACAGTTCCTCCAATATAAAAGTTTCCGCTCGTCCCCACGGTATTTGTGCTGTAATATAAGCGATTTTCATTTTAAGATTTAACCTTCTTAGGAATTAATGAGTCTAAAACAAACGTGAATAAAAATAATAATGTTATTGGAATAACAAAGTTCAGAATAAGGCTGGCCTTGATAAAGACTATAAATCCACACCCCATAACAAATCTGAGCAATTCTACGAAAAAGTAACTATATAGAAAAAGACCAGCAGCAGTTCCAATCATTTTGAAAACTTTGTTAAGCCACTCGAACAAGGCCCCGAACAGAAAAAGATGTATAAACACACCAATAGGACCAGCAAACAAATAGCCAAAACCTAACACATAAAATGTCTTGCCTCCTCCTATCTTAAAAAGCTCTGGTTCAAATGTTTTCACATACCACTCATTATAGGGTAAAGGGCGTTCAGGATATATTGCCTTTGGTATCAACAAAACAAAATCTCTTGCATAAGCTAAATAATCAAAGTTTATATTTTCAGGAATATTCTTAATTAGAGTTATAAAGGTTGAAAAAGGTGAATTAAGACTACTCCACCCCCACATTAAATCTGTAAAAGTCATATTTTTAAAATTGGAAAAATACTCATAGAACTTTTTGATCACCTCTATAGATGTTTCACCTCCTCTGGCATACCTTACCGCTCCAGACATTACGAAAGTCGAAAAAAATGCTAAAATAACAACTGGTAGCATATATTTTCTTTTTAAATATGGCTGAAATGAGATCATAAAACAGGCAAATAAAGCTATTACCCAAATTCTATGGCCACCTATAACAGATAAAACAACCAATATGATAAGCAAATAACTTAACCACGAAAGTTTTTTATGTTTCTTCGAGTCACCGACTATACTAATCATGGCGATCATTAATACTGAAAAAACAGTAGGAATTAATGAGTTAAAGTATCGCGTAACTACTGTCGTTTCCACCCTATAGGTAATTGACTCACGATAGGATATTCCTTTGGGCATAAGCCCACTTTGGAAAAGAACTATGCAGGCAATGAACGTTAGCACATATCTGTATTTATAAGCTAACCAAAATAATGCATTTATTTTCTTAGATAATTGAGTATTTTTTTTCTTTTTAGAAGAAAATAATCCTTTAAAAAACAAAACGCCAAAAGCATAACCAACTAAACCCATGCCAATTGCAGAAAAGAACATTAGAAGCTCAGTATCACTTAGTGCAATCTTACCCTGTAGTATCAAAATGCTAGAAGGAAGGGTATACAAAACAATTAAACCTGTCGCCACTGAATGGATATTTAATAAATCTCGAAATCCTTTCGAAAAATAAGCAACTAATACCATACACAAAGCAATTTCAAATATTAGCCAAAATTGCCAACGTATTGCAACAATCCCACAAAGAGAAGAAATTACTATAAAAATAAAAAGTATTCTATAGTTACTCGCAAGATGGAGTTTTTTCATCAGGCCTACCATATTACAATTCTAATTTTCCCCTTTCTCTTTACTTTTTCTTAAGAAATTAACTGCACCATCTTCTTTGAAATCCCACTGTCTTGTCGGTGTTTTCCAATTCTTACCATATTTATACTCCAAGTATGCTTCAGAATTAAAAGAAACATTAAATGTCATCCCATAAAATCTTATGGTCCTAAACTTCTCAAAATAGAGTCTTGGAATCACTGCTTGTTTGTAAACTTTGTAATTGTTTTTTATTAATATCTTCTTTACCAATTTGGAAAAAGATTTCCTAAGTCTATAAGGAAATAGGAGAATGAAGTATTTAATAAGAAATGTTATAATAAATTTAAATCCTTTCTTAGGTAAATCGGCTTTGCCGTATCCGGGCGCTGATACACGCCATAGTAGCCATAAAATGTGTGCTATTAGACTTTTTGAAAGCTCATAGTAAGAGGTTGCCAGAAAATTTTGATTTATCGGATAATATAGCCAGATATCTACTCCGTATCCAAATCTCCTAAAAGTAATCTCTGAGGCCGAAATTGGTGCTTTCCTTATAAAGAATCCTTTTTCTTTTATTTCAGAAGAGATTAAATTAACTTTTTCAAAATCGCTCTTCATTACTCCCAAATCGACCTCATGATCCCATTCGATTATTCTCCCATTCCGTATTGCCCCAAGCAAGGTCCCCCAATCCAACCAACACTGTATGTTGTGTTTGTCGAGAATCTCTCTTACATCTTTCAAGTTCTCTACTATTACTTGTTCTTTTCTCTTATTCTTCGCATTTATTATCTCAACTCCGGTCTTGTTCACAAGAATCCTTTTCCCGTTGATCAATAAACAGAAACTAATTTACAGAAAACACCTGGTCGTGATAACTAAACCCTCCTCCGGTAACAAAAATTGGCTCCACTTTTCTGTCTCTTACTCTGAAAAACTGGATGCCGGTTTCCACTGAGAGATTTTCATCCTCGCAAATAATTTCAACACTGGGTACCCCCGTATGTAATCTCTTCTTTCTGGCTACTTCTTGACGGTCGGTAGCAACGAAATAATCGCTCATTCCATTATTTAGATCAATGCGAAGTCCCACCACTCCATCTGGACACGGAGAGCCGTCAGCCATGCTCATTTTGAGTTTGATAACCCGTCTGACAATTCTTTTCCCCTCATACGGTTCAATAACCGAAACAAAAGTACTGGTAAGCTCCTGTTCTACCTTAACCTCACGTTTCGTCAGCACATAAGGAATTGTGGCGGGAGTTCTGCCAGGACCGAGTTCCCCATCCCCAATAAGCACTTCGTCGAAGTCTGTTAATTCCGTGTAGTGCAGACGCACCTGACGATCCGGTGATAAATAATTGTACTTATCCAATATCTTCCAATCAATCTCAAACCGCTTACCCGGTCCGGAAAGACTTCCCAAATTCTTGAGGTGGCCTTCCGCAAGCTTAAAAGAGCAAAATTTCAAATTTAGAGCATGTTCCAATTCACCGAAGGTTGCGTGAAAACTCTTCAGATGTTCTTTTCCTCCGACTACGCGGAATACATCAATGACATATCCATCCCCGGGGACGACATCAACTAGTGCTAGCGTCCTCTGGTATCGACTACACTGTTTATAAAGGGCATTGCCTTCTGCTTGAATGAGACCAAATCCTGGAACTTCCTCAAAAATAGTCAGTTTGCCAGTACCACCCTTCTGTGTCACCCCATCTACTACCACCAAGTTGTGACTAAGCGACAACTGGTACCAGGCTGTGGTAATGGTAGTCCCATAGCCCATGTCTGGTGGGTAACCAAGGTCAGCTACCAAAGGTAGTCCTTTGGCGAATAGTCCAAAATTCATACCGTCAAGATGCCTGTGGCCTCCTTCAGCGTCGTAATCAAGCCATAAAGCCCTCCCGGTTTCTCCGACTCCACTTTGTAGCAAGGCTAAGTGATATTTGGATTTGTGCGTACTCACCGGCTGAAGCTGCCCCTTTTGTTCTATAACCATCTTGATGCGCTCTTGAGTTCTACCTGGATCGTCAGCAAAAAGGTCTCCAGGAAGTCCCGCGACTGACTGCCCATTGAGTTCATAAACAAACTGTGCGTACCGATCATCTTTTAGGACCCCGTAAAGAAGGCAATATATTGGAATAAGGGAAAAGGCAGTCGAGTTAATATAGTGCCTCCCTGGAATGTCCGGTGGGCCCTCAAGTGAAGCACGCATGCCCAACACACCGCCATCACCTTCGGCCGGGTAACTAAGATTTAAGCACCAGACATCAATATAGAAATCAAAGGTATGCCGCAAATCGGGCACCCTTTGTAACACCTCCTGAAGCATCCTCGGATCAAGTTGATCAAGCAAGTATAGTAATCGACCAATATGGACCATTCCGGAGGCAGCATATTCCTGCAATCCTTTCTGTCCTGTCAGGCCATCGCATTGGGTCCACTGACGCAAAATCTTGGCAACATCGCGGAGGATCTGGTTCCGATTATGGGGCCAATTTCTGACAATGTCACAATATACCTGCATTAGTTCCCGTTGAGGCGGGTTTGACTCCAATTTGTCTAGACGGTTACAAGCATTCTGAAAAATGTTAGTTTCGATATTTTCTCTGACTTCATCTATCGTGCTCTTGCGGTTAACCACGTCACCTTTAGCTGCTTTAGAAGATAGAAACCTTAGGAGGGATTGATCATTCTCTATTGCTCCTACGATACGACCATAGGCTCTCGCCATTGTAGTCACATTCTTGGCAGCATCTATACTGTATTCCACATAGCCCTTTGCAGACGACTCGATATGGTAAACAGTTCCCTGTTTCAGGTAGTCCATTTCCGGATAGACATCTGCCACGCGGTCAAGCAAGATGGCAGCCTTGTGGGCATATTCTGGGTTTCCTGTCGCAACATAGGCCAGACTCAACTTATCAATTCCCCCCAGAACTTGTTCCTTCCAACGGGCCACACGAAAGTAATAGGCGATAAACCGCCAATCTTTCCAGCCGTGCAGCCCGCCATCGTCTACGCCATAGGTATGGTTGGGATCCTTGGGATCAGGATGCTCAACATTATACAAAAACTTCTTGTCGGCTCTCTCAGGGTCAAACAGCCCATCTTGTCCAATCCCACTCTGGTAGTACTTGCCAAAATCGTTCTTCGGAAATTCGGCTCCACAGTTCGGATTGGGACACCAAAGCTTAAACGGCCTTTCCCACGGATCGTAAAGCCATGCATAAAGGGCCGGGTAGGAAGGGTGTTTCTTGTTATATCTTATCATTTCCATCCCACATTCGGGGCAACCTCCATAAGGTTTGACAAAATGACTACGGAGAACTTTTGGCCCAAACATCAATCCCCACAACTGGTCATCTGACAACTTCATCCAAGGTTGAGCATCTCTGATTATACTATTCTGTATCTGCCGTGCATAATTGAAATCCTCCGCATTCTTGGTTGCCCGCTGAATCAGCGCTTCTCCGCCAAAGGGACTCGCTCTATACCGCGTTTCTCTTGATGGAAAAGCACTTCCCCATCCTGGTTCGTTTAGCGCATTGAGCATTCCCATCACAAATAACAGTGCTATTAGAATAATCGGCAAACAGACCGGTTTTGTTCTTATCGGCATCATACCCACCCCAACACGTTCAAATTATATCGCTCTTTCCGACTTGTCGGCGTCAATCTAGTTGTCAAAATGTGTACCTTGATCCATTACAACCACCAGTATTACTATATTACTAACTTAAACATCTCTTAATAATATCTTTTCTGAAACCTGTTTCAGCCACTCCATTTTTAGTAACCATAAAATTAATAAATAGATTATACTCATTAGGATCTCAAAGATAGCTAAATAATAGAACCTTGAAACTATAAATGATTTGGCTGATATTGCTATACTTCCTATCATAATATTAACTCCTATGCCTATTAAGAAGTATTTTAGATCTTTGCTCAGTTTTTCAGGATATAACCTTCTAATTGAAATATAAGATAAGATTCCTAAACAAATCAATCCAGATACGAAAGCAATACTTATACTGATAATTATAGGAAAAATTTTTACTATAAACAACAATATTCCCGAGTTAGTCAAAAATAATGCTAAAGATATAAAAAGGTTTATTGTATTTATCGGCCTAGTCTTGCTGGCATCTAAAATACTTCCTACGGTTCTATAGAGAAGATAAAAAAATATGGAGCAAGATGCTATTCGCATTACAGGAATAGCACCGAGGAATTCAGAACCCAACCAATATTCTATTATAGTATCGGCAAATATTACTAACTGAAAAGAGGCAAAAATAGAAAGTTGAATCGAAGCTCCTATGAGATAGTTTAAATTCTCTTTTATTTCTTCGTCTCTTTTCTGAATTATCATGCTACTAATCTTTGGAAGAAGTATTAAACCTAAAGGAGCGATTGCTGTTCCTGCTATACTCAATAATCTTTGGCTTACAGAAAGATAGCCCACCTCCTCAATAGAAACAAAATGAGCTGCAAGAATTGGACCCAGAGAAAACAATCCAGATAGTGCAAAACTACTAGGAATCCGCGGAAGAGAATAGCGAAGCAACTCTTTCCATGAGTTCTTGAATTGTGATCTTCCAACACGAATAAAAAACTCTTTGGCAAAAAATAAAGAAAAAATAAGAGAAATTACAAAAGTAGTAATTCCAATTAAAGTTATCAATTTGTCCATGGTGATATTCTTAAAAAGAATAAGAATTATCAACGGAACTAATGCCAAGTTTATTACTTGAAGAAAATTAAAAGTTTTTACTAATAATCGTCCTCGAAAGTAGGAATAAACCAAACTATGTAAGACAAAACCAGCCAAGAGGAATGAAAGAGGTAAAACTAAACTAGCATATCCAATATTATTAAAGAATATTTCAGCAAAACGCTGCTTAAACAGATTCATAGAAATCAAAAAAACGAAAGTAAGAATTGCAGCTACAAATCCTACCTTCATGTATGCACTTCTTTGTTCTTTGTCTCGTGACATCGCGATATAACGAGGTATCCCCATTCCTAATCCTAAAAGTAAAAGAGGGCTTAGAAGGGCAGTTACTCTTTTGACTAGAGAGTATTCTCCCACTCCTTCAGGTCCAAAATTCTTGCCAATAAATCGATAAATATATATAAATGCTGCTAAAACTATGACTTGTGTGGTAAACGTTAATAAGACATTTTTGAATATAGGCCGCAATTTAAGTTTCATTTCATAGTATTATATGTAACGCATTGAATATGTGAATGTCACGATATTTGTCTTGAGAAAGAGCACAGCTCAGATGAAATTCATAATCAGGAGTGGAGTTTTTCGCCGAGTCTCTTAGATAGATATCGGGTTCCAGTAGTCCCAGGTCTTCAAGAAATACCTTTGACATCTCGTAATCGTAGTGCTGGCCAGTGTGAATTAAGATGTGAGAGGTGAGAGGTGAGACGTTATTTTTCATTTCTCTTCCTCAGATATCGAATTAAACCTGTCATTTTTGAACCTCCTCGTATAATATGTTAGAGTGTTAAATAAAAAATTCTTTAATCATATTTACTACGTAAGTTGTCTCTTCTTCTGTTTGCAAGGGGTCTATAGGCAAAGAAAGAACTTGTTTTGTAACAAGTTCAGAGTTTTTTAGGCTTCCAAATTTTCTAACAGGGTTTACTCTCCCATCAAAAAGCTTTTGCTTATGTAAAGAGATTAGGTAATATACCATTGTTTGGATTTCTTTTTTCTTTAGATAAGCCTGCAATTCATCTCTTTTCTTAACTCTTATAGTGTACTGATGATAAACAGGAGTAACGGGTAAAGGGTTATGTGTGATAGGTAATATGAGGTCGTTAATACCCGAAAGCTGAGCGTTATAAACCTCAGCAATTTTTCTCTTGTTCTCATTCCATCTATCTACATACTTTAATTTCTGCAGCAAGATAGATGCTTGA
>SDBS01001752.1_pt1 | contig 21899 bp, 17 predicted proteins | sample 2277091 | NCBI WGS metagenome assembly SDBS01 (sample SAMN10404972, study PRJNA504765) | marine sediment metagenome | isolation source: marine sediment core GS10_PC15, 163 cmbsf | place: Arctic Ocean: Southern Knipovich Ridge | collected 2010
TCCTGATCCTCGACGAGCCTTTCTCCGGTCTCGATCCGATCGGCAGGAAGATGGTCAGGGATATCCTTCTCGATCTTAAGGGCAGGGGAAAGACGATCTTCTTCTCATCTCACATCCTTCCCGACATGGAAACCCTCTGCGACAGGGCATGCATCATAAAGGACGGGACCGTCACGAGGATCGTCGGCCTGGCCGAGGTCTTCCGTATCGGCGAGGGGATGGTGGAGATCGCCGCCAGGGGATGCCCCGTCTCCGAGCTCGACCCGGTAGCCGGGTACATGGATTCGGTCGCAGTCAATGGCGAGGAGATATTCCTCGTCGTGAAGAAACAGGAACTCGTCCGCACCGTCGTTCAGCATCTGTACAACCGCGGCGCGGAGATACTCAGGATAACGAATCACCATCCATCGCTCGAGGATGTCTTCATGGGTGAGATAAACGGGGATAAAGCCAAAGAGAAGAAAAACGCCGGTATCCGGTATTATGCCGGTCACGCGACGGGGGGTGGTGAGCAGTGAGGAAGATATGGAGCGTTGCGCTGAATACGTTCAGGGAATCGGTCAGAGAGAAGCTTCTCTACCTCGTCATCATATACGCACTTGTCCTTATGGTCAGTGTCTTCATCCTGTCTCCCCTTTCGGTGGGAGCGGCGAAGGGGAAGATCGTGACTGATGTCGGACTGGCCGGGATATCGATACTGGGGATACTGACGGCGATAATCGTGGGCAGCAACCTTGTCCACAAGGAAATGGACAGGAAGGCCGTCCTGATGGTGCTCACCAGGCCTGTGACGCGCGCCGGGTATCTTGTCGGCAAATTCGCCGGTATCTCTCTGTCCCTGCTGTTGCTTATCGGCATCATGACGGTAGTGCTCGTTGTGATGATGCTCATCGGCGGCGCCGCGCTGACTCCGGCGGTATTCATGGCGATCGGCCTGTCCCTTATCGAGATAGGTCTGATAATCTCCGTGATGATATTCTTCAGCACCTTTACGACACCTCTGCTTACGTCGTTCTTTACGATATGCATATTTGTCGCGGGCACCCTCAGCGGCGATCTGAGACTCTTTGCCCAGAAGTTCGGCGGGAAGGCGATGAACTACGTGATGGACGTACTCTATTTCACCCTTCCCAACCTCAAGGTATTCAATCTCCGTCACGAGGCGGTCCACGGCCTGAGGTACTCGGCTGTCGAGATCCTTCTGCCCGCCGCCTACGGGATCGTATATACGGCCGCGATGATATATTTCGCGTGGCTCGTGTTCAGGCGCAGGGAGTTCAGCTGAGATGATACGCACCCTTGCCAGGATATTCTTTTTCGCGGTCGCGATCGCCTCGATCATGGCAGCAGCGAATATGATCGAACCGGTCCTCGAGGGCAAGGCGGAGAACGAGATCTCGTACCTTCCCTCGAGCGATTTCATGAAGATGGCCTCTCTCGGTTACAGGGAGCTGGCTGCCGATCTCTACTGGTTCAGGGCGGTGCAGTACTACGGTGGTTACAGGCTCAGCCAGAACGATATACACCTGTTCAACCATCTTGCCGAGATGATCACCGACCTCGATCCGAATTTCATCGGAGCCTACAAGTTGAGTGCCCTGGTGATAACGGAGGATCTGGGGAACTTCGCCGCGGCGAAGAATCTCATGGAAAAGGGACTGAGAAACAACCCGGACGATTACTGGCTCACCTTCGAGATGGGATTCCTCTATTTTCTCGAAGGCAGGGATTACAAGGAGTCGGAGAAGTACTTCCGTGTGGCGGGAACGCTCCCCAACTCGGATGGCAACAGAGCGGCAAGGTTTGCCGCCGACGCCGCCTCAAAGGGCGGAAACATAGAGGCGAGCATCGCTCTCTGGAATGAGATGGCGGAGAACGGGGACAACAGGTATATCCGCGAACTGGCGGAAAGGTATATAGCGAAGCTCGAGGCGAAAAAGAAGCAGCGGGATGGAGGGACGATATGAACTGGATCATCGATATTCCCGCATTCATATTCGGCCTCATGGCCGGCAGTTTCCTCAACGTGGTCATATACCGTCTGCCTCTCGGGAAGTCCGTCGTCAAGCCGAGGTCGTTCTGCCCGGGATGCGGGAAGACGATCTTGTGGTACGAGAACATCCCTGTCCTGAGCTGGCTTTTTCTTCGCAGAAAGTGCCGCAGCTGTGGCGTCTCGATCTCTCCGCGATACCCCGTGATCGAGCTGCTGGGCGGAATGCTTGCTGTCCTGGCCGTGCATCTCCACTTTGACTGGCTTAATGCCGGATTCGCCTATGCATTCCTGATGGCACTGCTCGCGATCACCATGATCGACTGGGACCATCGCATCATACCCGACCGGATCAGCATTTCCTTTATAGCGATCGGGTTCACCTGGAGCTTCATAAATCCGGATCTGAGCCTGATCTCCTCGGCGGCTGGAGCTCTCGTCGGCGGCGGCAGTCTCTGGCTGGTCGGTGTGATCTACAAGAAGGTGAGAAAGACAAAGGGAATGGGCGGAGGCGACGTAAAGCTCATGGCGATGATCGGCGCGTTTCTCGGCATCGGTCTTGTACTGCCGGTGATAGTGATCGCTTCGCTGCTCGGATCGATCTACGGTATCTCCCTCGTGCGAAAAGGTGGCGATGGGCAGACCGCTGTAGCGTTCGGCTCGTTTCTCGCCCCGGCAGCCGCATTTTGCATGGTATTCGGCCCGGCCCTGCTCGCCTGGTATTTCGGCCGGTTCTGATTCCCCGTGACTGATTTTCAACGAAAATAGATGCGCTCAGCATGGCCTGTTGTGCCGTTGCGGTGCAGATCGGGCAGACAAGGCGTAATGGTCCACGATTGTTTACCGGGGTATCCCGGTCCTCTGGCGAATTGCATGGAATTATTGCAGTTACCATGGACACAGCAGTTACCGTTCGAGATGACAGTTTGTAACATGTTGTCAATGAACAAGATGAATGATGCCGGGACTGAGGCTTGTTGGCACATTTGTTGCGTTATCGAGCACTCGAGGAAGAAATTATAGATTTATCTCAATCGGTTACGGCGCGCTGGAAGCGTCGGCAAGGGGTAGCAGGCGCGGTCCTGTTTATCACTATTGAGGAATTTTAAAAGGCTGGTGCGAGAATGATCTCATTACCATTTCTCAGCAAGAAATCCTCGACTGTCGGACTCGATATCGGTTCGAGCCTGATCAAGATCGTCGAGATCGATCACTCCGGCAGTATGCCGAAGATCGTTCATTTCGGCTGCACGAGACTCCTGCCCGAGGCAATCGTCGAGGGCGAGATCATGGACAGGGGGCTTGTGATCGACGGAATCATGGAGTGTGTCGAGCAGTCGGGGATAACATCGGACAGTGTCGTGTCGGCTGTGTCGGGACGCGCGGTCATCGTCAAAAAGGTCATCATGGACAAGATGACCCCCGAGGATGCGCAGGAGGCGATCTTCTGGGAAGCCGAGCAGCACGTTCCGTTCGACATCGATGACGTCTGCCTCGATTTCCAGATTCTCAACGACGACATCGGAGCCAACCAGATGGAGGTTCTGCTCGTCGCCGCCAAGAAGGACATGGTCAATGTCCACGCCAGCCTGATAAGGGATGCCGGACTCAATCCGGCGATCATCGACGTGGATTCATTCGCCGTTCAGAACTGCTTCGAGTCGAGCAGGAACTCCCTCGCAGGCAAGGTTGACGATTCGGATGACGAGTTCGAAAACAGTCATTCTGAAAGCGACAGGCAGGTGATCGGTCTTATCAACGTCGGAAGCGATGTTACCAACATCAATATCATACAGGGGGACAGCCCCCAGTTCACCAGGGATATCAGTGTCGGTACCGACCAGTTCATCGAATCACTGCAGAAGGAACTCGGTCTCGATTATGAGGAGGCCCAGAAGGTCGTCCGTGGGAATATCGGTGAGCTCGACGGTTCGAAGATACGGGAAATCATAAAGAAGCGTTCCGACGATCTCTCGCTCGGAATCGAACGCAGCCTTTCATTCCTTAAGGCGGCGGGCGATACGGAGAAGATTGACGAAGCCGCACTGAGTGGTGGCGGGGCGCATATTCCGTACCTCAGGGAGATCCTCTCGGAGAGGCACGGAATGGAATTCTCCATACACAATCCTCTCGATGGCGTCGAATGGGATGATGGCATATTCGGCGAATATGAAGAAGACCTCGACAGCCTGGCGCCGCTGCTGACTGTCGGCATCGGTCTCGCTCTGAGAAAGGCGGGCAAGTAATGATACGGATTAATCTTCTTCCAGCGGAAGACAGGGCCAGGAAAAAGGAACTGCATCTTCCCGAGATGTCGACGGTGTATCTTGTCGCGGCAGTCGTGATGTTTTTCGTGGCGATAGGCGTGACCGGCACGGTCCAGCGGCACAAGGTCAGAAGCCTCGAGAAGAATATCGAGGTCGCCAAGGAAGAGTCGAGGAAACTCGCTCCTCAGCTGGCCAAGATCAAACAGATCACCACGGAGCGGGAGGAAGTCAACAGAAGGCTCAATCTCATCACCTCGCTCGACAGACACAGGTACTACCGGGTGAAGCTTCTCAACGATATCAGCTACAAGCTGCCGGCCAACTGCTGGCTGACCGACATCAATGAGCTCTCCCCGAATAATTTTGCGATAGATGGAATAACGTTCTCGAACTTCACCGTTGCGGACATGATGTCCAATCTTGAGAAATCGACGCTTATCACGAGTGTCGACCTCAAGATCGCGGAGCGGGGGCAGATCAAGAAGCGTGAAGTGATGAAATTCAGCCTGAGCGCCAGTGTGATGCCTCAGTAGGGAAGAGAGGTAGAGGAATGGATTTTAAGGATCCCAAGGTACAGAAGACACTGATTGTGGCGATACTCCTCGTCATCATCGGCTACGTGTACTTCTTCACGGCTTTCATGCCTTTCTTCTTTCAGCCTCAGAAGGCGCGCGCCAATACGCTCGGGTCCGAGTATGACAAGATCAGCGCAGAGCTGGAGAAGGCCAGGAAGACCGTGAACAGTCTGGCAAGACTTGAGGAAGAGTATGAGAGGCTCCACGAGAAGTGGATAGCCGCTCAGAGTCTCCTTCCCCAGGATAAGGAAGTCGCGCAGCTGCTGCGCAAGGTGACGAGGGCCGGAAGCCAGTCAGGCATCCGGTTCGAGCTCTTTGAGCCGCAGCTGACTGTGAATAAAGAATTCATAACGGAGAATCCAGTCAAGGTGAAGATCCGGGGTGAGTACCACGAGATCGGAGTGTTCCTGTCGAAGGTAGCGAACCTTGACAGGATCATCAATGTGACCGACCTCAGGGTCAGGCCTTTCAAGGACAAGGACAACACCGGTGGATTCACTGTTGAAGCCGAGATGACCATGACCGCATTCACGATGAATAAAAGTGGGGAGGTGACAGATGAGAGCGTCAAGAAGAGTTCATAAGAAAGCCTGGAAGGCGATCTGGATGTTTACGGGCGCAGCTCTTCTCCTTTCCGCATTACCGGTTTCCATGGTCCTCGCGCAGGACGGGAAGACGGGGGAAAACAAGATCATCCGCGAGAAGAGGTATTACTACCAGGCGTTCAACCGGAGAGATCCTTTCCAGAGCCTCATCGTTGGAGAGTATGAGCAGTCCGAGTTCGAGCTCGTCGATATCAATGCCGTGACACTCGTCGGAATCCTTTCCGGCGGCATGGAGAAATACGCGATGCTCGAGGACAGCAACGGATTTGCCTATATCCTCAAAGCCGGTGACCCGGTCCGTAACGGAAACGTTGTTTCCGTCGGTGACCGGTCGGTGGTTGCGAGGATCTCGATGTTCGGAACGACGACCAGTGTGACCCTCAATATGGAGGGCAGTAGTAAGAGCAAAGGAGAATCATGATGATGAGCATCCGCAGATTCGCCCTGGTAATCATCGCGGGTCTTGTCCTGCCCGGTCTCGGTCTCGCCGCTGTATCAGAGATAAACGGCGTCAAGGTCGTTCCCGAGGGTGAGAAGGTCAGGCTCGAGATAAGCAAGGTCGGGGACATACAGTTCAAGGCCTTCACTATGAGCAATCCTGACAGGCTCGTAGTGGATTGTGTAGGCGCCATGTATGACATACGAAGCGTCGACGATTATCCCGAGAACGGAATAGTCAGAAATGTCAGAACAAGCCAGTATAAGAACGATCCCACTCTTATCAGCAGGGTCGTCGTCGATCTGAAGACGAAGGTCGACTGGAAGATATATGACAACGGCGACTGTCAGGTCATCGAACTTTCGCCGCGGGGCACCGTCAGGACAGCGTCTGTCGACGCCGCTCCGACCCTTGAGGTAAAGCCGGTCGCGAAACCGGAGCCCGCGCAGCCGAGGTACATCCCGCTTGCCGGGGCCGAGATGGGCCCTGTCCTGCCGATGACGACTCCTGAAGAGAAGCCGGTCACCGTGCAGCAGACCGAAAAGAAGAGGGAAGAGCCCGAGGAAGAGGATCCGTGGGTCAAGGTCGAGCCTGCAGAAAGCAAGGTTCAGATCAACTCGGCTCCCGCAAGGGCAGCCCGGGCCAGGACCACGACCGACTGGACACAGAACTACGTCCGCGGCGCTCCCGCCGCAGGCGGCGGCCTTGCAATGGGTCAGCGCAAGATCACGCTGGACGCGCAGGGCGCCGACATCAAGACGGTCCTCCGTACGATCTCCGACTTTGCCGGCGTGAACATCGTCTCCGGCAAGGACGTTGATGGCGAGGTCTATGTGCATATCAAGGATACGCCCTGGGAAGAGGCGCTCGATATCCTTCTGAAGGCATATGGTTACGGTTACCGCGAAGAGTTCGGCATGATCAGGGTCGCCGAGAAGCAGGCCCTTATGAAAGAGGAGCTGGACGAGAAGATGGCGGAGAGGAAGAAGGACGATCTTCTGCCGCTCGTGACCAGGATCATCTTCATCAACAACTCCAATGCCGATGAGATGCGCCTGGCGCTCGAGAACATCGTGAGCCAGCGTGGAATGATCGCGGTGGATGAGGGAAGCAACTCCCTGATCATCAACGATATTGAAAAGAACATAGAGAAGATAGAGGGCATGGTCCGCGAGCTCGACAAGAGGACCTACCAGGTCGATATCAACGCCAAGCTCGTTGAGATCGACGTCGAGGCCTCGAGAGAGCTCGGTATCGACTGGGCCCTGATGAACCTGGCCTCGTCCACTCTGGACGGAACGGGAAGCGCCGAGGTCACATCGAACATCGCAACGTCGGCCGCAAAGCTGACATACGGGACCGTCCAGTCCTGGGGCGAGTTCGCCGCTGTCTTCAAGGCTCTCGAGAAGAGCAACAAGGCGAAACTGATCTCCAATCCGCGGATCACCACGATGGATAACCGCGAGGCGACTATCCTGGTCGGTAAGGAGATCCCCCTCATCGTAGCGGATGAGGCCGGTAACCCTATCACCGAGCTTACCAAGATCGGTATCATGCTGAGGGTCACACCTCACGTGAACTCCGACAGGACCATCACACTCGATCTGCATCCCGAGGTCAGCGACCTCCAGTCCGAGGCTACGGCCCAGGGCGGAGTGATCATTACCACATCCGAGGCCGATACCAGGGTTATAGTCGGTAACGGAGAGACGGCCGTGATCGGTGGGCTGATCAAGGAGATAGAGTCCGAGTACGTGAGCGGCGTTCCCATTCTCAAGGACATTCCGGGTATCGGCTGGTTCTTCTCTACGAAGTCGAAAGTGTCGAAACAGCAGGAACTCATTATCTTTGTAACACCGACGATAGTGGAATAGTCTTGCCCCTCCACTAGGACGTCGAGCCCCCGGGTGATTCCCTGACCCCGGGGGCTTTTTTTATCCGTGCCCGCCTGCTGCTCCCTTTTCACTTGCCGCCCGCCCGTTGATTATTTATCCTGAAATGCCTAATGAGAGTAATATCCGGCAGATGCAGGGGCATCGCCCTGAGGGGCGGCCACGGACCCCAGTTCAGACCGACGGCGCAGATCGTCAAGGGCTCGGTATTCGATACCCTGTACGGCAGGGTGCAGGAAGCCGTCGTCCTCGACCTCTTTGCCGGTTCAGGCTCACTCGGGATCGAGGCCCTCAGCAGAGGCGCACAGAGGGCGGTATTCATCGAGCAGGACCCGAAGATCGTCAGGGCCCTCACGACCAATCTCGGCAGGTGCAAGCTCACCGATAAGGCCGAGGTGGTGCGGGGCGATGCGATGAAATACCTCGAGCGGGTGATCAGATCAAAAAAGACATTCGATATAATCTTCGCGGATCCGCCGTACGCTTCCAGTCTCTCGCGTGAGATCGCCGTTGCGATCAGCTTGGCAAAGAGGAAGGTCTGCGATCTTCTCATAACCGAGAGCGGCGAGGAGTACGATATCCCGCCGGGAGGCGCCCTGGAAAAGGTAAGGACGAGGAAATTCGGACAGACGATAGTGACCTATCTCGAATATAAAACGGAGGGACAGAAGTGAAAGGAAAGACAGCCCTTTATCCGGGTACTTTCGATCCGATCACGAACGGCCACGTAGATCTCGTGAAACGGATCTCGGGCTTATTCGACAGGGTTATCGTGGCGGTGGCGGCGGGCTATCACAAGGATCCGCTTCTGACCCTCGAGCAGCGCGAAACGTCTGTAAGGGAGAGCCTCGCCGGATTTGACGGGATCGAGGTGATCACCTTCGAGGGACTGCTGGTCGATGAATTCAGGAAAAGGGAGGTCGATGTGGTCATCAGGGGCCTCAGGGCCGTTTCGGACTTCGAGTACGAGCTGATGATCGCGCTGATGAACAGAAAGCTTCGGCCGGAATTCGAGACCGTATTCCTCATGCCGAGCGAGAAATACATCTACCTCCACAGTTCCCTGGTGAAGGAGATATACAGGCTCGGAGGGGATATCACGTGCCTCGTTCCGGAGGCCATGGTTAAAAGACTGGAAGAGTGGAAGCCGTTGCAGAGCGCGTAACACCGGGAGGGACCTCTTGGCAGGATTTATCAGTAAAAGAGCGGCAGGTATCGAACCGTCCATAACTCTCAGCCTCAATACGAAGGCCAACGCCCTTAAGGAAGCGGGCGAGGATGTCGTGGCTCTCGCCGCCGGCGAACCTGATTTCGAGACGCCGGAAATTATCAAAGAAGCCGGCATCAGGGCCATCCGTGAAGGTAAGACGCGATACACCCCCGCAGCGGGGACAAAGCAGCTTCGCGAGGCGGTAGCCGCCGAGTATTCGGCGCTCCTCGGCATCGATTACAAGTGGAAGAATGTCGTCATCTCGCATGGGGCGAAACATTCGATATTCAACGCCCTCTACGCCCTGACCGATCCGGGTGACGAGGTGATGTTCGTCACGCCTTACTGGGTCAGCTATCCCGAGATGGTCAAGCTCGTGGGGGCAGTGCCGAGGATAGTCGAGACAGGCGCCGATACCGGGTACAAGATGACAGTCGAGATGCTGAAAGAAGCAATCGCAAAGAGTAAGCCGAAGGTGCTTCTTTTCAACTCGCCGAACAACCCGGCCGGTATCGTCTACACGAAGGAAGAACTCACAGCGATAGGCAACGTCCTGCTCGAAGAGGGGATAGCCCTTATCAGCGACGAGATATACGAGTTCCTGACATTCGACGGAGTAGAGCACCACTCTCCCGTCAAGCTCCTGCCCGCGCTCAAGGACCAGACTGTCGTGGTCACGGGAGTCTCGAAGAGTTACGCGATGACAGGCTGGAGGGTCGGATTCGCCCTGGCCGAGGAGCAGCTCGCCTACAGGATGGGAGCCTACCAGGCCCATGCGACGGGTTGTCCCAACGCGATATCCCAGGCGGCGGCGGTCGTAGCGGTAGAGAGCGGCGCGGCTGACCGCGATCGGATGCGTGACGAATTCGAGAAGCGTAAAAAGATGTTCGGAGAGCGGCTTGCGGCGATCCCGGGGATCAGCTTCCCCGAGCCGGGAGGCGCATTCTACTTCCTCGTAGACGTCTCAGCCCTCTATCCAGCCTGCGGTGTGAGCGGAAGCTCCGAGTTCTGCGAGAAGCTTCTCAAGGAGAGGGGGCTGCTCGTGATACCGGGCGGGCCGTTCGGCCTGGACAACATGATCCGCTTCTCATTCGCGGCCGGTGAGGAAACGCTCACGATGGCCCTCGACAGGTTCGAGAGCTTCGTGAGCGATTATTCGTAGATGGAGCTCGAAAACAGAATAAAAGAACTTGGTAACAGGCTGCGGGGCATACCATTCCGGCGTGAGGCCCGCTATACGGTATCGTACGGGTTCGATGCCACAGGCAGGAGGGGACGGTGCGATGCCGTCGTCTTTCCGCGGTCCCTCGAAGATCTCCGCAGGACAGTCATGGAGGCGCACACAGCAGGCGTGCCTCTTTTCATGAGAGGGGCCGGCACCGGGTTCTCCGGGGGCTCTGTTCCCGACGGAGGGATCGTCGTCTCTACGGAGAATATGAACCGGGTACTCGGCCTCGACACCGGGGCGCGTACCGTGACGGTCGAATCGGGGATAGTGAACAATGATCTCCAGGAGTATCTCGCAGAATACGGGTTGTTCTACCCGCCCGATCCGGCGAGTTTCAGGGTCTCCACGATCGGCGGCAATATCGCGGAGAACGCCGGCGGCCCGAGGGCATACAAGTACGGGGTGACGAGGCGGTATGTCGAGTCGATGGTCTGGATCGACGCGGAAGGCGAAGTGATCGAATCTGAGCCCCGCGGCCCCGCGGCGCTTCTCATCGGGGCCGAAGGGACGCTCGGAGCGATCTACTCCGCCACGATGCGGGTGCTCCCGGTACCGGAGGCGTTCAGGACGGTGCTTGTCGCGGCAGGTGAGGACGGCGAGGCGATGAACACAGCCTCCGCGCTTCTCGCGACAGGGTTTACTCCGAGCGTACTCGAGTTCATAGACTCGAAGACGATGCGCTGCGTGAGCGAATACAGGGAACTCTCCGGGACCGTCGAGGGAAGCAGCTATCTCTTCTTCGAGATGGACGGCTCTGCGGAAGATGTGGAGATGCAGCACGGCATGCTCTCGTCATTCTGCGGGAAGCGCGGGCTTACTATGCTGACGGCCAGGGACGACGACGAGAGAGAGATCCTCTGGGAGCTGCGCCGGTCGGTGAGCCCGAGCCTCGCGCGCAAGGGGATCACCAAGGTCAACGAAGACGTATCGCTCCCACTCGGAAGGCTGGGAGAGGCGGTCTCGTGGATACACGGCCTGGCATCGGAACTCGAGCTCGACTGCTATATCTTTGGGCACTGCGGGGACGGCAACCTGCACGTCAATATCATGACGGACAGGCGCCGCACTGCCGAGATGGAGAGGGCAATGGTGTTCGTCGAGCGTCTTTTCACGCATGTCGCAGGTATGGGCGGGACCCTGAGCGGGGAGCACGGTATCGGGGTCACGAAAAAGGAATTCCTCGGCATGGTCTATTCGCCGGCCGAGCTCGAACTGCAGTACCGGATCATGAGGGCGATGGACCCGGATAATATCTTCAATCCCGGCAAGTATTTCGACCGGGAGGAGCAACGCGATGTTCATTGACAGGGTGGAGCTGCGAGTCAAGTCGGGTAACGGGGGGAACGGGTGCGTTTCCTTCAGGCGGGAGAAGTTCATTCCCCGCGGAGGGCCTGACGGCGGTGACGGCGGCAGGGGCGGAGATGTCATCATAAGGGTACAGCCTCAGATGAGGACCCTGCTCGATCTGAGGTACAGGCGGGTATACGCCGCTAAGAACGGCAGGCCGGGAGAGGGTGTGCGAAAGACCGGAAAGAGCTCCCCGCCGGTGATCGTCAATGTGCCGCCCGGAACACTGATAGAGGATATTGATACGGGTCAGACGGTGGCCGACCTGACCGGTGATTCCGACGAGATAACCGTAGTGACCGGTGGAAGGGGCGGCCAGGGGAACTGGCACTTCAGGACCTCGAGGGATCAGGCTCCCAGGAGAGCGATGCCCGGAGCGCCGGGAGATGAGAAAAATCTCAGGTTGACTCTCAAGCTGATCGCCGACGTCGGACTTGTCGGCCTCCCCAACGCGGGTAAATCGACGCTGCTGCGTTCCGTGAGCGAGGCGAATCCGGTCGTGGCAGAGTATCCGTTCTCGACCATCTCACCGAACCTCGGCATCGTGAAGATCGATGAAATGGCATCTTTCTGCATGGTAGATATCCCGGGTCTCATAGAAGGGGCGCACGAGGGAAAGGGGCTCGGCCTCGAGTTCCTCCGCCATGTCGAGAGGTGCAGGGTGCTCTGCTTCATCCTCGATGCCGCCTCTTGTGAGGCTTCAGCGGATGAAGCATATCGCCAGTTGATCTCGGAGCTCGGGCAGTACAGCGCGGCGCTTCTGGAGAGGCCGCGTTTTGTCGCCCTCAACAAGGTCGATCTTCTTCCCGGAGGCGAAGGTGAAGTGGAGTTCAGCCCCGAAGGGGAGGAGAGGGTCCATATCATCTCGGCCCTGGCTCGCGGCGGACTGGACGAACTGATGCGCGAGCTCTACACTGCGGTTCTCGACGCGGAGAAGTCGGAAGAAGAGTGACACCGCCTATTCGGGATCGCTTATCGCCCCCATGAAGAGTATCAGCCCCGTATCATCGTCGACGATGGCGATGAGGAAAGGCCTGTCCACGACCATGTGGAAAGGATCCTCGACGGGCATCGTCGATGTAAGCCTCATCGTGATCGACGTAGCGGCGGCCGCTTCGGTTCCCTTCTCGTTTACCTCGACGACTGCCTTGTGGAATACGTCGCTGATAAAGACGTCGCCCGGACTGCATTCGCATAACTTCGTAAAGTCCGCGCTGCGCTTGAAGGCTTCTTTCATACCCATGCCGGAGAGGGTCCCGTTGAGCCTCGAGAAGTATTCCGCCCTGAACCGGGGCAGCTCGATAGTGCCTTCGCGTACGGCCAGCGCGGAGGTCCAGGTCACCCAGCTGTCCGGCGTCAGTTTTTCCGTCAGGTCGGCGAGCGTCTTTCCCTCAGCGGGGAGGAGTACATACATCGATGTTCCGCCTACCGCGGGATCGCCTTCTGCGGCGGCCTTTCCGTATGGCAGCCTGACTGCCTGGAACAGCTCGTTGCCCTGACAGACGAGTTCGCCGGTGCGTCTCATCATCGGAACAGTCTTTTCGCCATCCGGTGAATAGAACGGTTTATCCCGGGTGTTGTCCTCGTCGAATTCGATGGTCCATTCACCCTTGAAGTAGATCGCGTTTACGAGGATCGCGATATCGGCCGGATCGACAGAGTCGATGATCGAGGGGATCATCCCTTCGGTCCTTTCACTTACCCACAGGTTGATCTCCTTTTCGGTCCCGAGCTCGAATACCCCGGCGCCGAAATACTTCTCGTTCCGTTTGACGAATTCTTTCCTGAACGGGAACCCTTCCCTGAGCCAGAGTGAATTGGCGATCGACAGGGTAATGCCGGCGCCCGCATCGGACAGCCCGGCGACAAGCGTTCCATTCGCCGAGTTATAGCCGCCGAGGTCCATCGAGGCGGCGCCCAGCATTACTGCCATCTCCGAGGCGGTCGTTCCGCCTGCTCCGTTATATGCCATGCCGAGGCACAGGGCCACGCTGACGGGGGAGACGAATACGTTGTCGCCTTCGCCTGAAACTGACTCCCGTAAAAAGAGATCGATGCCGAACCGGTTGTATCCCGAAACGAGGGCATCGGTGCTTACGGGCTCGATCTCCGTCCCGGTTTCCGCGCAGGCAAACGAGAGGCTGATCCCTGTCATAAGAAGAATGAATAGAAAAGCGGATCTAAACAGACGTTTCATCATGTTCCTCCATCTGGCGTTACGATCTGGAACTGACACGATTATAAGAGATTGCGGAGTCCATAGTATATTCTACAGCCGAACCGGCTTTCGATTCCATGAAAAGAAGGGACCTCGAACAGGCAATTTAAACAAGAACAGTTCTTCCTTATTGACTTTTACGCAACTTTATGTTACAATATGGCTTGTCTGGATTCCCTGTGACTTCTCATGAGGGAATCTGGACCGGTACATTTTCTAAATTCACTTTCAGTTGTTAGTCTTATCGGCATACTGCCGAAGGAGGACAATATGAAAAAGGTGCTAATGTGCATCGTAGCCGCCGCAGTCTTGATGGCCCTTTCAGGAGCCTCCATGGCAGCCGTCGGCTGGTCGGGCAACATCTGGCCCGTTCACGAGACCTCTGTTACAGAGGGAACCGATGTGACGGTCTATTACCAGATCTGGAAAGACGGCGTCACCCCGGGTGAGGGAGCCGGAGCCGGTCTGGCCGCGACGCTCTTCTACGGTCCCAACGGCGGTCCGTACACCTCGTTAGCGATGGGTTACATCGGCGAGGTCGGTAATAACGACGAGTACAGTGGCGACATTCCCGCCGCTGCTCTCGAGGGGAACGCGGAACTCTGGTTCTACTGCGAGGTCTACGATTCGACCGACGCTTCGACCGCTCAGGGTCAGGATCAGAACAGCAACGATCCTCCGTTCAAGCTCAACATCACCGCGTCTCTCGGCCAGGACGTGATGGTATATTTCCGTATCTGCCTGCCCCCGATGGAGGATCCCGAATATGATCCTACTCCGGGAGATGTCTGTGTAGTAGGAGATGCCACCGAGCTGACAGCCTGGGGCGCCGGTGTTCCCATGGTTCAGCCCTGCCCGGGCTTTAGTCCGCTCTATTACGAAGTCGGTATTCTGTTCGCTGCTGGCGGCAATCCCTCCATTCAGTACAAGTACAAGAAGAACGACTGCGTAAACTGGGAGTCGGTCGGTAACAGGATGGTTACCATTGACGATTCCGGTCCTATGTACATGATCCCGTGGGTGGACCACTGGAACAACTACGTTGGGGACGACTGCCCTCTGTGCGGAATAGGCACAGAAGAGTCGACATGGGGTGCGATCAAGAAGATCCATAACTAGGATAACCTGATCGTCGAGGGGATGCCTTCTGTCACTATCCGGCTGAAGGTATCCCCTTTTCTTTTTTCAACTGGATTTTTCAGGCGGCAGAGCTCTTCCGGAGGAACGATGAAACCCAGGTCATCCCTAGCATGTCTTCTCGCCGTACCAGTCCTGATATCGCTGCTGTCCGGTCCGGCTCTTAATGCGCAGAGGCCGGTCACTCTCGATCTGCTGGGCGGTGCTACTCAGGCGCCCCTGTTCCGCTGGGGGCGGGAGCACGTCAGGGCCGTCGACGACGTTCTGGATATACCCGCCGGCTTCGAGGGCGCCGATCTCCTCGCATTCTATTTTCACGAGGCGGAGGAAGAGCTCGTTTTCAGGGTCAGCATGGCCCGCATGATAGATCCTGCCGGTGGCGTGGACCTCTTCAGCAGGGATGAGCCCGGGATCATCGTCCTTATCGATTACGAGGATGGTGGAGGATCCACCCTGCCGGCGGGTATTTCAGGTTCCGCATCGATCGCCTGGGACGAGGCCGTTCTTCTATCCCCCCATTCACAGGATCCGGCACTGCGGGCGCTCTCGTTCTCCGGATCCGGGGCCGGTGCCGCCCCCGTTCTCACGAGGGCACTGGTCAACACCATGGGGGAGTATCTCGAGGGAGCGGTCAAGATCTCATCGTCATTCTCCGCAGCGGCTCTTCGCGCATCGAAGATGCCTGCCGCTTCCGCCGGTACTCCAGTCATCTTCGAGGTGATCTCGGTCTCCGGCGGCAGAGTCATAGACAGGCTTTCTGCCGATTCCCGGTCGCCGTTGTCTCCCGGGACGAACTGCGCCTTCGTACATCACGGGAACCAGGGACTCGCCTACAGCGACGTCTTCTGGGGAAGGTACGACGACCCCGACGGCAGCGGTTTCGATGAGGCGCTCCAGGTCCACGAAGCGACATCGATCCCGGGGAACTTTCATCTCTGCGGACCGCTTCAGACCTCGACCGAGTGGGACGCCAACAACGGCGATCCCGGTGATTTCAACGGATGGCTCGCGTCGGGTGTCACGGCCGGCTGGGCCGGGATGGTCAGCTCGGCGTGGGGCCAGCATATGATGCCTTTCGTTCAGAATTCGATGAACGACTGGGCAGTCAATGTCCAGACCCAGATGACAGACACGAGATATGGTTATTATCCGCGTGTCGCCTGGGTGCCTGAGAGGATCTGGCTCGATCCCGTCGCCTATCCGGATGCCGGTGTGATAGATAACCTTATCGACAACTGGGAGACTCACGGGATCTGGGCGGTCATCCTCGACGACGACGTCCACTGCCAGGGCTACGACAATCACCAGATCCACCAGTTCAGCGGAAGCACTCTCAAGGTATTCCCCCGCGACCGCAGCTTCACAGGAAATATTGTCGGCGGAAACGGTGCTGCGGCGCTTCAGATACTGACCGATCTCCACAACTCCGGTAACGGAGACTACCGTATTGCCCTCTATGCCGAGGACTGGGAGGCGGCGGCCGAGATGGGAAGCTGGGCAGTGTCGACGCCGAACGCCAAGGAGACATACGACTGGTTCATAGGCAAGTGCTCCGCTGAGAGCGCCTGGATATCGGTATGGAAGGTCGCCGACGCTGTGATCAATCCGGACTTCAGCGGCAGCTCATCATTCAATGTCACATACGGCACATACACCGAGATCGGAGGGACCGCCGGATACGGCGGCGGGAACAACGGCTGGTATACCCACTACGCCGGATACATCCCTTATTCCTCCGGCGGCGATGGAAACGGACTCTGCGACGCGGGGCGCGGAGGAAACTGCAAGGATCACGGAACGCTGTGGAACGACGCGTACACCGCCCTCCTGTCCGCCCCTGACAACAATATCTCACAGGGCGGCTGGTACACGCTGATGATGAACCTCCATGAGACCGGCTGGCACGACGGTATGGGAGGAGACATAAGCGGCTGGCAGCTTCTCTACTCCGGACATATCAAGAACACAAACATGTACGCCGAGGCTGCCCACTGGGCGAACGGCGAGTATGCCGCGACAACCGGAGCATACTTCACCGACATCGACAACGACGGGTGGAACGAGCTCGTCATGCACAACGACCGCGTCTTCGCGATATTCGAGGGGACCGGCGGCCGGGCCACGAACATCTTCGCGAAGGGGACCGGATACGGCTTCTCCATCGTAGGAGTCGACATGGCGTACTGGGCCGGAACGGAGGGTGACTTCAACGATGTAAACCACGTCGGCCTGCTCAGCGACGTAGGCCCGGACTACCAGCACAACCAGTACGACATAACGATCCTGCAGCCGACAGGTACTACGGTCGAGGTGGAGATGACCCACCAGGGAGTTCGGAAACTGATCAAGCTGACAGCCGGACAGCCCTATCTGGACATAATATACGAGGTAGGGCAGTCGACGCAGTATATCAAGAACGGGTACTCGCCCGGACTTGTCGATCTTCTCTGGAACGCTCAGATGGACCGCATCTGGGTGAGCGATGTCGCCTACTACGGCCAGCGAAATCCGAACAATGGCGCCACGGCGGCGATCGTGGCCGGGCAGGCCGGAGCGACCCACAACTTTGATTTCTCCGGCAGGATCATGAAGGGTGACGAGATCTACGGCAGCGGAGTATTCGAGTTCCTCTTCTACGCGGGAACGACGAGCGCGCCCGACGGTACGGGAGAGATAACGGAGCTGCGGGCCCTTGCGGGGCTGACCGACACGATCGGGCCCGTGCCGGTATCGGCGACCTACTTCCCCGGTTCTGACAAGCTCAAGCTCGAGTTCAACCAGGTGACCGATCATTCGACATTCATCGTGACCGGTGTCTCGATCGACGATGATAACGATGGGATCCCCGATCTGACCCTCTCATCGGGAACGACTGTGATAGAGACGTCCAGTTCCTTCCATCTGACGCTGCAGCTCAGCTCTTCGGACGCCGCTGCCCTCGAAGCGCTGGATACTGGAGCGATGGAACTGATGCTGGCCGCTTCCTCAGCGTTCGATATGAACGGCAATCCCAACTATCAGGTCACCAGCGAGGATGACATACCCGTCTCTTACGGTCCCGAGACTCTTGTGACGATAGACGGGTTCATCGATACGGATGAGTGGAACGAGTGCCGCATGGCCGTTCCCGACTCGAACGATTCGGAATGGACCGCCGCGAACGAGATCGACGCTCTCTACGTCACGTGGGATTCTACATACTTCTATGTGGCACTCGACGGCATAGTCAGCGGCAACAGCTGGCTGATCTACTTCGACACCGATCCGGGCGGCCCGAACGGCCAGACCGACCTCACCGCTATCGACAACTGGGAGAGGGGAACGGTCTTTACTGCTTCCGGGTTCAAAGCCGATTTCCAGTATGGCTGCTACCAGCACCAGGGTCAGTTTGACGGTGACTCGTTCTGGAGGATAGAGAGCGCGACCACTACGACATTACTCTCGGATTCGATATTCTCGGATTTCGACTCGCAGCACGTCAACGGTGATCTCGGGGGGAGCGAGCTGGCGATTCCGTGGAATGTTCTGTTCGGACTCGGACACAACAGCGTACCGGCCGGCGCATCTATCTCGATAGTCGCCTCTATCTGCTGGGACCCCGAACCGGACGGTGAACTCGGTGGTGATTCCGCGCCGAACAATATATCCGCGCTCCTTCCGACGATCGACAATGTCTATACATTCACGGTCGACAGCGACAGCGACGGTGTTCCAGACGAGGCGGAGGACCTGATCGCGCCGACCATCGAGTATGCCAACAGGGATGCTGCCGGCGACAGCCTCGTTAACGTGCTGTTCAGCGAGGAAGTTGCGGAGACGGGCGCGGAGAATCATGCGAACTACGCGGTCTATCAGACCGCCGTTCCGTCGAACACGGTACCGGTCCTTTCCGCAACGCTCCAGCCCGACGGCAGGACAGTCCAGCTCGCGCTGGGGTATCCGATCGGAAACGGTCACTCTGTCTCTGTCAGTGGCGTCACGGATGTTTCCTGTTACATGAACGCGATCATACCGGGCAGCAGTTACATGATACGCAGCTCGATAACTGGAGACGAGGGCCGTCCGATCAGGTACCCGGCCCATCTCTACCAGAACTTCCCCAATCCATTCAACCCTGTAACCGTGATAAGATTCGACGTGCCGGGCAGGGTAGAGGGAAGCGGTGAGGCATGGGAGACCGGAACGACATACTCATCGACCAGCAGCCGCATAGTTATCAATATTTACGACGTCCGCGGAAGGCTTGTGAAGAGGCTCGTCGACAGCTCGATGCCTGCCGGCCCGGCTCAGGTGACCTGGGACGGAAAGAGCGACAGCGGGGCCGCGGTCTCTTCGGGAATATATTTCCTCAGGATGATTACGGGACAGCAGCGCCATACACGCAAGATGGTGCTTTTAAGATAATAAGAGTGGCAGTCAGTAAGGGACTCTTGAAAGGAGGAGGCGCAAAGAGATGAAATACAGAAAACATCTCGGATTCACGTTTCTCGCGGCGCTCGTTATAGCCGGACTGGTCATGGCAGCAACGCCGCAGACGATCATCGTCGACGGGATCAATGATTTCCTGCTCGACAACCTCATCGAAGACGACGGAGGGGACACTCAGCACCCTGAGCTCGATCTCGACTCTATCTTCGTTACGAACGACACTAACAAACTCTATTTCGGCATCCAGTACGACAGGGGCGGATGGTCCGGTAACCAGGTGGGTATCGCCATATCGACCGGTGATCCGGGCGGCACCACCGATGCCTGGGGCCGCGCGATAGCATGGACGAACGCCCCGCATAAGCCGGACTACTATGCCTATGCCAATGTGGATGGTACCTGGCAGGAGCTTCGGAACTGGAACGACGGCACGACGAACTGGGATGCGATCTACGCCGGTCCAGGTTCTATCGGATGGGTCAACAACACCGGTTTCGAGGAGGTTGGCCTCAATCTCAGCGATCTCGGCCTGGCGGCAGGGGATACGATCTACTACGAGATCATCTCGACCCAGGATGGATCTACGAAGGGCCCCCTCGACCTGATGGCGGGGGATGACAAACAGCTCAGTACACCTAGTTCGACTACGTGGGACGTCGCGCAGCCGGTCGAGCTCGATTCGATGTTCATGTACATCATCCAGTCTTCGGCCGACGCCATACCCCCGACGGTCGATGCCTTCTACGCCGAGGGCAGGGAAGGCCAGGCAAGCGGCGACCTCGATACGGATGTTCTCATAGTCAGGTTCAGCGAGCCGGTCGATGAGACAACCGCGGAGATTATCGGGAACTATTCCCTTTCCGGGACCACCGCGAATATTACAAGTGCAGTCAGGAATGTCAGTTTCCCCGACAGGGTGACACTCCAGCTCGACGCCTTCATTTCGCCTGCGGCGGCCAACTACGGCGTTGTTGTTTACAATGTCGAGGATCTGGCAGGCAATCCCATCGTTGAGGATGGCGTGCAGAACGCGGGCGTGTTCTATTACAAGGGGCTGATGTGGAAAGGTCTGATGGGACTTCACATGAGGCAGCATTCGGTCGCTCCGGCGGTCGATACCTTCACGGTCGAGGGAAGCCTTTTCCCGCTGACGTTCGGACTCTGTGACAATATGTTCCTCGCGGATAACAGCGACAGCATCTATGTAGGTTACGCCTCGTTCTCCCTCCTCGGTGAGGACCAGGGCGGTTCGTTTGTGATTCTCGATGAAACCCTCGAGTGGAAATTCGCCCACCAGTGCACCGAGTACGAGCCGCTGGCTGGCAACAGGACCCATCTGATGACGGATGACCAGGCGTGGGATACCCTCGAATACTGGTGGAACGACGAGGACGCGAACAGCTTCACGGCTAATGCTATCGATGTGATCTTCACCGTGGACGCCAACACATACGGCGCGACTCTCGACAGCATCATGTCGATCAACGGAAGCGCGTTGCCGCTGAGTTTCGCAATACCATCGGTCAACGATATGGCCGACGACGGGATCTTCCCCGACGATACGGCCGCAGACGGTGTCTATGCCCTGGTTGTAAGGTTCGCGCCGCTTTCGCCGAAGAACGTCGAGTACAAGTACGTCTACAATGATGTCTACGAGTGCCAGCTGGAGTCGAACAGGGATGTCTGGCTCAACGACGCCGCGTTCGACACGATCGGCGGAGCTTTCGGCCCGATCGTAATGCCGTTGCAGTACTACGATCGCTGCAGTACGATCGGAAAGGCCATCGAGGTCATCTTCAAGGTCGACACCCGGTGGGTCAAGCCGACCGCTTCGGATACGATCGCACTGAATGGAAACGAAAACAACCAGCTTCCGCTCCTGATCAGCTGGGCGATCCCGTCGATCAACCCTATGGTCGATGATGGAACAGGACCGGACGATACGGCGGGCGATGGTATCTATGCGACCTCGATCATCTTCCCCGACTCGTCAGGCAAGTTCGTCGAGTACAAATACCTGATGAACTCGACGTACGAGTGCTCCACGCAGGCGAACAGGAGCTTCTATCTCGACGAGGCATACGACGATCAGGGCAGTCCCCAGATACTCGAGCTGGCATACTTCAACACATGCTGGATCGATGTAACCGAGGAGATCCCGACGATCCCGTTCGCTCTCAAGCAGAACTTCCCTAACCCCTTCAACCCGGTCACTACGATCTCGTTCAGCGTACCGGTGAGGGGAAGGGTGGTCCTCAGCGTATTCAACGTGAAGGGTGAGCTTGTGCAGACGCTCATCGATGACGTAGTCGATTCAGGCGAGGTCAGCGTCACGTGGGACGCCACGGACAGGTATGGAAGGCAGATATCGAGCGGCGTCTATTTCTACCGCCTCCGGGTGGGAGATCTCGAGATGAGCCGCAAGATGATCCTGCTGAAGTGAGTGCCCAGCTAAGGGCACGTCCTATCTAGTCGGCTGAGAGGTGCCGACCGGGGTAACTGCTTGTCAGCCCCGTAGCATGGGACCGGGTGCGAGTGGTAACACTCGTTGCCTAAGCGGTCC
>SDBS01001753.1_pt1 | contig 21893 bp, 20 predicted proteins | sample 2277091 | NCBI WGS metagenome assembly SDBS01 (sample SAMN10404972, study PRJNA504765) | marine sediment metagenome | isolation source: marine sediment core GS10_PC15, 163 cmbsf | place: Arctic Ocean: Southern Knipovich Ridge | collected 2010
CAAACTGTGAAAAGGAACTCAGCTTGGCGGATGTAGGTTTGGGCGAATACTTTTTTGGTTCGGTCCCCTCTTTGAATGACTGGAATACGGTCTTTTTGGAATGCCGTCCGGCTAAGAGACCGGCCTTTGCATCAATCTTTGCAAAGACGATACCCTCAGGGACCTTAAAATCCTTCACCGGTCTTCCCTTCAGCGTTTCTGACATAAATCCGAGCCATATGGGACTGGCCGCCCTTGAGCCGGTTTCACCTTTCCCCATCTCTTTCGCATCATCATAGCCCACCCATACTCCGGTTACCAGGCCGGGAGTATAACCGATAAACCAGGCGTCTTTAAGATCATTGGTGGTCCCAGTCTTGCCGGCGGCAGGCCGTTTCATTGCCCTGATTCTCCATCCGGTTCCTTCAGTAATGACCGCCCCCAAAAGATCGGTCATCAGAAAAGCGGTCTCCTTTGAAATAGCTTGAACTATTTCAGGCTGATTCTCCTCTATGACCTGACCGTTCCGGTCCAAAACCCGTTTGACATAGATCGGTTTAATCAGCATTCCCCCATTAGCGAATACCGCATAGGCCTTAGTGATCTCCATCAAAGAGAGCCCGGAGGAACCAAGGGCTAAAGAGAGATCGGGGGCTATGGGGGATTCGATACCCATACTTCTTACATAGTCAATGGCGTAATTGACGCCAATCTTCTTTAGTATCTTGACGGTAATAACGTTTCTGGACTTGACAAGGCCTGTCCTGAGCAATGTGGGGCCATAAAATTTTTCCTTGTAGTTTTTGGGCTTCCACGTCTCTCCTTTCAGATTCCGCTTGGATACGTATGGAGCATCCATTATTATGCTTGCGGCGCTCATGCCCTTGTCAAGAGCGGCAGAATAGATCAGCGGCTTGAAGGCAGACCCTGGTTGACGCCGGGACTGGATCGCCCGGTTAAATTGGCTGTCTTTGAAATCCCGGCCGCCGACCATTGCCCTGACCTCGCCTGTTTCGGGCTCCATGCAAAAGAGCGCCCCCTGGGCAACAGGGACCTGCTCTAAAGAAACGTCCCAGGAAAAGCCGGACCTGTTCCCCTTCCCTGCATCCGGTTCTTTGCTGGCTTGGCCGGGCAGAGACCCATCATGTCTCCCCAAAATACGAACAAGAACAACGTCCCCCGGTCTCAACACCTTAGAAGGCCTTCTTACCTTAGCGGAGTAATATGCAATCTTTTTGTCCGGCTTCCTGGCCCACTTCATCTCTTTTAGCGGGAGGAGTGCTGTCTCTTCCCCCATCTGAATCGTGACCTCCTTTTTTTCGTCATCTACCTTAACCACAAGGCCTTGGACTATGGAGCCAGTCTCCGGCGGGTTTGATGCAAATTTCTCAATGGCCTTTACCTTAAAATCAGGGACGTCCTCGGCCCTAAGATGTTTGACAGGGCCTCTGTACCCTTCCCTTTTGTCTAATTCTGCCAAGCCTTGGTTCAAGGCCTCTTTTGCCAAAATCTGCATCTTCACGTCTAAGGTGGTATAAACCTTTAATCCCCCCCGATAAAGGAGATCTTTTCCATACTTCTTCAGGAGATATCGCCGTACATGCTCGGTGAAATAAGGCGCGCGTTCAAAGGTGTTTTCTCCTCTAACACCTATGTCGAGCGTTGAGCTTAAAGCAGTGTTAAATTCTTTATCATTTATGAAGCCTTCCTCACGCATCCTTTCAAATACATACTTCTGTCTCGCTTTAGCGCGTTCAAAATGAGAGACCGGCGAATATCTGGCCGGGGCCTGAGGTAGGCCGGCCAATAGGGCGGATTCAGCAAGATTCAGCTCTTTGGCCGGCTTGTTGAAATAGGTCTTGGCCGCTGCCTCCACACCGTAGGCGCCCTGCCCTAAATATATCTGGTTAAGGTAGAGAAACAGGATATGCTCCTTGGAAAACTCCTTTTCAAGCTGGAGGGATAAAATGGCTTCCCTGACCTTTCTACGGTAGGTCCTCTCAACGTTTTTAAGGAGCAGGGACTTGGTTACCTGCTGGGTAATGGTACTCCCCCCCTGCTTAATCTTCCCCGTGCTCATATTCTTGATGAAGGCCCTGACAATACTCTTGATATCCACCCCTTTGTGCTCAAAGAACCTGGAGTCTTCCGCTGCCACAAAGGCCTGGATCAGGCATTTAGGCATCTGGTCTAAGGGAAGGATTGTCCTCTTTTCCTCCCAGAGCCTCCCTATTACTTCACCGTCATCGCTGAAGATCTCTGTAATGATAGGGGGTCGGTATTCTTTCACCGATCCAATGTACGGAAGGTTGCTGGACCAGACATACCAGAAATAGACTCCGGCACAGAGGCCTAAGAATACCACTGTTGACAGAGACCAGATTATGAACTTGAAAAACCGTTTCATCTCAAAATTTCCCCAAAGGGATTATGCTCAATCACCATCCAACATAATCTTCTTTGCGACCGCATTCAAGCAAAGAACCTATCTCGTGTCCGAACGAAAATTAGGATTTTTCGTTCAGACACTACCTCTTTTCACATCTGATATTTCCAATCTTCCGGTGCGGCAGGGGAATCACAGCTCTCATTATAAGTCTTGCATTTAGCAGGCTGAGCCTGAGATTGTCCCAGAAGAGATGGAAATGCGAGACACGTTCCGCGGGTGAGGGGTAGTATATGGAAATATCTACCTCACGCAATTCTATACCGGCCCAGGCCGCCTTGACCAATACCTCGATCTCAAATGAGTAACGTCGTTCGCGCAGATTCAGGTGCTCAAACAGGGCAATTGGATAGGCTCGAAAGCCGCTCTGGGCGTCGCCCAATGATCTACCGGTCTCTACCCGAAGCCAGAAGTTTGAAATGGCGCGGCCAACGCGTGATGACGCAGGAACATACGCCCCATGAAAATCCCGCTTGCCTACTATTATTGCATCAGGATGCGCCTCTAACTCCGGAATAAAATGACGGAGATCATCCGGGTCGTGCTGGCCGTCTGCATCCAATGTCACCATATGAGTCATTCCTGACCTTAGGGCCTTTTTTGCCGCTGACAAGATGGCCACGCCCTTTCCTAAGTTCTTGGAATGACGAACAATATCTACCTCAAGACCCTCAAGGGTATCAACGCCCCCGTCACTGCTGCCGTCGTCAACCACCATAACCCTGTCGTGAACCTTGAGGGACCTTATCACCACATCCCTAAGGGTGCTGGCATGGTTATAAACAGGTATGACAATGATTACCCGAGGCGGATCGGACTCCGAAAACCGTACGGGAGTCGCTTGCGTCTCACTTGGGAATTTCGTGCTCATTTAATCCCCTGCAAGGGAAATTTCTATATTTGATAGTCTCGTAAAAAGTCAAAAGGTTCAGGATTTGGAGTAATCCTATCAAAACTAAGTAGCTACAATAATTCGAAATACCTAAATTCCTCAATTCTTCAATCCATGTAAAAAGCCCTTTTTACATGGACGTCAATATTCAATGTCCCGGTTCATTCGGGAGATTCACTCAAACATTCTTGAATTAGACCGATCAGATTTTCGATCCTCTTTCCATTGAAAATAATATCGCCACCCTCATTCAGGGAGATCGATCCGTAGGGTGTCAGACTGGATTCCGGCCCTTTTTCGATTACAACAAATGCGGAACCTGGAATACCTTTATCTTCCAGGGAAATATGGGGCGGGCAGCCTGTGTCACAGATCCCTGCCAACGCTTTTTCAAATTCGTTAAATTCAATTCCATCCATGGCTGCATCCAGGCTGGCAATGCCCGAGGGCTGCTGCTCATTGATCACATAGCATGCCCCGGTAAGTCCGAAGTGGCATGCGGCCTCTCCCAAGGCACAATTGGGCAGGGTGTAGGAAAACAAGGCGGGGCTCGCCAATTGTCCTTCTTCAGGCATTACCGTATCAAAATAGTCAATATCCGTATGAAGACAGCCGTATACAGTAGAGGCGATGATTCCGATATCACGTTTTTCCGACCACTCGTACAATCCCGCGTCTTTCAATGCAAATGCTATGGCGGCAAGCCCTAACTTAGAAAACTCGTCCATTCGGCCGAAATGCTTATGGGGCTTGTCAAAAACAGACTTGCGGGCAATCCTGGACAACCGGCCCTTGGTCATGGCAAAATCGTTCCGCTCCCTTCCGCGGCCCATACCCGAAACAGTGACCCACCCCACACCGGTAATCAATGGCATGACGCCTCTTCTCCTCTTTTAAGGATAATGGCGGCATTTACTCCGCCAAAACCGGAATTTGACGTCAGCAGATAGTCTCCAGACATCTGCGCAGCGTCAGGAGACACCATCCCGATTGCTTCATCGGCGGGGTTTAGAAGACCAACCGTAGGGGGGATGACCTTTTCGTAGAGGGCTTTCGCCCCTAAGGCAACCTCAATCCCCCCTGACGCGGCCATGGTATGTCCTATGGCCCCTTTTACAGAATAGACAGGAAGGTTTCGGCCACGGAACAGATGGCGAAAGGCGGTCATTTCCATCAAGTCGTTGTAGATTGTTCCAGTGCCATGTGCACAGATTGCAGAAACCTGTTCCTCATCCAACATCGCTCTATTCAAGGCCTTGCGGACCGCCTTAATCAGGCCATATCCGTCAGGGGCAGGTGCAGTGACATGATGAGCATCGTTGGCCACCCCCCATCCCACCACCGTCGCGAGATGTGGCCTGCCTTCCTGTTTAGCCCGTTTATCGCTCATCAGGAGCAGAACTGCCCCGCCTTCTCCAAGGCTCAGGCCGTTTCGGTCCCTGTCAAAGGGCATGCATGGGGCTGAAGAGAGGGCACCTAAGGAGGAGAAACCGGAGAAAACGAATTCCGTCACGATATCCACACAAAACACGAGGACTGCTTCAGCCCTGCCGGCCGCAATCAATGCCGAACCCCGTGCCACGGCGATGGCAGAAGAGGCACATGCAGCGCTGATGTTAATCCCTTTACCCGTCAGCCCAAATCTTTGGGAGACAGCGTCCACCACGGAATCTAATAGAATGTCATTGGGATCAGCCGGAACCCCCCGGCGCAGCTTCTCGAGATTGTCTATTCCGGCCTTGGTGGTTGCAGTAATAATGACGGAATCCGACGGAACAGGGCCCATCCCTGAAAATAAGCGGTCAAGGAGACTATGTATCATGGACCGGTATCCGGGCTGCTTCAGATCCTCGATATGAGCAGCAATATGGGTCCTGTATCCCGCAACAGGGAAGCGACGAACAGGCTTGATAGCGGTCTCGGTCTCCCCTGAAAGGAGCCTGCGCCACAATCCATGGAGACCATCTCCGAGGGCAGTGACCGTGGTGGCATCAGTGATCCAGACCCGCGTTGCCCTGTTAATGCCTGAGGGGCACAGGGTCTCTCCTGCTGCCAATGCCGTCTGCAACTCTTCTACTTTTCCTTCTTTTCCAATGATTTGCAGTCACCTTTCCAAAACGCTCTAATGACCTTGTTATCTTTCCCCACCTCAAAATAGGTGATGCAGTAGTCCATTGAGGAAACGGATTGTCCTGTAACATTACCCTCTGTTTCGCCGGTGCGTCCTTTGCGGGGGTCAATGCGGGGTGGATATTCAATGAGTGCGGAGTGGGCTAAGGGGTTTAGGGTGTATTCGTCTCTCGTCTCAACATACACGAATACCTTCTTTTGGTCAGCGGCATCAAAAGTCCTGCCAGGCTGTCCCCAGGAATCAACGAGTTTGCTGGCGTCATGCCCCACGTAATTCTGGCACAATTTTGTATACCCTTTGCCGGTGGGGAAACCCATACTCTTGCAGCCTGAGCATATAAGAGCAGTGAGAATAAAAACCGTAGAAAATAAAATTATTGTTTGTTTCATAAAACCTCCTCATCCAGAAAGTTATAGAATAGGGTTTTCAATCAACAATGATTTATAGCCCTAAGATCGACCTGATGTCAAAATATTCCTGCATTTTCCATCGAGATCATTCCCTGGACCCTCTCTCTCCCTCTTGACTCCATCACTCTGAGGAATGTATAAGCTTTAAAGGAGGCTAATGATGGATGATATTCCCCCCTGCCTTATATTTATAGATAAGGAAGGGCGTTGGTACCACCAGGGGGCCGAGATGATCCGCAGGGAATTTATCCGGCTCTTTTACCAGAATATGGAGCTTGATTCAGAGGGCAGGTATCTGATCAACTGGGCAGATAAGCGTTGTTATGTGGAGGTGGAGGATACAGCCTTCGTGGTCAGGCGGATCTCTTATGAGGAAGGGAACCAGGATCGAGGACCCAGAATCGAGCTTAGTCTGAGCGATGACACCAAAGAAGCACTAATGCCGGACTCTCTCTGTGTTGGCAGGGAGAACGTCCTTTACTGCAAGGTCAAATCAGGTTTTTTCCCTGCCCGTTTCAACCGCGCTGCCTATTATCAATTGGCTGAATACATTGAAGAAGAGGGTAAGACCTATTTCCTGCCCCTCAATGGTCGAAAATACGTTATACGGGCACAAGATTCACAAGACAATTGTTAGGCCGCGTCAATTCTTAACCCCCACTCACCGGAGAAACAATTTCTATATCTGCATTTTTTCGCAGGTTTTGAAGCCAGTTATCGAAAACACGACTATGCTTAGTCTGCACTAAGGATGAGCGATACTCTTTTTCTTCTTCACGGAATTCTTTATTATCGATCCCTTCCCTTGCCAGCCACCTGATGACAAATACCCCCCTGTTAGTTACAAAGGCCCTGTCAGGATACCTTTTTCTCGAGTTAAGTCCAAAGGCCGCTTCGGCCAATTCCGGTGCGTACCCTATTTTGGATATCGGTTCCTGGCGTGTAAAGAATCCGGTCTCTTCGATCTTCATGCCCTTTTCCTTTGCTAATTTATCCCAGGGGTTGCCCTCTTTAAGTTCCTCCAAATATTTTGAGGCGGCAGAGGTTGCTTCCTGGGCCGCAAGATGGGCGGTATAATCATCCTTCACCCTCTCAGCAACGTCTTTCAAGGGGGGCAAATAAGATGCATTGCTCTCGGCCACCTGAAAGATATAGAATTTTCCGCCCAATTCAAACAACTCGGTTGTCTCGTTCTTTCCCAAGGCGAAGAGGGTCTCGCCAATTTTTTCACTACCGTCAATCCCGGATACCGGCTCATTTTTTGATAGGTAAGAGGAACGTTTTGCTTCAAGTCCGTACTGTTTTGCATAGTCGGATAACTCTATGTCGTAAGGCATTTGGTCTATGATGGACAGACCCTTTTCATGGGCAAGTTCCGTTGCGACACTCATGGTCAGAGTCTCCACGATTTCGTCACGCACTTCTTCTAAGGATTTGGCCGCAGCTTCTGTTATGTCCTCCACCTTGATGATGTGATATCCGAACTGAGTCCGGACAAGATCGCTGATTTCACCCTTTTTCAACTTAAAGGCCGCTTCTTCAAAGGATGGCATCATCTGTCCTTTCTCGAAATAACCCAGGTCTCCTCCCTTTGACTTTGTAGGGCCTTCGGAATACTCCTTTGCCAGATTGGCGAAGTCTCCTCCCTGGCGCGCCTTTGCCAGCACCTCTTTGGCCACCTCCCTTACCTTATCCTCGGCCTCTTTTAGGGCATCCTCACCGAGCTTAAACAGGATATGCCTCGCTTTTACCTGTTTGGGCTGGCTGTATGCCTCGTTATTATACTCATAAAAAGATTGGATCTCTTTCTCAGTGACACTGATTCCCCCTTTAAAGGCCACAGGATCTATCTCGATATATGTCACTTTAATCTTTTTAGGAACCCGATAGTTCTCCCTGTTATTCTCAAAATACTCCTTCAATGCAGCCTGATCAAACTTGACCGATTTCTTGAAGTCTTCGGGCTTAAATTCAACAAAGCCGATCTTGATCTTTTCTTTGACAAAAGTGTAGTACTCCAAAACCTCCTGTTCAGTAACATCCAGAAAAGCGAACAGGAACTGCTTAAGCTTTTTATCAAGGAGATCCTGGGTCATAGTCGCCTCAAAATCCTCGGGTTTCATACGATTTTGATTCAGGAGGGACTGGTACCGTCTCATGTTAAACTGACCGTTTACCTGAAACGCAGGATAACTCATAATCGCTCTCTGGCACTCGATCTCTGTCACATCTATACCCAACCGTTTAGCGGCCTGTGTCATTAACCTCTGGTTTATAAGGGATTCCAATGCCCGTTGTTTTACATTAAACATCTTTACCATATTGTCGTCCCACTGGTCCTTATACCTCATTTGCAAAGAAGAAATCATGTCCCGGTAGGCCTTTTGATATTCCGGGCCACTAATTACCTCCCCATTGACATAGGCGATTTTCAAGGCCTGATCAGATGTAAAAGAGTACCCAAAATAAAAAACAAAAACCACGGCTATAATAGCAATTAAGAACTTTATCAGCCAGGACTTGGCATGCTTTCTCATTAGACTCAATACCATATTAAATGCTCCCTCCTGTTTCCACTTCGTCTTTTTCAGGGCTTCCCGATCTATTTCTGAAAGACTTAAACTTTTTATGATAGCACCATCCATAATGGATGTCCATTAGAATTTGGCGCCGCCAAAAATTCACACCTCTCCCTTGCCATTTTAGTTTTTGATCTGCTATTATAAAGATCAAGGTCCTGGTACGCATTCTAAAATTCAGAGGTTCAATGCAAATCTCAACCGTTGATACGTCAAGGCCCGCATATAAGTGGGGTTGCGACTTTGGTTTGAAAAAGTAAATTTATGGCACAGCAGGTTGATTCCTACGCAAAATGGCGGAGCGAAGCGACTTCCACAAATATTCAATTTTCAATAGTCAATAGTCAATTCCGGCTTCGCCGGGTTAGGTTCATATGAAGTTCAAAGAAATCACCGACAATGAAGTTAAACAAATTGACAAGCTTCAATCTGAATACTTCAGTAAATACATGCACCTCTTCGACCCCCCTCTTCCGGATGGCGTGCCTGAACGTCTCGAAAAAATCGTTGAGTCTGCGAGCATATCCGGGACAGATGTGGTCCTTGATATGGGGACCGGCACAGGGATATTGATTCCCATCATCCTGAAATACAAGCCTGCCCTGATCTATGCCAATGATCTATCCGAAAAGATGTTGAAATCTGTAAAAGAGCGTTATCCCGACGTCAGGACCCTGCATGGAGACATACGTGACTTGAGATTGCCGGATCGCACTGTAGATGTTGTCCTTATCAATGCCTGCTATCCGAATATCGTGGATAAACATGGAAGTTTCACCAACATAAGGCGGATTACAAAGACCGGGTGTCGTGTAGTCATAAGTCATCCTATGGGAAGCGCGTTTATCAATTTCCTGCAGGAAAAGGTGCCTTTTCCCTTAGACGGTTTCCCTGAAAACAAAACCGTGGCAAAGAGTCTATTTGAGTCTTATGGGTTTAGGGTGTCAGGGTTTGTGAACGAGGATAAGCTGTATATCTTGGTCTTAGAAGGGTGAGAGCCTGAATTTTTAAGAGATTATATAATAGTGTCCATCCAAAAATGAGATAGTTTTTGCAAGATCAAGGAAGACGAAGATTTTAACCACAGGAATACGTTGGAGTATTTCGAGGATTAAAATTTAAGTCTGACGCTGAGATTGTGAAAAATAGCCATTTATGGGTCGACACGAAATAGCGCTATGGAATCGAATATACCCTCGAAGATCAGCTATCAACCCATTGGCATTATTCATACCTCTTTTAGCAACATTGAAGGTATGCCGATTCAGCCTGTAGGAGCTGATAAAATCCGGGGCACTGTTGAGATATTTGAAGAATATTCCGAAGGGCTGAAGGACCTTGACGGGTTTTCCCACATTATCCTGCTCTATCATTTCCATCAGGCCCAATCTGCGAAACTCATTGTCACCCCGTTCTTGGATTCCCTTCCGCACGGGGTTTTTTCCACAAGAGCGCCGAGGCGGCCCAACCCGATTGGTCTGTCTGTTGTGAGATTACTGGAGGTTGAGCAAAACATCCTGCGCATTGAAAACGTGGACATTCTAAATGATACCCCTTTACTGGACCTCAAACCCTATGTTCCGGAGTTTGATCAACATCCGGGGGAACGTATAGGATGGTTGAAGCAAGCTAAAGGGCAGGTTGAAAATACGAAATCGGATGATCGATTTGTCTGACGAAACAGCATCGCCTATCGGCACATGGCCTGTCTTTCATTCACTGCAGTAGACGTTCCTTTTGGCGGCGGGGCCTGATAAATGACTTTGGAAATCTCTCTTAACATCTCGACCATTTTCTGCCGTAAAATAAAGATCTTAATTGTTATAACTTCTGTTTTTGGGGTGCTGTTTGGCACGGGCTGCGGGTTTTTTGCTACTGTCCCTTTCACCCTTTCCGAGATGAAAACCTATTTGGTCGGGGAAGAAGAAAGCCTCTCATACCCGCTTGATCTGGTTCTTCAAGCAACCGTCTTCGACCTGGACCGAATGGGCTTTGACATTCAAAGAGTCGAGAGGTTTAATCAAAAGGGCCTGGTCTACGCTGCCTGGCAAGGCACCTCAGTCAGCCTTTCAATGGAAAGTATTACTCCAACCCTGACTAAGGTCATTTGCACGTTCAAGAGATCCGATACGATGCGGGAGTACTCTTCAGAAAAGGAGTTATACAACAATATTCGAGACACGCTTAAGCTGAAACAGTTGCCAAACAGAAAAACCCTTTTCAAAAAGATGATTACCGTGCATCTTTCAAATGATAATAACTCGCCGGTCATAGCCTATTTAGGAAGAGGCAGTAAGACAGAAATTGTCAGCAGGTCCGGGGAATGGGCCGAGATAGCCCTTATGGATAATTGTACTGGATATATAGCATTTAGATACTTAGGGCGAGGCGTTCCCATAGGGGAATGATAAAGTGAGACCTTTGAAAAATGCTCAACTTTGGTCAAGGTCAAGGAAGGCGAGGATTTTAACCACGGGAATATATTGAATATTTCGAGGATTAAAATCTGAGCCTGACGCTGAGATTGGGCAGATAAGCGCAGACTTCGAAAGGGGGCGTTTTTCAAAGGTCTCAAAGGGTTATATGTTTTCAGGAGTACTGGTTGTAAAAACCTCCCTGGTATGGTAAAAAGTAACCCGTGAACGCCTACCTTATTTGAAAGGCAGAATAGATGGCAAAGGAATTATGGACAGTAATTGAGGTATTGGAGTTTTACCAGATTGAAGAGAGCTTTCTCAGACATTTGGAGGAAGAGGAGATCGTATGCCCTACTTGCAACAAGGGCCTTTCAACCAGACTTTTTCACACTAACGAGCTGGAAAAACTCCGGGTTGCAAAAATTCTCATGGAGGATATGGACGTAAATCTGTCGGGTGTTGAGGTCATCCTTCAAATGAGAAAGAATATGATTGAGATCAGGAGACAATTTGACGCCATTTTAGAGGACCTTGCCAGGCAAATGCAGAAAACCCTGAAGAGAAACCTCAAATTCTGATACCGCTTCTCACATCCTTTTCATAGAACCCATCCATCTTCTTGACCGTCTCCAGGATCTCTTTGTCATCCGTTATGGGCACCTTAATAACCAGTTTGACCATAAGGTTTCCCCTCTGCTTCGTCTTGACATTGGTTGCCCCTTTCCCTTTCAGTCTGAGGGTCTGACCGCTCTGGCTGCCCGGCGGTACCGTTAGCTTAACCTGACCGTCAACGGTGGGAATATTAATGGATCCCCCTGCAATCGCCTCCCCGACGGTTACCGGCACTTCCATTAGAAGGTCATCCCCCTCTCTCTTGAGGAAGGGATGTGGTTTTAGGTGAATTATCAGGTAAAGATCCCCCGGCTTGCCACCGTTCAAGCCCGGCTCGCCTTTGCCTGCCACACGGACCTTGGAACCCTCCCTAACACCTCGCGGGATGGTCACCCTGATTTTTTCCGTACCGAGGATCTGCCCGTTCCCCCCGCACTGAGAGCAGGGCTTTCCTGTTTGACCGTGCCCGTGGCAATGAGGACAGGGTTTAGTAAAGTGCATGGGGCCTTCTGCCACATCCTGCCGGCCAGAACCTCCGCAAAGGGAGCAGGGGACTATAGTGGAATTTGGATCGGTTCCGGTACCCTGGCATCCCGGACAGACCTTTACCTTTTGCATGGCCAGTTCAGTTTCAAAACCTCTTAAAGCAGAGACGAGATCAATGGCCATATCGTGTTGGACATCCCTCCCCTTACTGGCCATTGTAGTTCTGAAACCATCTCGTCCCATACCGGCCCCAAAGAGGTCCCCGAAGATATCCTCATAACTCTGATACCGGCCGAACCCTTCCCCTTCCTGGGGCCTGCCAGGTTGCTGAAAAGAACTCCTTTCAGAATATTGCCTCGCTTTTTCAGCGTCAAACCCTGTATGGAGACCTTCTTCACCGAATTCGTCATACAATTTCCGCTTTTCTTCGTTACCGAGACAGTCGTAGGCCTGGGAAATCTCCTTGAATTTCTGCTCTGCTTCCTTGTTTCCCGGATTGATGTCAGGATGCCATTTCCTGGCCAATTTGCGATACGCCTTTTTTATCTTTTCTTGAGGAGCGTCTTTAGAAACACCCAGAATTCCGTAAAAGTTTTCAGACATGAAAGATACCGCCTAATTCGGTTAAACCGGAACTGAAATTAAGGTCTCACGCGAAGGCGCAACGCCCGCAAAGAACAACAAAAGAAGACCTTAACCACTTTGCGAGAGGCTATAATTCCGAATGGCATTTGAATCCACAGAGGGGCGTGGCCTTTTTTACCGCCCTTATTACGGCCTGCCCCATTATTCTTGCGGCTAACAATCCCACCACACTCACATCCGCTTCAACTTTTCCGGTTGTAACGGCAAAAATGGTATCCCCGTCAAACATGGTGTGTGCAGGCCTTATGGTTCTTCCATACCCATTATGGGCCATGGAGGCGACCTTGTTGGTTTGTGATTTTGTGAGTTTCGCGTTTGTGACGATAACGCCAATAGTTGTGTTCCCGCTAAACTCAATCTTCCTGCCGGAGAACTCTTTGATCATAATTTCTTCGCTGTTGAGAAATCTCTTCTTATTTTCATCCAAAACACCTGCCAATGTTTCTCCGGTTTTCGGATCTATCACGTCGCCAAGGCAGTTTACCGCAACGATGGCACCCAATTTCAGCTCACCCGTTTGAATACAATACGTGCCCAAGCCGCTTTTCATACATCTTTCCATTCCAAGGATTTTGCCGACCGTCGCGCCGGTACCCGCACCCACACTCCCCTCTGCACATTCCATGTCATTAGCGTTCAGGCAGGCCTGATACCCCATTTCCTTATCAGGTCTGACCTCATGAGCGCCAATAGTCAGATCAAATAAAACCGCACCGCAAACTATCGGGACCTTTGTCACAAAAACGTCAAGACCGATCTTTTTCTCTTCGAGATATTGCATTATACCGGAAGCAGCGTCCAAGCCGAATGAACTGCCACCGGCCATCACTACTGCATGGATCTGTTCAACAAGGTTGACCGGATCCAGAAGATCGGTTTCTCTCGTCCCAGGTGCCCCGCCCCTGACATCTACGCCGGCTGTCAGACCTGCTTCGCCGATAACCACGGTACATCCGGTGGCCGCAGCCAAATCCTGAGCGTGGCCTATCTTGATTCCTTCAATATCAGTGATTGCAATTTCTTTCATACTATCTACCATCATGGTCATTGGTAACCCGCAACTCGGAACCCGCAACCCATAACTCCTTTAATCTCTCCTCAGCATATCTTCGGCATGAGCCACCGCTCGTGGGGTAACTTCACGTCCGGCTAAAAGTCTCGCGATTTCCTGAACCCTTTCTTCAGGACTCAGTTTGGAAATGGTGGCCTCTGTTCTGCCGTCTTTGATCTCCTTTTTGACCAAAAAATGGGTCTCTCCCTGGCAGGCGATCTGCGGGAGGTGGGTGATGCACACTATCTGATGATAACCAGCAAGGGAAGAAATTTTTTCTCCCACCACCTCAGCCGTGGCCCCGCTGACCCCGGAATCGACCTCATCAAAAACGATCGTCTCCACAGACGCAGTCTTTGAAAGAATGGTCTTTATTGCCAGCATAATTCTCGATAGTTCTCCCCCTGACGCTATTCTTGAGAGGGGTCTTAACTCCTCGCCCGGGTTTGGAGAAATCATGAATTCAACCCGGTCAAGACCATCGGGCCGCATATTCCCGATACCCTTTTCTGCATCATCTCCCTGCGCATCAGACTGATCTTCAAATCCCACCTCAAACTCGGTTTCCTTCATATGGAGCTGGTGAAGTTCTTTTTCCACTGCCACCTTAAAGGCATCAGCCCCTTTTTTTCTTTTTTGTGAAAGAATCCCGGCCTCTTGCATCAGTTCCGCCTGAGCCTCCTGTAATTCCCTTGTCAGCTCGGCGCGTTTTGCCCTGTTTTCTTCCAAGTCAAACATCTTTGATGCCAATTCATCTTTGAATTGCAGGACATCTTCAAGTGTTGCGCCATATTTTCGTTTGAGCCTTCTTAAGACCTCAAGCCTTTCCACAACCTGTTCTAGTCTTTGAGGATCAATCTGTATCGCTTTCTTAAAATCCCTTAGCGCAAAGGAGACATCCTCTATTTCAACCGCGATTTCAGCCAAAGAATCCCTTATGTGACCGAGTTCCCGATCTATTCCAGCCCCCTTATCCATCGCCTTTGTGCAGCGGGCAACGGATGCGAGCACTGAATCATCCTTCTCGTACAGGGTTTGGTATCCGTCTGAGACAATCCCTAAGAGTTCCTCTGCATGCTGAAGGCGGCTCTTTTTATCTGCCAAAAGTTCGTCTTCACCCGGGACGGGGTTGGCTGTTTCAATTTCCTGGATCTGGAACCGGACCAGCTCCCCCCTTTCCCTTTGCTCAACGATCTCCTTCTCTATGGCCCTGAGTCCCTCTTTCAAGGACTCATATCTGTCGAACAGCCTGCCCAGGCCAACCCGCTCATCTTCAAGCCCGCTGAAATCATCTAAAAGGTATAGATGATTGTCCGGTCTCAGGAGGAGTTGATGCTCATACTGGCCTGAAATGCTGATCAGCCTCGGGCCTAAGTGAGATAATATCTGGAGGGTGGCTAAAGAGCCATTAATAAAGACCTTGTTGCGTCCTTCACGGGATATGACCCTCTTTATCAACAGCTCACCATCAAAGGATATGCCCTCCTCTCCCAACATCCTATTCAAGCCATGAGGGTTATCGGGGAAAACAAAAAGTCCCTCAACTATAGCCTCGTCGCATCCTGTCCTGATAAGATCCGCCGACGACCTACCCCCGAGAATCAAATTAATGGCATTGATAATGATCGATTTACCTGCGCCCGTTTCACCGGAGACGGTGTTTAGCCCCTCTCTTAAGGACAGATCCAAATGTTTTATAATGGCGAAATCGGTGATGTTTAGCTGGAAAAGCATAACACCTCAGGTTGAGTGTTTAAGGATTGCACTCTGCCATAAACTTATGGCCAGGATATCGTCTATCAGCCCGGATCATCAGCAATCACAAGGCTGGTTGCTCCTTCGAGAAGCCGTTTGTTTTCAATTTTGACACAGACCGGGTCCTGATCTTTTCTCAATCGGTATTCTACCACTGCTTCGGAAGGTACCCGTAGGTCACATAGGGAAATTGCTTTTCCAGATATGTCCAGAATAGATGTCGATTCCATTACCACATAGCGTCGTTCGGCGATGATAATTCCCCCATCGCCCTTGCTCTCGATGGTGACCGTTTCGGATATTGTTGTCTGGTCCCCCGGGGTCTCTGCAAAAATTGCAGAACACCCCTGCAGGGAAAAAAATGCCAGCAGAACATACAACAAAACTGACTGTTTCATGAAAAAACATCTGCAAACTTTGGATGCTATTATCGTAAGTTGACTCATCTCAATCCCCTATTAACATCAAGTAACCCAGCGAATGCGGATACGCCTGGCAGTCGAGACTATGCATTTTAAGAAAGGTGTCGATGGATTGTCAAGGATATGCTGGAAGATCCTGAGATCGGACCCGTTTTCCGGGCTTTTTTATGTTTTTCGCCATAAGGAGAATGCCTCCATCAAAACAGTTGCGCATGATGGATAGGGCTTCTGGCTGCGTCAAAAGCGGTCGACCAAGGGAACTTTTGAACAATTCCCCAACATTTGGCCCAACGAACAACTTGACGAAAACAAGAAAGAAGAACTATATCAATATTCAATTTCCAACGTTCCTGTTTACCCGGGTTAAAAAGGTGAAGACATGAGGAAAAATATTGTTGAACGCAGAATTATGTGGGGTGACCTGGATTCCCTCGGGATAGTGTTCTACCCTCGATACTACGAATGGATAGATGCATCCGGTCATCTCTTTTTCGAGGCGATCGGTTTGAATCTTGGGGATCTCTGGAGTAAGAGGCAGATCCTTTTTGGTCTCGCCGAGACCTCATGCAGTTATCGCAAGCCAGGCAGATATCATCAGAAGATCAGCATCACAACCCATGTGGACGTCCTGACAGATAAGACCGTAACCCTGAAGCACCTAATACATGAACTTCCAACCGGCACCCTCCTGCTCGAGGGATATGAAAAACGGATCTGCTTAGACGTTTCAGACCCGGACAATTTCCGCGCCATCGATATCCCTGATGATATCTTGGCGGTGCTCAAAGATACGATGAGAGGGTCATAGGGTCACTGTATTTGTTGAGATATTGGCATGCAATATGAAAAGATTAAGATATCATAGAGTTAATAGGGTTAAGGTCATATCCCCCTTATTTTCCGCATAATATAATGCCAAGTAAGAAAATGGTTATAATCGCCAGCTATTTCGCAGGTGAGACCTATGGCCTGTTGGGGCCTCAGATGGCGGCTGCGGTGATTCAGGAGAATACGTCCTATGAATGCATCGTGGTGGCTGTGGCACGGGAGGATGACAAAACAGCCCTCAAGAAGGGATTGGCAGACTACTTCGGGGGGAAAAGGCCGGTCATCGGTTTTTCCACATTGAGCGGTCGGCAAGATCTCTTCGCCCTTGCCAAAGAACTCAAAGACGAAGGCGTCTTCACTATTTTGGCCGGGCCCCAGGCCGATGTGGACTATATCGGGGAAAAGGGCTGGGAGGATCATGATCACCGCTTTAAAGGAGTTTCAGATCGGTTTTCCATTGCTCTGCATGGACCGGCCGAACAGGCGATCGAACTCTTGCAAAATCTCGATGCGAGATGGGGAGGAGAGATTCCGGGACTGCTTTGCCGCAGAGCAGACGGTGAGATGATTCAGAGCCCTAAAAGTGCGTGGGATCAGAGGTTTTTGGCAAAGGTCATTTGGGATAATATCTACAGGGTTGGAAAAGGGGGGATTGAGCCCATAAAAATCAGTACTGGACAGGTTCTCCAGCAAGTAGGATGTCCCTATGCGGCAAAAGCGCGATGGGTAGAGATTGACTACCCTGCGGCCTTGGCCGGCAAGAGTGACCGGAAGGTCAGGATCTGGTTGAAGGGTTGCAGCTTCTGCGATGTGGCCGTGGATAAAGGCTACTACGGCGCGCTCGAGATGGAGACGGTTCTAGCCCAAATCGACTGCCTTCCCGAGACAGCGGATGGGTGGAAGATCCCCTTCGAGCTTATCAACGAAAACGCCCTTCCGGGCCTCCCCTCCTTGCTGACCAAACTCAGGGAAAGGGGGATTAGGCTCACCCAGATAAACCTCACCCTGAGGGCCGACTGGTTTCTGAAGGGAGAGAGGTGGCTGAGGGAGGCATTAGCGCTGGCTATGTCAATGGGGACGCGTATCCTCCTTGCATCAATCGGTTTTGAGTCTTTTGACGATAGGATATTGAACAACCTAAATAAAGGGCTCAACGTTGAGGTGAATCTTCGGGCAATTCAACTGATGAGGCGGCTTAAGGAGGAGTTCCCGGACGGATGGGGCTACTCCCGGGTAGATGGGGCCATACATGGATTAATCCATCCCACGCCGTGGGACACGGAGGAGACATGGACGAATATCCAGAGCCTTATGGACCGGCATGGCCTTCCCTTAGATATCCTTCCTGATCACAGCATCCCGCTGATTATCCATCACGCCTCAGGGCTGGGTGATTGGATCAGGGAAGTAGAGAGAAAAGAGGGGTGCCGGTTTGGGAGGTTAGGCTCCATCATCGAGTGGTGGGATCAGGGAGAGCCCGGATAGAATCCAACATCTTCAAAAATTTACCTTGTCAAGACCTTTCAGTCCTAAAATCCCCCGGGCTTCCTGGGGTGTCGCTGGCTCGATTCCCAGCTCCCGGGCGATTCGAATGATCTTGGCTACCTGTTCGGCGTTGCTTTTGGCCAATACCCCTTTTTCAAGGTAGAGGTTGTCTTCCAACCCAACACGCGCATTTCCGCCCATGATCAACGACTGCGTGCACAGGGGAAACTGGGCCTTGCCGGCAACACAGGCGGAAAACTCGAAGTCACCTATCGCCTTCCGGGCAGTTTCGAACATAAACATAAGATTTTCCGGTGCAGGAGGAATTCCCCCTAAGACACCTAAGACAAACTGCAGATATACAGGTCTTTGGACGTAGCCTGCCTCGATTAAAAAGGCAAGGTTGTTAATCATGCCGACATCATAGATTTCAAATTCAGGCTTTGTTTCCATTTCTTTAAATATGGACAGGAACTGCCGCATGGTTTTGAATGTATTAGGGAAAATAAGATCTTCAGTGCTCTCAAGGTATTGCTTTTCCCATTCGTATTTCCAGTCCTTGAACTTGTCCGCAACGTGAAAAAGTGCAAAATTGAGAGACCCTGCATTTAATGACGCCAACTCTGGCTTTAATGTAGAAACCACCTGCACCCTTTTTTCCACAGATTCCCCCAATCGGCCCCCTGTTGTTGTGCACAGGATGATATCGCAATGCTTCTTTACCTCAGTTGCAATATTCCTGAAAACATCCTGGTCTGAATTTGGGCAACCATCTTTTGGGTCTCTGACATGCAGGTGAGCCACTGCCCCGCCGGCTTCATGAACAGCAAGGATTTCATCAATGAGCTGTTGCGGCGTAATCGGCAAATGGGGAGACATGGTTGGCGTATGAATAGCCCCTGTCAGGGCCGCTGTAATGATTGTCTTATTTTTTTGCTTTTCCATTTATGTGTTTTTCGATTATCCCCTTACAAATTTTCCCTTCTTCTTTGCCGATGACTATCCAGGTTTCAATCCCCCGAAAACCGTTCAAATCGGCACATGCCGTTCTGGAACCATGCACTTATAGGATGATGTCGGCCCCCTCACTTTCGGACGGGACAAAACTAACTTTCCCCCTCTAATCTTTTTTTATCTGTTCCACGAGGGCAACCCGATCGTACTCGGGATTGCAGCCGCCGCAATATTTGACGCCCACTCTCAACATAGAGCCTGAGTCATTCTTCAATCCCGCAAAGTTTCTTTGCGGCCCTCTGTTTCTCTGGTAAGTTCGCACGACGGGAAATCATGATTCGTTGAGCCTGGGGTGAACCCGCACCGTGCATCGATTCTGTCAGATAGCCCACTGCCGCCGTGCCTAAGGTGATGTTTTCAATCAATCTCAAAATGCGCATCCTGTTTTCGGTGGAAACGTCAGGGTGGGCCTTAAAGTATTTCTTTAGCCATTTGGCTGTTTCCGGAGACCTGAAATCCTTTTCCGATGGGAGCGTCACCATGAGCCCCCCGGCAATATCCTGTGCAAGTCGTGCCATCTCATAAGGAAAACGGGTGACGTTCTGTTTATGCACATTTGCCAACAGGGTGTTGACGCAGCATGTCCCGCTGGGCTCCTTGCGCCCTTCCGATGCACAGGCAATACAACCGCAGTAGAGGGTCTCGTTCAGGTGATTCATTTCAATAATCTTGTCTTTGATGTGTGATGCCCCCGCAACGCCGTTGTACTCTGCAGCCGTTTGGGCAGCCCCAATCAAGACATCCCCCACACCCACTTTACATGCATAGCTCTGCCGGTGATAAGAGGCAAAGTCTTCGACTAATTGCCCGGCAAAATCATACTCCTTGTACATAAAAATACGGTCCCACGGGACAAATACGTCATCAAAGACTACCAGGGCCTCATGCCCGCCGAACATCAGGTTGCCCTGATCCATGTTCCCGCCCTCCAATTTCCTGGTATCGCACGATTGACGCCCCATAATATAAGAGATTCCATCAGCATCGCTGGGCAGCGCAAAAGAGACCGCATAATCCTCATCTTCTTTTCTCATAGACAGGGTAGGCATGACAATGACCTCATGGGAATTGACAGCACCGGTCTGATGGGCTTTTGCCCCTCTCACGACAATCCCATCCTTTCTCTCTTCAATAACGCGCAGGAAATGATCCGGGTCTGGCTGCTTGTGGGGGGGAAGGCTCCTGTCGCCCTTGGGATCGGTCATGGCCCCGTCACAGGTCAGGTCATTTTCCTGGACGTACTCAAGATATTTCAAGAACCGTTTGTAGTACCCGGTAGAGTATTTTGCATCGATATCAAAGGTTACGATGGACAAGGCATTCAACGCGTCCATTCCCACACATCGCTGAAAACAGCATCCGGTTTCACGCCCTAACAATCTCCCCATCTTACTCTTTTTCAGCAGATCTCCCGTGCCCTGATGGATATGGGTGAAACGGTTGATCTTCTTGCCGCTGATATGAGAAACAGCGGTCATGATGTCTTCGTATTCCAGACGATGAGCTAATTCATAGGTTTTGGCAACCGCCTTCATGGATGGACGAATAATGGGATTGCCCACCACATCTTCCACGCGTTCTCCGAACATATAGACCACTAAGTTCAATTTCCCGAGGCTTTCCGCATATTGTTCCGCTGTCATCATAGTCACTGGAAGACTCCGTATTATAAGTAAATGCCTAAAGTGCCGGTGCCTATCACCGTTATCTTTTCAAATGGCTTGCCCATACTCCCTTTTCCTCCTCTTTACAGTCCGGTTAGCTAAATCTTTCAAATAATGAAAACATCTCATCCTTAAAGCTCCTTGGCACTGTAGAAAGCCTTTCTTCAGAAAGCAAAACGAACTCGCCACTACTTCGGACAAGGAGTCTCCCTTCATCATCTCTGATTTCCGCTTTTGCCTTTACCTTGGGAGGTTTCGCGTCGTCCACGAGTCTGGCGGTCACTGTCAAAGGGGTCCCGATCGATACGTTTCTTACATACTTGATATCCATCTTTCTTGTTACAACGAAGGTCTTTTTTGAATACATGATGGCCCATGACATCACTTCGTCTAACAGTGTTGATATGATACCGCCATGCGCCAGATTCTGCCATCCCTCATGATATTTTCCCAAAGTAATTTCTGAGCAAACAGCATCCCCAAGGGAATAAAACTTCAGGTTGAGTCCGATAGGGTTGGCTGTTCCACAGGCAAAGCAATGATGTCCCTCTGGTTTTTCAATATCAACTCTCTTTTCTTCTACAGTCATAAAGCTACCCTCGTTTGAACCCGCATCTTTCTAATTGTTTCTTGATTTCCCTGCACTGGCTTCTCATCAATCCGGAAATAATCAGTTTAGTCTTTTCATGGAAAGACCCTCCAAGAACCGTCTAATGACTTCGTGTTGGCGACTACCAAATCTGCTGGATCATCGGCACAATCCTCAGCTTCTCCTTCAACCACATGGATGATCTCTTCTTGGTGATTTAGCTCAACATTCTTGGCAGCGGTTTTCACGCATAGGGGGCTGAGATCCACAGCAACGACCTTTTTTAACCTCACCCGCTTGTCAAAGTCAAGATAACACAAAAAAAGCCCCTCGTTAAACGAGGGGCTTTTAATTGAATTTCGGCGACGTCCTACTCTCCCACGTAGACTACCACGCAGTACCATCGGCGCTAAAGAGCTTAACTTCCGTGTTCGGGATGGGAACGGGTGTACCCTCTTCGCTATAATCACCGAAAACTGTTAAACTGA
>SDBS01001754.1_pt1 | contig 21887 bp, 28 predicted proteins | sample 2277091 | NCBI WGS metagenome assembly SDBS01 (sample SAMN10404972, study PRJNA504765) | marine sediment metagenome | isolation source: marine sediment core GS10_PC15, 163 cmbsf | place: Arctic Ocean: Southern Knipovich Ridge | collected 2010
TGATGGCAATCAAACTTCCTGTCATTCGAAAGACTCGCGCTGTATTGTCTATAACGCAGTTAAGAGCCAACTTCGAAGCCATGCATCGTTCATTCATCGTTCTTTCTCTAACAGTAGGAGAATGATCTACGTCCCTACAAAGAACGTATTCTCCTTCAGGATCGAACAACGGTTCCAATCTCCATAGCATCGCTCTACACAGGGCCGTTTCTTCACCTACGTAGACCAGTCTTAAAAGGCCTTTGTCTTGCAATCGTAACAAGACTCCTCCATAGTAGTTGTTATATAGACTCTTGTCGTGAAAGATTCTTAATTCCCAGTCTGGAAACAAGCTCAAGTAACCCCATACGGTGTGTTTTAAGTGTTGCCAATAATAACCCGGACGATAGGCGTTTTTAGAGTTATTAAACACAGATATACTTATGACTTTTTTCATAAATCAAATTCCTTGTCTTCAAAATAGTTCGACGCCACTTTAGCTTCGTAGTCCTTGGGATAATCAATGTCGTCTGTCTTGTCTAAAATGAGAGTCCTAAACCACGTATCAGTCCAATTTTTGTCCAAAGGAATCCCGGTCAAGAGTCTATATAACTCCCAAGTGGTACCGAGTCTTGAAGATTTACAGATTGTACGACACCCCTGCAGCACTCTTCTGAACATGATCTCACTAAATCTAAAACCAAAGTGCTCGTCAAGAGAACCGTAGAATTGATGACTTTTACCCGTCGGTTCTAATATTCGATTTAACGCCTTTCTTGTAAATACTACGTCACCCATTAAAAAACAAACCTCTCCAGTTACGCCGGTCGTGTCCCAATAAGGCCTCGAAGATTCAACGGTATTTAATAATTTTTCGTGGTTACTAGGCCTAATGCATTTACCACGGGACGCCCTTCTAATCTCTTTATGATGAGATATGATTTTATAATCGCACCCTTCTAACATCTTCATTGTTCTAGAAAGAACCGTTCCACCTCTGATTGAGACCAGTTGTTTTATTCTGCCGTCCCATCTCTCTGCGTTTCCTGCCGCTAAAATAAAAATCTTCATTGCATTCTCCAACCGTTTTCTTTAGGAAACCCTAATAATTTTCTTCTGTGGTATACAGCCTCGTCGCCCTTCATGCCCGAGTTACGTCTGTACAACGCGTCCCTGGACTTGGGCCCACCTCGCCACTTATGCCTAATGATCACGCGGGGATCATAGTGGCACCGGCCCAACGCGTAAACCTCGTCCGTGAACTCGTTGTCACAATAGAAGCTTCGATAGGCTGGATGGTACACGTACCCGAATCGCTCGTACATCTTCCTACCCATTATCGACAACGTGATGCACTTGTCTTTACCAAACAGACCGTCGTTAAAATGCAACGCTCCGTCTGTGCCAGGAAAGTGAGTCGTCATCAATTCAACAATGATCTTATCGAAGTCTTTTTTCATGGGAATCATGTCGTCAGATACTAACACTAACACGTCCCACTCGCGAACACAGTCTATGTCAGCGTTGCAGGCTTCGATCTTAGTCTTGTGATCGCCATATAAATAAGACAAGTTCTTCATCGAAGACAGATGCTCGCGCATAATTTGGTTATTCATCGTCACGTCGTCTCGGTCTAAAGTCACGACGAACTCAAAGTCGCAATCGTCGCTCATCATCTCGTAATATATATCGAGAGTTTTCTTGAACCAATTTGGACGAGCACGAGTCGGATAATGAAATAGTATCTTCATAGTCGTTAACTTGCTAAATAATAGTAAATGATGCCGTTAATCTCTACTTCTGTCTTTAACAACGGAAAGATTCGCTCAGAAAAATCACGATCTTCACCGTGATCCTTTTCTGGAAATCCAATCTGTAAAGCTAACTCTCGCTTTATCGCGTTCAAATGATTGGGACATCTAAAATACACTCCATTTTCTTCATACCAATGATTGTGTTCAATCGAATGAATAAACGTATTTTTCTCGTGATGATGCGTGATTTCACCCGTGAGACTGCAACAGTCTGGCGAAGTCGACAAGGCGTTTAAGGTCTTATCTACGTAGTCTAGACTCACCAAATCGTCGTCGTCGATAGACGCAACGTAGTCTCCTTGAGCGCGACTCAATAGTTTATTTCTTTTCGCACCAATCGACATCTGACCGTTGTCCGTTTCAACAAGAACTTCGACGTCGCTTTTCATCTGCAGGTCAAGAACGCTCATCAGTTGAGACAGCTTATTTTTTCGGCTCAGTATCGAACATACCAGGATTGACAGCCGCTTACGGTCATTCATCTTATGGGTTACCTCGTCTTCAGATCAGTCCTGGTTAAACCCGTATACGGGTATACGCCCATCTCGCGACGACGTTTATTTCTTGTTTTTCTCTTCATGTTAGCTGGCCACCGACGACCCGGTCGCCATGCAAGATGACGAGCTATTGTACCGTGACAATACCGACAAAGTAGTACGCCATTCTTTAGATCGTTATTCTCGTGGTCACCGTCGAGATGATGCGTGTCGAGTCGACTGCCGTATTCTATTAGACTCTCTTCATCAGTCATGCCACACCGCTGACAAACGACGTCGCGTTCCCGAACGGTCTTGCGAAACTTACTTCCTTTTACGTCCAAAATCGCGATAAGCCTTTCAACGATTTTCAGCAGTTCAGTTTCTATTCGTTCTTGATCTTCGAGCATCTTTGATCCTTTTTACGGGTCAATTGACTGTTGTCGAAAGTTCATACACCTATCACCTCATCCTCCGGCGGTCAGTGGCAGCATTAAACTGGTCAGCCGGTATAACTATACGGGTAAAATAAAAAGGTCGCCACCGGCCTGTGGAGGACTCTATAAGTGTATGGTACACAACGACTTATACCTGCAGTTTTCATACGGGATTATTCGTCCTTTTCTATCACAACGTGAGTTATACTATAACAAACGAGCGCCGAAAAGTAAAGGTAATAGTTCATAGCTTTTCATACGGAATAATCTCATTTAAGCGACTTATGGACGAACGGGAAACGACTCGAACGTCGGGTCTTTTTTCTTTAAGCGTCTTTAATGCAACTACGAAGTTACGATAATACTTGTCGAGAGTTCTATCATTTATTCTTTTGTCTTTGCCGTAACGGTCGTGATAGTGACTCGCACCTTGAGAACTGAGATCAAAACCCAATAAATGAATCTCGTCGTATCCCAGCAACACGGCTAACTGGAAGGCGCAGAATCCAGAATTGTATCCAGTTCTGAAATTGTCGAAAGAAAGCCCTATGCCTTCTACGCCGCTGTTACGAATCACGATATTTACACAAAATAGATCGTAAACGAACCCGTTCTTGTGCACGAATCTTCCGTCACGCCGCTTCATAGTACAATGATTCGGATTCGTCACTAACACCCACGTCGTTTTTACGTTCTTAAAGTATCCTTCTTGGATTCTCCGGAGAATAGACGAGTCCGCCGTGATCGAATAAGTCGGGTCGGGAACGTCCAACGCTGACACGTTCACCGCGATAGTTTCCACGCCTTTTAATTTGCCGAAGTTGTATCCCTGAAGCGTGCGACCACCTCCGACTATGTAAATTTTTCTACTCATTATGCGTTGATGTCCAGCTTGAGTTCAATTATAGCGAATATTCTGCATCTTAGATTTGTATCGAATCTGATAGTCTTCCAACCGACGCCGCTTAGTAATCCAGATATGTCCAGGTCCAACTGGTCTGTGGTGTAGTTCGCGCTCGCCCCGCCGTACCCGGCTCCGTTGTCGATATGGTAATGGACCGTAGGTGAATTCGACTCTTCAAACAGACCGTACGTTAGGGCGTGCTGATGGTCTACAACGCCTATGTTATGCGTATGATTAGAGCCCACTTCATTTAGATTGTGCTTGTGGTCCCCGTTGTTGTGGTTATGAGAGTTTGATAGCGTATGTTCGTGTGTACCGCCTAATGGATGGTCGTGTGAATTGAGTAAGGCATGATCGTGTATGCCATCGTCCCCATCGGCAATGCCAGTGTTACCGGAACTGGAATTTCCCGTATCGTCAAAGGAACCGCTACCAGTGTTGCCGACATTTGCATTTGCCGTTGTTCCTATCGCACCGGCGGTTAGATTGCCCGTCGTCGCCCATATATCAGCCGGTCCTGAAGACGTTACATCGTCCGCCCCGTTCGCCGCCCCTGTTTGTGAGTATGCCCTGAATGCCATAATCCTAAATGATAGCTTAGCCGAATTAATGTCGATCATCTCAGAGACGATCTTAAATGGAATTTCTAACGGGAAAGAAACGTCCAGGCTGTCGTCGCCGTTATAGACCATTGTGTTTCGCAATTCCAAATAGGTCTCGGCCCTTATGGTTGATGCTTGAAGCAACCCGGCGTGCATGATCTGATGGGGATTCGGTGTTGACACAACCCCGTCGTTATTTACGCACATCACCCAGTTACCGGGAGCTGACGCCGTGGATAGTAGGTTCGTGGACAGGAACACCGTCGGGCTCGCTGGGTCCCAATATATGAACTCATTAGTTGTTGAATCAGCGGCAATAATGTGACTTTCCCCCGCGTACCTGAAAGTAATATCGTCGGCGGCATCAGTCTTTGACCACGTCACAGTATCACCACCGCTGCCGGTCCAGGTAAGGTTGCTAGGCCAAGGCACATCGATGTCGGGTTGCACTGGGATAATTTGAGTCACCAAGTCTTCAAGCTCGGCGTGCGTAACTGGAGTACTGATAGCAGGCGTAGCACCGGCCCAGATGTAATTCACGTTCGGGTTCGAAGGGTCGATGTCATCTGCATCAAACAAGTCTACGTCATAGGTCTCAACAGTGACTTTGAAATAATTGTCTGGGGTAGGTTGAAGTTTGATTATCCTCCGCAGTTTCACGTCTCCTGTAGCTACCAGATTTCCCTTAACTGGCGTCACGTCCCAGTTGATCGTCACTGTGATTACTCTTCCGGCTACAGAATCAACCGTGTAGTTGTCAATAACAACCTGTTCAGTTCCAGCATTATACGAGCGAATCAGAAGAACATTACCCGCAGTTATGTCACTCGTCACGTCTCGATCCACTGTTATTGTATCTGCAGTTGCACTCATTACACGCCATGCGTCACCCCAGTTGGCCGGTCTGGATTGTAACCGAATCACGTTGCCCAAACTGTAGCGAAAACCATCCTTGGCAACTCTGAATTCATTGAGGTTCCTAATCAACTTGTTACGGGTGATATTATATTTAGCGTAGTGAACAGCAGGACCTCGCGTTGTAATACCCATACCTTCCAGAGAGATAATGTTCCTGAAACCACCGGCATCTTCTGAGGGATACTCCGTAGATGTCTTCTCATATCCTTGTTTTGAATCTTGGTATAATACCTCGACCACTCCGGCTAACTCAGAAACTATTGCCCAGTTATTCTTCCAGGACTTATGCATCATCGAATCCATCGTAACCAGATCAATAGGTGTGGTCACTGCAGTGTCAATCCACCCGCTAAGCTTATCACCCCGCCAATAAAGGTTAGCCCTACCCACCGCTGCGATTTTGTTAGCCAAAGAGAAGGCGTCGGTGAAATCATCTACTATATAGTTACATGCGGCTCGTGCTTCAACTCCACCGTATCCGTCCAGGATTTCTTCGGCGCAGAACAATGACCATGCAAAGAAGAAATTCATATCTAAGTAGGCCGGGTCGATCCCATCGTAGCGCTCGATAGCGTACGGGGTGCCCCCGCCGTTGCCGGAAATTGAAGGCTGCGTCAAGATGTCCCAGACAACCCATGCTCTATTGTTACTGTACTCAGGTGTCCAAGTCTCACCGTTGAAGACGTTGATGATCCGGTCTTCTCTGATAACCTTAACATCGACACGGCCACTTAATTGATTTCCGGCCACGGCCCTGATGCCGAGTAAAGCCTTGCCGGGTCGAGTAAACGGCACATCAATGATTTCTCGAACGCTTCTCAAGGACATTTTATTGATGTGCCTCTCACCTTGATCGGACGTTACTGTAAACTCTATTTCATATTGCGTACCTTTAATAATCGTCATAAAGTCTGACAACTTGAAATTGTAGTATAGCGGCTCTAATGAATTAGCTATAAATGTCGGGGGTGACTCGTCCGAGTAAGCACCAGCCAGGGGACGAACACGAACTCTTAATGTGTTTGAAGACCCTTTGCGATCACCGTCTTTCTGCCGCCGGTATAACCCATTAGGAAATGAAACCATGTACTCGATATCATCAAAGAAATCATTAGGGGTTGTGAATGTTTGAGCCTCGTTGAATACCAAAGGTGTGTTTTGATTGTACTGTAGTTTGGTTTTTTCAAACCCGGTCATCGCTGTTTGGTCCATCGTGCCAAGACGCTCTTGAGTAGTTACAGCACCGAAATTTCCGATAGGTTGATCGTTAAGATAGATTATATTTGAACCTTTTCCTTTTGTAGGTCCGTCTCCATGTTCAACAATCATATACAAGATTTCTCTTGCATCGCCGTCTACATCGGTCCATTTAGCCACCATGTTACCGTAGTGCATGTTCTTACCGTAGGCACGAGGTCGAGCAAGCCCTTCGGACTGAGTTGTCCGGGGGTTCCAACTGGTACTTTGGGCGTTTCTTGATGGCTCCTCTGATTCGGGTACATCCTGTTGAAGCAGTTGTCCTCCGAGATAACTTAAACCGGCCGGTAATGCGACGTATACAAATAACCACCAAAATACTTCCCACATATTTTTAATTCTCCTTATGCTTTGGCTGCTGCGGGATCAAGACCGATCTCACCACCCCAGTGAATTATATTGCCTTTTGTGAAACAGTCTTCGTACTTACCCGTACAGATTGGGTCGGCACCGGCATATTGACATTCCAGTCCCTTGAATAAACTAGGCAGGGCGTAGGGACACTTTTTGCTACTGTATCTTCTTAGTGGAATTTTCTTCAACAGTGGATTTGGTATACCCAACTGGAACGTGATGTTGTCAGTGTCACTGTTCGCTGTAAGTATGGTTACTTCTTGTACTAGTTCTAAAATGTATTCATCAAGAAAGTCTTCGTGGACTCGGATGATTGTGATTGTGCCACCTCCGGCACCCTCTGTCGCGTTTATAATATCTTCCAAGGTATAGTCACCATCATGAGCGATAACCAAACTATAGTGGGGCACGGAACCATTCCCCACTAAAGAGCCTAGACCCACATCGAAGTTGAAGGCAGGGTAGTTACGACCTGCATAGAACACGTCTTCTGTATTCCTTGCGTAGCGGATGTCACTGTATCCTGGAATTGTTATTTCTACCAACCACAGCCAGGCACCGCCGACGTAGGGATCAATTAAGTCCTCGTGCATTGCGGGCGGCATTGTTGCCAAGGAGCCTGACTTCCAGCGAACAAAGCTGTTCTTCCAGTTGACTGAATCCCGGTCATGCCATGTAATCGGTCCTTGACCGATACTATCTGTTGAAACATGTCGGGTTAAAGCAAGTTCAAGAGTATCCGGTGCAACAATGCAATCAATACTAATTGTTGACGCGTGTTGGGTTAAAGCAAGTTCAAGAGTATTTGGTGTGACAGTGCAATCAATGCTAATTGTTGGCGCATGTTGCGCTAAAGCTAATTCAAGAGTATCTGGCGTGACAGTCATATTTGTTATAACTAACTCCCCAGTCGGAACAATAATAGTGTTCGATAAGCCTACATTGGGAGCAGCTGAAAATACGTTTACATTTGCTATCCTCAATTCATCGATATGACCCGCAAATGGACTATTCCCTGCAGCAGTTGCCCCTATTCCCAAAGATGCGGTATACGTAGTTGTTGAAGAATCATTCACGTATGCGACCTGATCTCCATCTAAATAAATACCGTACTCAGTACCCACTTTGCAAAGAGCAACGTGATGCCAATTGGAATCAGTTATCTCACCACCGTATAATTCAACAATAGGTGATCCAGCTATCTTTGCACTAAAAACAAGTCCAAGACCGTGTAGGTGATATAAAGTCCAATGATTGAATACATCAACTTCTTGGACCACATAAAATTCTGTTCCTACATGATCCGTATGTCTTACAAACAAATCGATTGTTCGATCTGACCCGTCACTAATTATATCCCAATCAGACGAATCTGCAATCGAAAGACAATCACCAAATCCATCTGTCAACAAAGAAGCGGAACCAAATTTTTGCTCACCCGTATCTAATTGAGCATCGGCATTGAAATCTATTGTTGGGTGACGACCTGTTGCATCGACTGTTTCTGTAGCTTCATCAGCACCGTTAAGATGTAAAAGAAGTAGTATTTCAGCCATTACAAATATACCCGACTATCGAATTAGTCTGCAACCTTCTTTTTGAAAGCGTTTTACATCACGCTGTAGCTAACGTGATAATACCGTTCACATGCCATTGAATCTTGAACGTACCCGCTGAAACTACTTTCTCACCGCCAAAATCAATCGAGCAGATCAAATCGTTAGCAGCGGTTTCATCGTAAAGAACTGCATGCCACACTGAGAAGGTTGCCGCAGTCCACTCAACATCAGCGCCATCCCACTTGGTAGATGCAGCTTGTGTAACAGCTTTACTGCCCAACTCTTTATCTTGCTGGGTATAGTTGCCTGCTGCCGCGAGTTCATTGGCACTCACGTCGGTAAGATTATTATGGGTAGCCGTAAAACCGTGCGAATTATTCAACAAAATGACTATGACCGTATCTGCTTCAAGATCAAGTATTTTGTTCATCAAGTTTGCTTTGAATCTATTGTACATTCCACTTGCCATAGTTACTCCTTTTTAGCCGCTATCTGTAAACATTCCACATGCACGGTGCAATCTTGGCCACCGTTAGCATTAGGCGTCTCTTCAGACCATACGCCTTTGACGACACCGTTTTCATCGCACGGGACAGCTTTATCGCCCATCACTACATACGCTTGACCGTCTTTGTGTATAATTCTCGGCATAATTCATCCTAGTTAAAGTGTAGCACTGCTTTCGCCAGTCCTGCTCCACCTCTTGTTTCTATACAGTGTCCTATTTCCTGGAAGTGCGTTGCCACGGCTCCGCCTGTGTTCCATACGTCAGCGCTGCCTGCGGTCGCGGAAGAGATTATTCTATCTCCCCTTGCTGAACCCCCTGCATCCATAAGAACATTTGCTATACCGGAAACAACAATCCACATTTCCGAGCCGTCTGCTACGTCTGCATCTAACACTATTCCAATAACTTCATCGCTGTCTGCCAAAGCCGTCTTAACCGCGTCATCGACTGCGGTTGCAGAGTAGGGAGCGACAAGTTGACCTGCGACACTGGCTCCGCCTGTTTTGTTGGTTAATTTGATCGCCCAACCACCTTCGACAGTCATTTTAGCTTTCGGATTCTCTATTGACTTAGCTAAGGTAACATCGCCGTTAATTTGTAGAACCAATTGATCAGTATTCGTCCCGGTGTAAAGAGCCAAAGGTCTAACAACGCCTCCATTAGCAGTATCTGCCAAAGAAGCAACTGAATAACGGGCGTCTCCTTGAATCCAACCTACTCTTAATCTTTCATTACCTGTTATAGTAGGCAAGACTCCTTTTCCAAAAAGTTGAAAGTATATGTTATCTGTCCCGTCACCGTCTTTAGCGTAGAACTCAAGTGCAGCAGTCGTGTTGGAAGATTGCGATTCAAGTATTAGGTTGGTGCTGCGGGAACTCCATTTATAATTTTGTGTACCTTCGGCGAATAAAACATCGTTGGCGAAGATAGCTGCTATAGCTGAGAGCGATAGCTGAGGTATACCAGCAATCTCCAGGAATAGTGAACCGGCTACCCGATTAATACTGCCAGCAGTGAGTTTACCTGTACCTGCACCGACTGTTAAATTCCCCGCGATGTCCGTGGCTCCAGAATTGTTAACATAAAAAACAGCATTATTATCTGCTGCGTTCCAAACAGCAAAGTAGCCTGTTCCGTGCCCGATAACAATATCCACGTCACTTGAAGTTCCCTTTAATCTTATCGCATTAACAGCGTCAGGGTTTTGCTCAGATACTAATTCTCCAAATCCCAAAGATAAACCCGTGCTAAGGGTCAGGACAGCGAATTCAGGACTGCTAGCAACACTTACGTCCTGATCTGACATCGCGACAAGAATCCAACGTTTAGCTCCACTGTTAGCGTCTGGTTCTATGATACCAGGCGATGCTTCTCCAGCTCCTGAAGTCGCATCTAATACGTACACATAATTGTGGGTGGCAGTGATAACTATAGCCCTATCACCGTTAACTAAAGTAGCACCGTCAATATCGTCCAGGGAACCGTCGGCCCCACCTGTTAGACCAATTGCACCGTAAAAGTTAATAGCCATATCGTATCCTATTTTACAAGGGCCTATATTGAGGGTTATGTTCCAATTCGATTATGGAGCACTTTGTTTTAATTCTAAGAAAATTCTCCAAACGTCTTTTTCACCGTCGACTTTACATCTAGGCGGCCCAAGAAAAATCACTTCGTACACTGCATCGTCTTGGTCGTTAGTCCAATTAAAAGGCACGTCTTTATTTACATCGTAAAATGTCATTAACGTCAACTTGTCCGCATTCGAAACGAAACGTTCCTCGTACCTAAAAGTTCTCGGATCGAAAGTAAACAACTTGTTAAGCACAGGATAACCGTTTGCCGCGCTTCCGATTAACACCGCTTCTGAGTCGTATTCATCGCTAAAAACTTTATCGCTGGGTCCCGTCGAAAGAGTAGGAAAAGTATTCATGTCATCTTCTCCCCATGCTTCTACGATAGGGTCCATCGAATTGCTTCGCCCTTATCGTAACGTCGATGATTCTTTGGTCTGAGTTCATATAGATTTCTGCTTCACTTACTACGAGCTTTTCTCGGCTCTCGTTGTGAAGACGCACATCTATCGGTCCTGCGCTCGCGTTGTTCTCGTTATGAACGCCGCTAAACGTCTCTCCTTTATGTATTACCGCGAGACCTGTTTTTAGCACCGTACCTCCGTGTTGCGCGGTAGGAACCGTGGCCGCGGGGCCGAATCCAAAATACGAAAGAGTTTGGGCTATTTGCATTTTAATAATCATACGCGTCAAATCTGCTAAAGCTTGGCGGGCAAATTGTCGCCAACTGACTTCAGCACCCATTATCATGTCGGTCAAAGCGTCAGCACCTCTGTCGAACGTGTTTTCTAAAACATCACCCAATCGTTGACCCCAGTTGAGCGATTTCTTCATCCACGTATCTAACGAGTTTTGGACCGCTTTCCACCCTTCTACAGTCTTATCTCGTTTTTCGTTTATCTCTTGTTGTCTTTCAGATATGTCTTTTAATTTTTGATCGTAAAGTTCCATCAATTCTACGTATCTTACTTGCTCGTCGACCGTTCGCTCTACTTCGTTCCCAAGCAACGCTTGTAGTTCTGTTTGAAATCGAACCAGGTCGATGGCTCGTTCTCTTTCTTCAGAAGTTTTTCCGAGCATCTTAAATTCGATATCTAACGCGTCCAACATTCCTTGAACCGTTTCGTTCATTTGTGTCAAAACAACGGCTCTTTTAGTTTCTTCATCAGTGAGCGCTTTCACTGCGGCTATTTCTTCTTGAACGAGAGCGAGTCGAGTTTCTGGTTCTTCCGTCTGCAATCGTAATTGTTCGTGCGGCGAGATCGGAATTTTTTGAAGTTCATTTATTTTACTTCTAACGACGTCGATTATAGCGTCTGCGTCTTCACCGAATTGTACTTTAAGCGAAGTCATCAAATCTTCTAAATGATCTACAGACGCCTCACCGAAAGCTTTAATGTAAAAGCCCGTGGTTTCAAACGCAGAAATCGCGGCTTTTTTGATTTCTTTGAACGACTGTTCCGCTTTTTCTCGACCCGTGACGAAGGCTTGCCAAAAATCTTCACCCTCAGCAAGCGCTTTGATTCCAGCCCACATACCGGCCACGTCTTTTGCAAAATCAACGAGGTCTTCTTTTGCTTCTTTGAAAAACGTAGTGAATTCTCTTTTAACCCATTTTAAGAACTTACCGATCACGCTGTTAGCTATGTAATCATAAGCTTGCTTAAAATAGCCGCTTAAGGCTTCGAGACGATTTCTTATGACTTCTACGTTTTGTTTCCATGCCGCTCTTAACGTGTAAGCGGCAGCGACCAAGAGTAAAATAGAAGCGACTGGTCCCAACGCGGCAGCAGTCAACCACGCGATCGCTGAAGTCAATGTTTTTATCACGGGAATCGTGAGCGCAAGAATCTTAAGCAACAAACCGGACGCTATGAGCACGGGCCCAATCGCGGCAGCCGCGAGACCGTATACCACGACGTTCTGTTGAACTGACTCATTCAAACCTTCCCAAAACCCGATCGCTTTTGAGATGTGCGAGTTTAATTTAAGAACGTACGGAGAAAGCATTTTACCAATCGAAATCGCTACCGCTTTGATCTTGTTCCAAAGCCTCGACATCTGCGAGCTAAACGACTTTAACTGCTTCTCAGATATTTCTTTGGTAATGCCGCTCGCTTTCGTCAACAACTCATTATAGTTTTCTATCGCGTCTCCCAACCCAAGCAAAGGTAAGATCGCTTGCTGAGTACGCGCTTGGAATCCCAACATCTCTAAAGTTATCGCCTTTTCTGTCACTCCCATGTCGGCCATGAGACCGGTCAAATCACGAACGATGTCAGCTAGAGGACGCAAGTTGTCATCTGCGTCTATTATGGAAATATTAAACCTGTCCCAGGCTTTTTTGTTATCTACGAATCCTTTGATCATCAATCTCAACATACGACCAAACAACTCGCCGCCCTCTACACCCTTTTTACCTTGGTCTGCGTAAGCTGCCAACACCGCTACGCCTTCTTCTAACTCGATGCCGTAGGCTTTCATCGCTGGGCCGGCTCTCATCAATCCTTCTGCGAACTGTTGAGTCGAAGCGTTAGCAAGAGTATTAGACGCGACTAAGACGTCCGTTATTCTTGCCATGTTCGACATGTTTTGACTGGCGTTTTTGACCGTCATCCCCAAAGCGCTCTGGGCGTCTGTGACCAAATCCGTAGCCAACGCCATGTCAAATCTACCAGCTACTGCGAATCTTTCTACCACGGCCAAAGAAGCTATCGACTGCTCCGCAGACAGTCCCGCCGAGGCCAGATAGAAATAAGACCTAGCTAACTCCTTTGCCGAAGTGATCGATTTTTTACTTATTTCTAAGGCTAACGACTCCATTTCTTCTCGTAAGTCTGGAGTCACGTCCTTCATAATGGCGAGTGACTGCGTCATGGCGTCGTCAAACGACGCGAATGACTTGGTCGCCATCGCGCCCATCGCGACTATTGGAGCGGTGACCCGCATCGTCATGGTACGACCGATAGAATTTAATTTATTCGCGGTCGTGAGCAACCGTCTCTCAGCTGCGTTTAATACTCGGTTGTATTGGCTGTCGTCAGCCTTCAAATGAACAAGTAAATTTCCAAGATCAAGTCCAAAAGCCATTTTATTTTTTCGCCTTAATTCCAGCCCATGCTAACCAGCTTCCTAATGTGTTTTTTCGCTTTTTCTTATCTATCGTCTTAGTTTCAAATTCTAAAAGAAAAGGTTCTAATTCTACGTTTTGACTATTTTTTGAAATAGTTCTTCGAATTTCTCTTGCGATATTAGCTAAATAGAAATCCTCTCGACGACGAACATTGACGTCTTGTCTCAAGTATTCTAACCAATCGAGAAACTGAGTCGACGAAGTTTCTTCTTGACATCTTTGTAGCGACATTCGTAGATGAGAAGCGAGACGTAACCATTGCAGCCTCTCACCTACGACTCGTTTTTTGCTCCACTCTCGGCACCTTTATCAAGGCCGCTTAATTTTTGAGCTATTTCAAACAGGCTGCCGAGTACGCTCGCAGGATACTCTCGCAAGACTTCCAACGCGACCAACACGTCAGATTCGTCGTAAAGACACAGCGCTAAAAACCCGGTCTGAAGATCGGTATAGTCGCTTAATCCCTGCATCTTGCCCGCGGCGGTGAACTTCATGCGTCCACCCATGTCGTTGAGAAAAGAGTCTCTTTGCGCTCCAGACAGCTCTCGTACGACGTAGATTTTGGTCACGTCTTTGACGTCTGTGATTTCGACGCTTTCCTCTTCGAGTTTCAATCTAAATTTCATACAATCCACGATTCGTCCTTTCCAATAGGTTCATAAACTTTACGCCGCGGCGTAAACGGGCGCGATTTCAGCGTTGTCGTTGTCCGCGTCCATGTTCGAAGGTTCTATCACGATGGTAGCAAGAGGTTGACTGCCTTCCACGGCGGCGTCCGGCGTGAAGCTGTCGACCCAGCCCCAAAATACCAAAGTAGAGTCGTTGGAAAAAGTGACGGTAATCGCTTGGTTGTCGTTCACCATCGCCATTATCTCATCGTACACCGCGGGCTCGTACGCGACGACGAGCGTCATCGGCGTCAACGTTATCAGTTTCTTGGGATGCCGCGTCCTAAATCGCGTATTTCGCATGGTCGTTGTGTCGTTTGGTCCGCCGCCTGCGATCCCGGGTGGAGTTACTTCTTTTTCTTCCATTACTCCCATGGTGACCACGCCACTCGTGAGTTCATCAGAAGTAAAAGTAACTTTAGTTGGAAATCCTTCCGTCAAAACGCTCATTTTGAATCCTTTCACAACTTCTTTAACGTTAACAAATAGTTCACTGTAAAGAACATTCTTCGTTTTGTTCCTGGTTCTACTCCGAGACTCGTAATTGGAGAAGCCCTGCTCACGTTGTGAATCTTATATGATTCACTTCCTATTGTGATCGTCTCGTTAGCAACTATATCTAAAGCGAGCGCGATGTCTTCGATTTTTGCGAATCCAGCATTATAGTCGTTTGTTCGTATTCGTATCTGCACGCCCGGGTGTTCTGAGACTACACCAGACGAAATCGAACGCACGTCATTCACGCCAAGGGTATCGTGCACAACGCCGCAATTAGTTTCAACGTTGTCACCGTCTGGCATGTGCGGCGAATACAGCGGCCAGCTCTCTCCATCAGTAGGCACAGTCATCTTACCGAGTGAATTTATGATAAAAGCCGCCAAGATCGTTGCCGGGGTTATAGACACATCCGTAGTATAGATCGCGACCGGCCAAAAATGTCTTGGAAAAAACCCACTCATTAGCTCACATCTCTTATAATGACGATCCTGTTTCCGTCTTTATCTACGGTCGCCGTTAAACGATTCTTCGAATCTGCGACATCTCTGAAAATAAGCGTATTTGAACCGCCGCCGGACGATAGATTAGAGAGTACGGCAAAGAACATCCGCATCATTTGTCTTGACGTCAAAGCACCTTCAATAACTTCATCGTGTACTGCATCCGCTACTGATTGTAAGGCCAAGATTTCTTCACCAACGGGAATATGTAGATTACCGGTTTCCCAAGCATACAACAAATATCGCACTTCTTCGGTCCATACGTCGCTGGGTAGCGATAAAACCCAGTGACCTTTCGCTTTATGTGTAGAGGCTCCAGCAATAGATTCACCCACTTGCCAAGACGTGTCCGCACCTCGATACCACTTCCCGACATTGTCACCGTCTAAATCGACTAGATAGAAATTCACCGTACCGGCCGTGATCGGGTTGCCTGATGCCTTAGCGACTACGGGCAACGATAATACGTTAGCTTGTCCCACTAATGCGTGTTGCATTTTACGCTCCGAGATAAGTCACATCCCACGTGACTGTCAAAGTATCATCCGCACCTTTGGCGATCTGCGGCGCAAACACAGCTATCGAATACGTGCCTGTCGCGTCGGCCTCACCAGCACCGGTGGTGTTGTCAACTATTGCGACTCGATTGATCGTAGCGCTCGTTCCCTCACCCGCTGCCCAGAGCCTTCTGAATTGAGTTATGTTATTTGATACGCCTGCTTTTGGAGTACTGTCATCCAGAGCTTGAGCAGAACCAGAAACGTAGTCACCTGCCGCGATAAAACTGCCGGCCCCGTTTTTAGAGGCCGCCGTACTTGCGGTACCCAACTTCATTCCCCATCCCGTGTAAGCACCTGTATATATTCCAGCAGCTGCAAAGTCGTCACCAACATCGGTAACGATGTTATGTGTTACTTGTCGCTGCTTCTCTTTACCATCAGGCCCACAAAGTACAGCAGTAACTCTACCGCGCATTCCCATCTGTGCTCGAAATTCAAATAACTCTCCAAACAACTTTCTAAATATTTTCAACATCATTCTGCCCTTTCTAACTGTGTGTTTGTCTTAGGATTACGAAAGCCCACGCGGCTTTAACTAAAGCACCGAGTTCTTCTGATACCTCGTCCGTTAAACCGAGATCGTCTGAAACAGTTCTCAACATTACTGCAACCCGTACTATCGAATCAGTAATACCGACCGCTTCAGATTCGGTTCGTATAAAGGTAATCAGTTTAGCGACGTCATCCGTTATTCCCATAGATTCAGTAAAAGTAATAAATTGACTACGCTGCATCATATCTGTGATGCCAAGAACGTCGGTAATAACTCGTAACTGGACTTGCGTTTTTATCGTAGCGTCTGTTATACCTATAGATTCAGTTTCAATACGAGTCTGAACCTGCGTTCGAGTCATGACGTCAGTGACACCTAAGGCTTCTGACAGCACTCGCGAAAGAACAGCCGCTTGACTAACAGCGTCTGTTATTCCTAAAGATTCCGCGAATGCTCTGATGATTATGCAAGTACGAATAACCGAATCCGTAATACCTAAAGACTCAGCCAAGACTTTAGTTTCATCTTTTGTCTGCGTGTCAGTTATTCCAAGAGCTTCGGTTAAAAGTTTAGTCTCCGCTTTTACCGTAGCGTCAGTGATCCCAAGCGATTCTGCCAAAACTCTCAAATGAATCGCTATCTTAGCCGTCACATCAGTCGTGCCTATCGACTCTGCGAACGTTCTTGCAAAAGTCGCAGATTTAGTTTGAGCATCGGTAACTCCAAGTGAGTCATCTATCGTTCTTACAATCGCTTCTCCACCCGCTGCAAAAGAATAAAATATGGCCGGCTCTCGTTCGAACATCTGGAACGGATTGACGTAGAGACTCGTTATCTCACTGGCGGAGAGGGCTCGGTTGTAGAGGCTGACGAAGTCGATTTGACCTAACATACCCAAACCTATTTTAAGAGTGGTACCAGTTTGGTTCGTGGTATCTAAAACCCCACCCGGCCATGCTGTAGAAGCCTCAAGGATATCATCAATATATAGTAATACGTTAGAACCGTCCATGACTCCTACCAAGGTATACGGTGCTCTCATTTTGCCGAGTAAGAAATCTACAGCAGTCGCGGAGATAGTATTATGTAACGTATCATCGGCCTCAAATATGATATTCTCAGTTGCGTCGTAATGTAAAGAAAACACATCAAACCCACCGCCAACAAATGATAAAGGATTCCTACTACCTCCTATTGAATTATCCTCTTCGGTATGGATATTGACTATTACAGTCATAGCAGGCGCTCCACCAAGTACGAACCGTAAGCCATTTCCTGTATCTACCACATCTCCCGTGCCGTCGTTAAAGTCTAAAGAAGGCCCGAAATTACCCGGCACGGAATGTGCCGCTCCGGCGAGAATACCATGATTGCCATAGCCGGACGTGTCGTAAGCAATATCGCCGCCGCCCTCGTTGAATAGCCACGAACCGACTAGACCCTTAGAAGCCCAATGTCCCGGCTCTATCTTTGTAATCAGTTTTGGTTTGAGGATCATAGTTTAACTCGCTACCGGAACGTCTGACGTCTTGATCTTACAAGAGACAGCCAACTCTTGACCGCTCTCATTCACAACTGCTATCTTAAACAGATTATAATCTGTTGGATTGATACTGAATTGTGTATATACAGTATCATTCTGTACCGGTGTGATCTTGAATCTAAATGGGTTTCCAACTTGGGCTCCGGCAAGACCAGGAGCATCTTCATAATCACTATCATCGAAAGTGCCAAGAATAGCTATTGTCACACTGTTAGCCACAACCGCTCCCGTATTATCCTCAGTAAATGCCATACCTATAATGATTGCAGATTTAGTATCTACTGTAATAGCATCACTGATGTCTGTAGCGTCGTCTGCCAATAGATCAGCATCCCAATCAGATGCACTTTCTTGTACAAAAGCAAACGCACCCCAATCATGCCCTGTTGCTGCCATTGTTCTCTAGCCTCCACAAGATTCTCTACAATCATATTTGGTATCCATATCACTAACCTATCTTTGCCCAAGCGAAACCAATTTACGGCCTCAGCATCTTGATACTGCTTTAGAATATTATTCCAGACAGCTTTCTTTTCTTCATACGACCTTTACAACTAAAGGTCTGAGCGTCGCTCGACTCTGAATCAATTGCATTTGCGACAACTTTCGATAACTGAGTTTCTTCGTTCATCACTTCTCGTTTTACTTTCCATGCAACAGGCGTCGTTCTTTTCCTTTACAGTTAAAACTTCGCCTCGTCGTACACCCTTTTTAGTATTTCTTTTCGAAATTCACGAGCGGGACTTTCAAGAAATTTGGCTTGCTGTTTTTCGCCTCTCTTAAACAGGCCGCTTTTTGCCGTTCCTTTCGCGGCTTTGATCTCAACGGCGTGTTTCACGTTGAAATCTTTACCGTGTGCTTTTTCTAAATCTTCGTGTACCACCGCTGCATAGCCCGCTGTGTATCCGACCGTTATGTCTGTTTTAACGCCGCTGCCTCCCACGTTGCGACAAAACGCGCTGTTTTTCAAAGTTCCGAGTTGAACCGGTACCACGTCCTCACTCTTTTCTTGTAAAAACAAGCCAGCCTTTTTTAGACCTCGAGCGACGTCATCGCCGGTTTTCGCTTTAGCCGCGGTCATTTTTCGAATGATTAACTTTAAACCTGTTATCTGTTTCAACGCTGCCATGTCATAACCACGCGAGTCTTACGAATTCTGTAGCTCTGAGATTGGGTATCTTATCGAAACGCTTAATTTCGTCTGCACCTTCATTTTCTTTTACGTTGACCGCGTCCGTGATGTCAGACAAGAGGCCCAACATCAAAACCCCGCCGATGTCTACGTCACTTTCTACGTAGACTTTAGACTTTGACGTCATCTTCATCTCGTTCGCTGCGATGAATTCTTCGTTGACGTCTTCCCAACGACACTTGAGTTCGATCGGATCAGATAGTATCGGCCGACCTTGATCGTCAAAATCGTCGCTTCCGCTGTCCGATGAACCCATCGGCCAATAAACACAAGTCTGTTTCAACATTCTTGTTATGATTGACACATCAACCACCGAATACTTTAATTATCGTCAACACGAAACCACCGCTCGCGATTCCGCTTCCTATCGCTATTCCCGCGGCTATGCATGTAAATTTCAAAAGAGATCGTCCATGCGGACACGTTTGAACGTGTATTTCTAAAACTTCTTTTACGATCGCGCGAGCGATCTCTTTACATTCAGCTGAATCACCTGGAGACAGTGCCATGATCGTTCCTCTATTCAGTACCAAGCCATGTAACACTGACCGGTTGATTGCCTCGACCTTTCATCGAGTTGTTTAAACTGGCCAAACTGCCCGCGGTGTCTAATCGCATGGCTGTTTGACCGTAATGCGAAGAATCGAATCCTAAATCGACTTTTGATTGTTTCTTTTCTGACGTTGAGCCCGCTTTTTCAGATTCTGCCCGCATGTCACGAACCGTATAAAAATGCGCAGACAACCATCGCTCTATCAATTCTAATCTCGTCGCGGTGTAGTCACTTGAACTGCACTTTTCGGTTACTAATTCGTTTGCGATAGCGATAAACGGATCGAGGCGGATAGTTCTATCAGCCTCGATTATCCCTTGTACCAGAGTCGAAGTAGTTCTTGCCATCGAATCATCCCCTTCGAGCGGCTCCGATATTTTTAAACATCATTTCTTTGACCGTTGAAGCGTTAATTTTTGATTCATCCATTGCTGCTAACTGTCGCAAGGTCAACTCTCGACCGTCTTTGTCGGCTTGCCGCTTGTTTGTTTCGATTATCCGTTTTCGCAGTTCATTTCCGCCCCAAGTAATCGCGATCGGAATAAGACCGTACAAGAGGCTCAAAGAACCACCGGATGAGCCCGGTGGTTTTTTGAGCGCCTGTACCACTACAATAGCTGAATCGTTAGCGACCTTTGCAATCTGTATGTTCTTTAGTTTCTCGTTTACAAAAGCTAATTCATTGGGATCGGACGAGTCCTGCATTTCAAGTAACACGTCCTCGTACTGTTGAACAAGAGCCGTTTTCTTCTCCAACAGATTTTCTTCCCATGAACTCAAGGTTTCTGAACCCGCTACCCCGATGCCTACTCCAGCTAAAATGTTGCCGACTCCACCGTCACATCCTGTGACGAACAAACACGAGACAACTATCAAAAAGATACGTTTCATTTTTTCTCCTTTCGCTGTTTCCAAAATTCTTTACATTTTATTTTTGGAAATAAATCCAAATTACTGTCGTCGGTAACATTGACGATTTCACATTCAAAATTAGATTTTTCTAACGCCGCTTTTAATCGTGAAAATCCTACAAGAAACTTTTTATACGCCTTTTTACTGGGTGAAATCCGTGATTTATTATGCCAATTATTGTTTCCTTGTTCAGATCGACCCATATCAAATCCTAAAAGAAAAATCTTTTTGGCACCAAGAATCAAAGCAAGATTAACAGCGACTGCCCCAGTACTGTTATTCCACGCAAGCGCTTTTTCACCCAGTCCAAAGGCCTGTCGCGGCATCGTCCACAGCCAAGGGATTCGGGTGTGAAGCAACTGAGACGAATTCGTGAACACGATTCCTTTGAACTCCGTGAGTTCCCACTTATTCTTTCTAAACCAAGGAGCGTCTCCAAACACGCAGATTTTACACGTTCTTTCTCCTAATCTGTAAGCGTCGTTACAACCGATCGTACGTTCATTTTTGAGAAGGCTCCAGTCAAATCCTCTAAGAGAGTCTCCACCGCCTATGATGAAGACCTCTTTATTCTTCCATTTGGCTTCTGGATTCCAACGTGGCATTATTCATCAGACGTTGGAATTTTAGGAGACGTTTCTGGAGAATCTTCAGATACTTTTTCAAATTTTCCAGAAAACATCTCCACCAAATCGTGCTTTGACTCTACGACGTCACCGGGTTTGTACGTTTTTCCACGCTCGATATGGGTGCCGACCTTCTGCTTTACTCTAAACTTCATTTGCTTGTCCTTTTCAAATTTACCGAGTTACTGTTCAATTACTGTCCGGTACCGCCGTGAACTATTCCAGTATTGGAGTTAAAGTCACCCCGAACTTGCGGAACCATGATGGCCATCACTTTGAAGTTCTTTTGCATCCCGCCCTTGGTGTCCCACTGGAGCGTCGTGATGTCCATTCCAATGACCATCCGAATGACGTCTGAAGTCATCTGGACCAAAAGCACATCAAAACCGGTCAAGAAGTCCAATGTTTTGATGTCGCTGATTCCGTCACACGCTTTGACTCGTTCGCGGAGGGTCCTGTCAGACGCGGTCTTGAAGTCTTCGTCAAGATAAGCGTCCCAGTTCGAAGAAACGTAAAGCATCCACGGGCCGTAGTGAAAGGCAGCCTTGCTTTGAGTCCTCATGGCAAGAATTTCGGTCAAAAAAGTATTACCGGTCCAACCGGCCGCGGTCGGAGCAGTAATCGTTTGAGTCAGTCTACTGGTGAAGTTAGTAAGACCGTAAACCGTGCCGCCACCGTAAACGTAAGTGGAAGAAATTCCCAGCGTGAGTTTCTCGATGGATTCGGCGACTTTTCTTCCAGCGAGTTCCGAAGAAGTCGTATCGAGAGGAGAGGTGCCGTTTCTCGACGTGAGCAACTGCCGTGCGCTGAATTGAAAATCTTTGTGA
>SDBS01001755.1_pt1 | contig 21884 bp, 19 predicted proteins | sample 2277091 | NCBI WGS metagenome assembly SDBS01 (sample SAMN10404972, study PRJNA504765) | marine sediment metagenome | isolation source: marine sediment core GS10_PC15, 163 cmbsf | place: Arctic Ocean: Southern Knipovich Ridge | collected 2010
ATATTTCTTTAAATCTTTAATTTTCATTATTACATTTCCTTTCTTTTTTGTTTATATAACTAAAAAATAGAACAAATATTAGAATGACCATTAGTGCATATTGCATGCCTAAGACGAAGAGAAGCGCGAGAGTTTAAGCATAAAATTCACCTCCTTTGATTAATTCACCGATTAGCCAATCTACCAATTCACCGATCGGGAAAATGGGGACTGGCTACTTTTTGATTTTAAAAGGTGCCTGTCCCTTTTTTCCAATCTTTATCTTTATCTTAATCGGTCAATTGGTCAATCGGTCAATTGAATAATCTTGCACCTTGTGCTTTGTATTTTCTTAAACCAAAAACCAAAAACCAAAAACCGACAACTATATTTTCATCTTGTATTTTGTTTTTCTTAATCGGTCAATCGGTCAATTAATTTATCCTTGCATTTCTTCCCCACATATATTATAATATCCTTAAGTTCACATCCTGAACATTAACTAAATAACCAATAACCTGATTTTGTATTTTATATCTTACCTTACAACTCGCGACTCGCAAATTGTTTTTTTATCTTGAAACTTGAAACCCGTAACCCGAAACTTGTAACCGGTCGACCGAAGGGAGACCCCAATGTCCGACTACAAAAAACTTAAAGTCTGGGAAGATGCTCATAAATTTACTATCGATATTTACAATATTACTCAAAAATTTCCCAACAACGAACAATATGGTCTGACTTCTCAAATCAGAAGGTCATCATCATCTATAGCAACAAATATTGTAAAAGGATGTGGGCAATTGGACAATGGTAATTTAATTCGATTCTTAGGTATAGCCAAAGGCTCCGCCTTCGAAACAGAATATCAATTACTACTCTCTAAGGATTTAGGTTATATAGATATTAACGAATATAATATTTTAACAGAAAAAATCAAATCTATTATTCGTAGACTAAATAATCTTATTAAATCTCTTAAAAAACTGAAAACCGTAAACCGAAAACCGTAAACCAGTTTTTTTAGCTCTTGAAAGGGTTGGTATATAAGGCTTTTAGAAGAAACCTACGTATATTGCGTATAACGCGTTTTTTTGAGGTCATTAAGGTAAAACCCTATCTTCTTCCAAATAAACGCCGTGAGGAGCGTTATATTAAAGAAAGCCCAAAAGGCTTATATTATAAGGTTTCCGACGGCTCAATAATAAAATAATTAACTGATTATTGGATTATTAAGGCAACAAGATAACTGTTCCTCTGTTTTATAGAATCTAAAAACTGACTAATATGTTAACTGATTAATTAAAAAGTATAAAAAACAGGATATTAAAGAAGAAGTTATTTAATAAATAAAATAAAGCTGACAGAAAATTAAATATAGAACATACTTAATAAATATTAGATGGGGGTATATAATTATGGAAATATATAAAGAACCGAATGTAGTAGCTGAAATAGGTTGTAATCATAAGGGAGAAATAGAAATTGCAAAAGAAATGATTAAAATTGCTAACATTTTTTGCAAGGTTGATTATGTTAAATTTCAAAAACGCTGTATTAAAGAATTATTGACAGAAGAAGAATATAATACACCACATCCTAATCCTATTAATTCATATGGAGATACTTATGGTGCTCACAGGGAATATTTAGAGTTTTCTTTAGATCAACATAGAGAACTTAAAGCGTATTGCGAAGAGATTGGAATAGGGTATAGCAGCTCAGTTTGGGATCTAACTTCAGCAAAAGAGATTACATCATTGAATCCAAGATTTATCAAAATACCATCAGCAATGAATACAAATTTTAGAATGTTAGAATGGCTGTGTGAGAATTATCAAGGAAAGATTCAACTATCTGTTGGAATGACTACTAAAAATGAAATTGATAATATTGTTAAGATGTTTATTGATAAGAAAAGGAATAAAGATTTAATATTGTATAGTTGCACTTCGGGCTATCCGGTACCCTTTGAGGATATTTGCTTATTAGAAATTAAGAGACTAAAAGAGAAATATGAAAGTATAGTTAGTGAAATAGGATTTTCGGGCCATCATTTAGGAATAGCAGTAGATATAGCTGCTTATACATCGGGAGCAACCTGGATAGAGAGACATTTTACTTTAGACCGAACATGGAAGGGAACTGATCATGCAGCATCATTAGAGCCTGATGGATTAAGGAGATTGGTAAGAGATTTAAGGGCTGTCAAAAAAGCTCTGACTTATAAAAAAGATGAAATCCTTGACATTGAAAAGGCACAAAGGGAAAAATTAAAATTTAAAAAATGTAAATGAGGTAAATAATGAAAAAAATTGCCTTTATCCCAGCACGATGTGGTAGCAAATCAATTCCTTTTAAAAATATCAAAATGTTTTGTGAAAAACCTTTAATATACTGGGTATTAAATGCATTAGAAGGTTCTAAAACAATAGATAAGATAATTGTTGCTACTGATTGTAAAGAAATTGCTAATATAGCAGAATCTTTTAAATTTAAAAAGGTCAGTGTTTATTGGAGAGATCCAAAAAACGCGCAAGATATTTCTTCAACTGAATCTGTGATGCTGGAATATATCAAACAATCTGATTTGAAGAAAAATGATTATTTTTTTCTAGTTCAAGCCACTTCTCCATTTACTAAATCTGAAGATTTTGATCTTGCTTTTCAAAAATTAATAAAAGATAAGGCAGATTCGCTTTTAAGTTGTGCAAGGGTTAAAAGGTTTTTTTGGAATGAAGATGGTGTACCTACCAACTATGATTTTAAAAAAAGACCAAGAAGACAAGATTTTAAAGGAAATTTAGTAGAAAACGGGGCATTTTATATCAATAAAATTGAAAATATTTTAAATTATAAAAATAGATTATCAGGTAAAGTATCTATCTATGAAATGCCTGAATTTACATCGATTGAATTAGATGAGCCAAATGATTGGATAATTGCAGAAATTCTTATGGAAAAAAATATTTTAAGTAAAAAAATATTTAATAAAAAAATAAAACTTTTCGCAATGGATGTTGATGGTGTATTAACGGATGGAGGTATGTATTATTCGAAAGAAGGAGAAGTATTAAAAAAATTTAATACCAAAGACGGAATGGGTATTGAACTTCTTCGGAAAAATAATATAGTACCAGTAATTATTACTAAAGAAGATAGCAAAATTGTTCTTAGACGTGCTGAGAAATTAAAAATTAAAGAAGTTTATATTGGCGTAGAAGATAAATTAAAAATAATAGAGGAACTTACCAAAAAATATAAAATAAATTTTGATAATATTGCCTATATCGGTGATGATATTAATGATTTACCAGTTTTAAAAAAAGTAGGCTTAAGTTTTGCTCCAAATGATGCCATATCTGAAATAAAGGAAATTGTGGATTGCATAACGTTAAAAAGAGGTGGAGAAGGAGCTCTCCGTGAAGCAATAGGTTATATAATAGCACGAAAATTCGCTATTTCTTTTCCTAACAATGAAACCTAAAAAAATCATTTATTATTCGTGTAATGCAAAATATGAAAATTAATAATATAGGAATTATTATAATTATTTTTAATGATCTTAAAAATCTAATATTTAAAAAATAAATATATTTACTGTTAAACTTAATTTATATGATTAAAAAATATTTAATAGTTTTAATAAATATAATTAATAAATATTTTATTAATTCGAATAGTGTAACAAAATAGATATGGCAATATATTTGAATTTTATTTAATCATATCCTTAAAATAAGATATCTGCTTTCTATTCATGAAATAAAATAAATTTGTGAAAGGTAAAATTTTATGAAAATAATACAATTAGGCGGTAAAGCTGGGACTAATTATTTTGAAAGAAGGATTAATTATTTTTTTAAAAAGGTAAACCTTGATTTTAAATTAAATTTTGGTGTAGGTAAGGGGAATGCAGGAGATACAGCAATTGGAACTGCTTTTGAATATTTATTTGAACAAGAATATCCTAAAGATAAAACATATTTTATGAATTGTCGAAAAATTTTTACAAATAAAGACATTGATTTGATTAATAAACATGACGTTTTATTTATAAGTGGAGGTGGGCTTTTTTTATATGATACTTTTCAAAATACTGTTTCAGACTGGCAATGGGGAATATCTAAAAAATTATTAGATAAAATTGATATACCCATTGTAGTTTATTCAGTTGGTTATAATAAATTTCGTAAACAACTTGATTTTAATAACCATTTTAATGAAACAGTATCAAAATTAATTGAAAAATCAATATTTTTTGGTTTGAGAAATAAAGGTAGTTGCAATGCTATCCAAAAATATGTAGATAAAAGATTACATAGAGATATTAAATTAAATTATTGTCCTACATTATTGCTTAATAAGAAATACAATTATAAAAGTAATTTAAATAATAGAACAGTTGGATTTGTTTTAGCAGGTGATCGACTTAAAAATAGGCATGAAAATATTGATAGATTTATAAAGCACATAAAAAAGTTTGTTAAATATTTGAAGAGTAGAAATATAAAAACAATACGTATAAACCATAGTAATGATAAATGGATAGATAGATATATAAATTTTGATAAATATATTGATTTTTATAAAAGAGATACCAAATTTATTTATAATAATTATTCTAAAATAGACTTAGTAGTGGGAGATAGAGGTCACTCTCAAATGATTCCATTTGCATGTGGTTGTAAAATATTAACTCCAATATCACATGATAAATTGAAGTGGTTTTTATCAGATATGAATTTATCAGAATTCGGTATTGAGGAAAATGATAATGAATTATCAGAAAAATTAATAGATAAATTTAATAAATTAAATAATATTAATTGGGATAGGATACAAAAAGAAAGAATGCAAATGATCTATAAAACTAATAGAAATAATTTGGATTTCATTAAACAACGGTTACAAGAAGAAGAGATGGGGAGATAATATGCTATCCAAGCGATTTAAAGATGAGAGAGGTACAATGCAATGAATCTTTTCCGAAACGGACATCTAAAACTATTACGGTGGGAAGTCATGTGGTCAGTCATAAAAGTAGGAGCGCGAACTAAAAACATCTCAAATACAAGGCTTTTGAAAGGAGGGCCATACAAGTTACATATTGGTCCTGGCCCAAAATGGAAGAAAACCGGTGAGGGATGGGTTACTTTGGACGTGGATCCAACAAGAGGTGATGTGGTAATTAACTTGAATGATTTTCAAAAATTGCCTTTTGACAACCAGTCAGTGGAGTGTATCTATGGGTCACATATATTTGAGCATGTTAGCATCTATTCAAGTTTGCGGCTCTTTAAGGAATGCTACCGAATACTTGTACCTGGAGGCTACTTTCGATTGGTTTTACCAGATGTGCGTCGAAGTATAGAAGAATATATGCTAGGAAACAGTAGGTACCAGTTATTCACCCGGAGGAAGAAAAGAGCGAAGCAATGGAAAATAGATGATTACACACTTTTTGAGTGTTTGAGAGAGGATTTTATATCGCGTACGGGCCAAACCCAGGTCCTAGGCCCTCGTGAATTAGCACATCAAAACGCTTGGGACTTTGAAACAATTGTTAAAGACCTATGTCGAGCGGGATTTCGAGCTGAAGATGTCCACAGGATGGCTTTCCGGACTACAAATTGTTCGGACTTTGAATTTGAAGGAAGTTATCCTTCCGAGGCAAACGAAGAGTACAGGTCGCTTTATGTGGAGGCGAGAAAGATTTGATAATTTTTTGAGGGTATAAAGGAACTAGGGAGATAATATGCTATCCAAGCGATTTAAATATAATAGTAAATCAATTCTTAAATTGAATAAACTCCAGCTTTATATAAAAAAGCAGATAGAGAAAGAAATCGAAGAAGGTATATATTCTTTTGAAAAAGTTCCTTGTGCTATTTGTAGAGAAGAAAATTTTGAAATTTTATCAGAAAAAGATCGTTATGGTTTATATGCACCAATAGTAATTTGTAAAAACTGCGGCTTAATTCAGATGAACCCTAGAATGACACAAGAAGCATATAATCATTTCTATAACACTGAACAAAAAAAATTATATGTTGGTAAAAACTTTATTACTGATGAATATTTTAAGAGTCAATATGATAAAGGTAAAAGAATATTTAGATATTTACAAGAAAAATTAAAGATAAATATAAATAATTTAAATATATTAGAAGTAGGAACAGGTTCGGGTGGTATATTAAAATATTTCGAAGATAAGGGAAACAAAATATGTGGTTGTGATTTATGTTCTGAGTATATAGATTATGGGAAAAAACAATATGGTTTGAATTTGAAATTTGGAACAATTGAAGATATAGACATGGAATATGTTCCAGATATTGTAATTTATTCACACGTATTAGAACACGTTCTAAATCCTATTGCCGAATTAAATAGACTTAAGTCGATTATTGATAAAGATTCATATATATATATAGAAGTTCCAGGAGTTAAATATCTAAAATACAGTTATGATATGAATTTTTTGAAACAACTTCAGAATGCACATGTATATTATTTTACCTTAACAACATTGGAAAATGTTTTAGGGCAGGCCGGTTACGATTTAATAAGCGGGAATGAAATTATTAATAGTATTTTTAAAATTTCTTCAAGAAATAATGAGAATTATAAAAGTGACTATGCTACTACAATATCTTTTTTAAGAAAAATGGAGTTTTATAGGTTTTTACCTACATCTTATAATATTAAACGAGTAACTACGCCAATGTTAATTAATTTCTTAAAGCAAGTTGCTTTGTATAATGTAACTAAAAAAATATACCATAGATTTAAAAATAAAAATATTTTTAAATAGTATAATATTTTTTCGCTTTTTATAGTAACAAAAATATTTTTTGTAAAATCAGAATGTAAGTCTGTAAAATATTGATGATAGTAAAGTAGTTTTTAAATTAGCAGAAATTTTAAAGAAAAGTAGTATTTAAATGACAAATCGAAAGGTTAAGCTATAAAAAGACTTTAATATTTGATATATAAAATAGAAAGGAAAGATTTATTTTTAATTCATTTAATTTATCATATATCTTTAAACATAAGCTTTTTAAAAATACTTTTATTTATGCTGGTTCAGGTGTCATAAATAAAGCTATTCCCTTTTTTCTTTTACCTATTATGACCCGGTATTTATCACCAACTGATTATGGTATTGTGGCAACTTTTAATGTTTTATTGGCAGTAATGGTAGTATTTGTGGGGTTAACCGTGAACGGTGCAGTTACCGTGAACTTTTTTAAATTAAATAAAGAAGAGCTTAGAGAATATATTGGAAATATTATTTTTATTTTATTAATTACCTTTATTATAGTTTATATTGTATCTTATATTTTAAAATCACCCCTTTCTCTTTTTACAAAATTTCCGGAAAAATGGATACCAAATATTACTATAATTGCTTTATTTCAATTTTTTTTTACAGTTAATATCGGACTTTGGAAAGTAGAGCAAAAACCACTACCTTATGGGTTATTTCAAATATCGAGAACCATTTTAAATGTTATTCTTTCTTTAGTTTTTGTAGTTGTGCTTACTTGGGGATGGCAAGGAAGATTGTTAGGGATAATTATTACTTCAATTATTTATGGTATTATAAGTATTTTTGTAATTATTAAAAGGAAATATATAAAACTTTCTTTTAATAAGAGATATGTTAAAGATGCCCTATTTTTTGGTGTTCCGCTTATTCCCCATGCTTTAGGGGGTTGGATAATAACCAGCATAGATAGGATTTTTATTAATTCGATGGTTGGAGTTGCTGCAACAGGCTTATATTCAGTGGGTTATTCAGTTGGAATGATTATAGGTTTATTAGCTAATTCATTTAATTTGGCCTGGTCTCCATTTTTATTTGAAAAATTAAAAGAAAATAATTATCCTACAAAAGTAAAAATTGTTAAATTTACATATTTATATGATGTCGGAATAATTCTTTTAGCATTAGCTTTAAGCTTTATTGCTCCATATTTTTTGAAGTTTTTTGTTAGTAAAAATTTTTATTTTGCTTATAAATATGTCTTATGGATTGCCTTAGGGTATGCTTTTCAAGGGATGTATTTTATGGTAGTCAATTATATTTTTTATGTTAAAAAAACATATATTTTAGCTTGGGTTACATTTTCTTCAGCAGGTATCAATGTAGTATTGAATTATTTTTTTATAAAAGCAAATGGCGCAATTGGCGCTGCCCAGGCAACTACAATAACTTTTTTTGTGAAGTTTATATTGACTTTTATCTTAAGTTCAAAAGTATATAAAATGCCATGGAATTTATGGAAGATAAAATGTTAAATTATTGATTAATCCATATATATAAATATCTTACAGTAGCATATACTCCACTTATTTCGTATTTTTTGCTTTTTTTATTTCATTTCTTAAATGTGAAATACATTTTAAGAGAAAAGGATATTATTTTAGTCGGAAGAGTTTTATCAAACTTAGGGTGGACAATATTAGAAGTATTGATTTTGATTTTTACAATTAAATATATTAATATATTTATAATTTCTTTGATTGTAAAAGTTTTATTTACAGTTTTTGTTGGGTGGCTATTCTTTTTTAGAAATAAATTAAATAAGATAACATTATAGATTGACTTTGATCAATAATTTTTTAATATTTGTAATTTTTTTGATAGATGAGAAATTATTTTAAAAATGAGTATTAACAAAATGAATAAAAATATGAATAGTATTGAATCAACAAAATTATATAATTTTGTATTAAAAAGACTTGAAAAAGAAAATATTGATTTTATTGGTTTCATAGTATCACCATTTCACGCATTGGGAATAGATTCTTATTTATATGGACTCTCAAAAAAGAATAAGAATTTAAAGGGTTTAATATTTATAAACCCACATTCTAAAAGCGGTTTTATTGTTAATAAAAAGGATTTAAGATGTAGTGAATTTGCTGATGTAGAAATAGTTTATATTAAAAGGGATAATTGCTCAAGAAACAAGAATAATCTCAAAAAAATATCAAATGGTATAAATATGTATTTGGGGCTATTGAATATAATGTTAAGAAAAAAATACTCGAAAAGAGAATTATTTGTCCTTACAATCATGAATATAAATATTTTTATGCTCTCAATCTTTTCAAATAAAAAATTATTAAGAGATTATTACCCCAGATTTGTTTTAATAGACGAAGGAATTGGAACCTATATGAGTAATCAAGTATGGAAATTAGAAGGAATGTATATTAATAGTCCTTTAGATGATAAAAGTATATTTTTAAGACTTAAAAGATTATTTGTTATTTTTTTATTAAAGATGGCAAGTTACTATAAAAATATAGAAAAGCGTTTTATATTTTATTCAATAAAAGATAATGTTTATGTTAATGAACATGTGATTGCTTCTTATAGGAAAATTATTGAAATTAACAAGAATCATATTAAGAATAATAATATTATTAATTTAGCAAAATATATTAATGGAGAGAAATTTGTTATTCTAGCCACTCAACCATTTGTTGAATATAACCAAATTAGATTATTTGATTATATGGATATATTGGATAACTTATTAAAAATATTAAATAAAAGAAATCTAAAAATTGTTTTAAAACCTCATCCTAGGGAAGATGAAAAAAAATATGAAATAATATTAAAAAATTATAAAGATATATATATTTGCACAAAGAACTTTTTATTAGAGGAAATTCTATATCTAAATCCAATAAAAATTTTTGGATTTACAACCACTTCATTAGTTACTTCAAAATTGTTTTACGGAATTGAAAGTATTAGTTTAGCTAATATAATTATTAAAAATACTAATGATTCCTTGATTAATACTAGAGGTAGTGAATTTAAGAGTAAATTTAAAAAATATGTACATTTCATTAATGATTTTAAAGAGATTGAAAATTTAATTAAAGTTTGATTGCTATTATTATTAATTCTATGATTCGGTTTTAAGGAGATAGTATATGAAAGGTATAATTTTATCCGGTGGGGCGGGGACCAGACTCAACCCCTTAACTAAAGTAATGAGCAAGCAGTTAATCCCAGTATATGATAAACCAATGATTTATTATCCTTTATCTACTTTGATGTTGGCTGGGATTAAAGATATATTAATCATTTCTACTCCCCAGGATTTACCAAAATTTAGGGAACTTTTCGGAGATGGGCGAGAGGTGGGACTTAATATTTCCTATAAAGAACAGCCCAAACCAGAAGGGATTGCCCAGGCCTTTATAATCGGAGAGGAATTTACCGGTGAAGATTCGGTGTGTTTGATACTGGGGGATAATATATTCTATGGCCATAGTTTGTCAATGACTTTGCAGAAGATGGGGAATCTTAAGAGTGGTGGTTGTATCTTTGGTTATTGGGTAGTTGACCCGCAAAGATATGGAGTAGTGGAATTTAATGATAATCAGGAAGTATTAAGCATAGAAGAAAAACCAAAATATCCTAAATCCAATTATGCGGTTCCGGGTTTATATTTTTATGATAACGAGGTTATTGATATTGCCAAGAATCTGAAGCCTTCGGCAAGAGGTGAGTTAGAGATAACTGATGTGAATTTATCTTACTTAAGAAAAGGAAATCTGAAAGTAGAGATATTAGGCAGGGGTTATGCCTGGCTGGATACCGGAACACTGGATAGCCTGCTTGATGCCTCCAATTATATTGCTACTATGGAAAGAAGACAGGGATTAAAAATTGGCTGTATAGAAGAAGTGGCTTTTAGGATGGGATATATTGATAATAATCAGTTTGAGGGAATAATTGGGAGATTACCGGCAAATGATTACAAAAAATATCTGGAAATGATTTTAAAAGAAGAACAAAAAATAAAGTAGGAGAATTATGGTATTTAAAAAGGGTGAAATTGAAGGGGTAATAATAGAAAAATTAATTAAATTTTCTGATGAGAGAGGTTTTTTGATAGAGATTTTCAGAGTAGATAACCTGCCGGATAATTTACAGCCGCTAATGAGTTATGTCTCTTATACCAGACCAGGGATAGCCCGAGGACCTCATGAACATAAGAAGCAAACCGATATATTTTGCTTTATGGGGCTAGGCAATTTTAAGATAAAGCTATGGGACAATCGTAAAGAAAGTAAGACTTATAAATGTTGTATAGAGATAGTCGGAGGAGAAGATAATCCTATCAGGGTAATCGTTCCACCCGGAGTAGTTCATGGTTATAAAAATATATCAGAAAGGGTAGACGGAATGGTGTTAAATTATCCCGATAAATTGTATCGAGGTTGGGGTAGGAAAGAAGAAGTTGATGAGATAAGGCATGAAGATAAAGAGGATGAATTTTATTTAGATTTTGTTAAAGAGGATAAATAATCTATGATCTGGCTTATCGGAAATAAAGGTATGTTGGGCAATGATATAGAAAGATTATTGAAAGAGCGAGGGCTGACCTATTGTGCCAGTGATAAGGAAGTCGATATTAGTGATTATAAAGCGTTGGAGAAATTTGGAAAAGATAAGAAGATTAAATGGGTAATCAATTGTGCAGGATATACTAAAGTAGATAAGGCAGAAGAAGAAATAGATGAGGTCTTTAGGATAAACAAAGATGGGGCTAGGAATATTGCTTTATTTTCGGCAAAGAGGCAGATTAGATTAATTCATATCTCTACTGACTATGTCTTTGATAGCCGGCAAGAGGGGGGCGCTGTTGCTTACGAAGAAAATGATAAAACTATTCCTATAAATATATATGGTAAGAGCAAATTAGCTGGCGAAGAGGAGATAAAAAAGATATTAGAGGAATATTTTATTATCCGTACAGCCTGGCTTTGTGGATTACAAGGAAACAATTTTATTTATACTATGTTAAGATTATTTAAAGAAAGAGATTTAGTAAAGGTAGTAGAAGACCAGTGGGGCTCTCCAACTTATACGGTGGATTTAGCCGAAGCTATTTTAAAGATAATAGAAGATGATTCAGTTAGCTACGGGATCTATCATTTTACCAATGAAGGCATGACTAACTGGTATGAATTTGCCCGGACCATTTATAAAAAAGCTAAAAGATTAGGATTAGTTGAGGGAAATAAAAAAGTAGAGATACAGCCTATCAAGACTGAAGATTATCTTACAGCAGCCAGGAGGCCAAGATATTCAGTTTTATCTAAAGAGAAGATAAAGAAGGAATTTAATATAAAGATTAGAGATTGGGATGAGGCACTGGAAGATTTTCTGATATCTTTGTCATTGCAAACAAAGTGAAGCAATCTTAAAAAAGCAAATAAGAGAAGTATTCTCAAATTCTAAAATTTAAAGGGCCATAGATTCCTGCCTTCGCAGGAATGACAATGGGTAAAGAGGGTTATTTATGATAAAAAGGAAATTAGAAAATATTTTAGTTACCGGTGGGGCAGGATTTATCGGTTCTAATTTTATCCATTATATCTTTAAGGAAACTAAATTTGATGGAAAAATTATCAATGTAGATAAATTAACCTATGCCGGTAATTTAGAGAATTTAGTAGAGATAGAGAATAAATATGGTGAGGAGAGGTATTTTTTTGAAAGAGCGGATATCTGTGATTTTGATAGCCTTAAAAAGATATTTGAGAAATATGACATTGATACAGTAGTTAATTTTGCCGCTGAATCTCATGTGGATAGGTCAATCTTTGGACCCAAAGATTTTGTCCAAAGTAATATAATGGGAACTTTTACTCTTTTAGAAGTGGCAAGAGAAAATTGGAAAGGTAGAGAAGGTATTCTTTTTCATCATATCAGCACAGATGAGGTCTATGGTTCTATTGAAGAGGGGAAATATTTTTATGAGAATACTGCCTATAAACCCAATAGTCCATATTCTGCCTCCAAAGCTTCCTCAGACCATTTAGTAAGAGCTTATAATAAAACTTATGGCTTACCAGTAACCGTTTCTAACTCTTCAAATAATTATGGGCCCTATCAATTTCCAGAAAAACTAATTCCTCTGATGATATTAAATATTTTAGAAGAAAAAGATTTGTCAGTATATGGTGATGGAAAAAATGTGCGGGATTGGTTGTATGTAGAAGACCATTGCTCTGCTATTTGGAGGATATTGAGTAAGGGAGATGTTGGCTCGACCTATAATATTGGCGGAGAGAATGAATGGGAGAATATTAAATTAGTTAATTATCTCTGCGAAAAGATAGCTAAAATTAAAGTAAAAGATAAAGATTATTACAAGAGATTAATTACTTTTGTTAAAGATAGACCCGGGCACGACCGCAGATATGCTATCAACTGTGATAAGATAAAACGGGAGCTGGGCTGGAGGCAAAAGTTTGACTTTGAAAAAGGCTTAGATAATACTATTAGATGGTATATAGATAATAAAGGCTGGGTTGATAGAGTAAGAAGTGGAGAATATAGGAAATGGTTGGAGAAGAATTACAGGTTAAGATGAGATTAAAAAGAGTAGAGAAATAGAGATTATATTTTAAGTCCGATTTTGACACTAGACACTGAACAAAAGCGAAGGGTTATATTGTTTTTCTTAGAAAAGGAAAAATATTTAGAGTATATTTTTATAATTTTTATTATAAAAAAGAGAAAAGGGAAATTTCACATTGACTATATTTTCGTTTATACTTGTACTTTATTTGAGTTATTTATCCATAAATATTAAGAATAAGGAAACTTTTTTTGTTAAAATTATTACTTTATACTTTATTTTTCATATTTTTATTAATATAGGATACTTTATAAGAATAAATGAGTATTTAGTAAACTATTTTGATGTAATATTTATATACATGGTTTTAATGAGTTATGTTTTTTTTGGAAATAAAATAAAAATTAAAAAAAAATTATTGGTTTCCGTCATTTTGTTTATTAGTATTGTTTTTTTTGGTATATTTTTGTTAGTTTTTTGGCCCCCAAAATTTAAAGTAGTACCTACTTATTTTGGTGTTGCAAAAAATATTGAAGTATACCCAACATTAAACTTCCAAGTAATAAAAAGATTTGGGCTAATAGTGTTATTTTCATTATTTATACTTGTATTTAAAGATTTAATTAATGAAAAACTATATAAAAGAGTGATTGATAACTTAATACAATTTGGGAAGATCTATATATATTTTTGTTTATTTGAGTTTATATATATAACAATGTTTAATTCAGATAAAATATATATAGTATTAAAATATATTTTCGGTAGAAATGTTTCACAACATATTGAATTATTTATGCGTGGAGGGCGATATACTTTAAGAGGATTAACCAGGGAACCAAGCCATTTAGCAATAGCAATATTTGTATTTATTTTTATTTTATTGTTATCTAACAGGAAAGAAGTTGAAAAGATTTTTTATTTAATTCTTAGTATATTTTTGTTATTTATAAGTGGTTCTGCTAGTGGTTTTAGTATTATATTTATTTTAATATTTACATTTTTATTAACTGTATCTAATCTAAAAAAAATATTTGTTTATGGTTGTACTGCATCTGGATTAGCAATATTTATAATGAGAAATGTTGATTTTAGCTATTATTTATATAGAATAAATTTGGTTTTAGATAACAAGGAACCTCGTTTTTTAACAATCATTAATAGTTTTCAAGATTTTTTAAAGAGTCCTTTAATGGGAGTTGGTATAGGGACAACCATGTCTTATGGTTTTATCTCATCAACCCTTTCAAATATTGGATTAATTGGTTTTCTTGCATGGGGATATATTATTTTTTACGGAACGAAAATAGTTAATTTAAAGCATGCAATTATTTTATTAATGGTATTTGTATTTTTTACAACAAGAGGAAGCATTCAAGATCTTTATTCTGGGACTTTTCTAATATTTATTTATTCTTTATATTATTTTTTTACAAAAGAAGATTTTAATTCTAATCATATAGAAAGTAATATGGAACTTGGTAATATAAGTAAAAATTAGAATGATTTAGGAATATTATGTATTTACAAACAATCTTAATTTTGTATAGACTCTATCAATTGTCGAAGAAGATTCTTTTCATTTTGGCTTTATTATAATAGTAATTAAGTTATAAATATTGGAAAATGCAGACGTATAGAACTAAGCTATAAATTAGGATAGGTTACTCAATTTCTTCAGATTTAGTTGAAACCAGAGAATAAATATAAATAGAAAATTTTTAAATCATAGTTAGTATCGATGTATAAGATTAAGGCAATAAAAATGACTAAAAGAGGAATGGATGAACAAAAAAATTGGTATTGTTATTCTTAATTATAACTCTTATAAATATACTACTAATTGTATAAGTTCAATATTAAATAATATTAAATCAAGGCAATTTGAGATATATATCGTAGACAATGCTTCTCCTGATAAATCTGGGAACAAACTTTTCAGAAAATATGAAAACAGTAATAATATATCAATTATATTAAATTCAAAAAATATGGGCTATTCACGCGGCAACAATGTTGGAATTCAGACAGCTTTAAATGATGGATGTGAATATATTTTTATTATAAACAGTGATATTTTATTCAAAAATAATGCTCATGAAAAACTTGCTAATTTTATGAATTTAAATCCTTTAGTTGGTGTTGTCGCTCCAAAAGTATTAACAAAAGAAGGAAAACTTCAATCAGGGGTGATTAAAGAGCCTCATACTTTTATTAATAGGATGTTTGCCAGTACTATATTAAGAAAAATATTTTCTAGAACTACAAAAAGGATAAATGGAAGTCATTATATGCAAAAGTACGATTATTGTTTTCCTTTTAGATGTTTTAAAGTTTCTGGTTGTGCTTGGATGATAAGAAGGTCTACATTTGAGAAAATCGGACTACTTGATGAAAATACTTTTCTCTATTGTGAAGAGGCGATATATTCACATTTACTTAAAGAAAATAATATTGAGGTCTGGGTTAATCCTGAAGTTGAGGTTATACATTTAAACGCTGATCAAAACAGATATTTACCAGCCTTTAACTATATTTGTTATGTAAATAGTGAAAATTATTTTCTGACTAAATATGCAAAGTGGAATTGGCTTCAATTATCATGCATCCTTTTTTTTAGAGATTTAAGATACTTCGCAAAGCTTTATTATAAGGATTATCGGTCTAACCTAAAGAATTATTATAGAATGCGAATGAGGATCAAGGGATATCCTTTTGGATTACATTGGGGAAAATATATTTAAGGGATTAGTTTCAATTTTTATTTTGATATTTTATAATTTTCTATTATAAATTAATGGTTGCTTTAAGAAGATATTTTCGAAAGGATTTTATTATGAAAGTTTTGATTAGTGCTATAGGAGTTAGGGGCGGAGGAGTAGAAACATACTTGTTAGGTTTATTGCCGGAGCTAACAAAAATGAGTCCAGAGATTGATTATGCTTTAGTTATCCCAGAAAAGAGGGCATATCTATATAATGATATTTTGCCTGAGAATGTTTTAATATTAACGGTTCCGGATAAAGTATTAAATTCTTCAATGCGAAGATTCATATATGAACATATTACATTTAATAAATTCCAAGTAAAGAAAAAATTTGATTTTCACTTTCGAACCGATGAAATGCTTTCTCCGTTTTCTATTTTTTTACGAATTCCAACAATGATAGTTTGTCATCATAGTACGCACGATTTATTTCTGGAAGTAATGAAAGGAGAAGGAAAGTTAAAAGTGTGTTATATTACATTAATAAAAAAAATCGCTTTAAAGATTTCAGATGTAGCGATAACTGTATCTCATTATACTAAAGCAGAAATATCAGCAAGGTATCCTTTTGCTTTTAAAAAGGTTCAAGTTATTTATTTTGGGATAAATCATAAAGTTTTTAACTGTTCACGTAATAACGGTTTAAATTTTCCAGCAATGTTGAGAAATACAATAGGAATAAATCCATATTTATTAAGCATTTCAGACAGACACCACCGTAAAAATTTAATAAAGTTAATAGAAGCATATAAAATATTAGTAAACCGATATCATACTAATGAACATTTAGTAATTATTGGTAGAGCAAAATCATTGAACGAAGAAAATCGATTAAAGAGAGTAATTTCTGATACTAAATTAGAAAAGCGGATACATTTATTAGATTATATAGATCAGTCTAAATTGCCAAATATATATCATAAAGCGAGCGTATATGTTTTTCCGAGCAAGTATGAAAGTTTTGGTTTTACTCCTTTAGAAGCGATGTCATGTGGTGTGCCAGTTGCCTGTGCACAATGTAGCGCAATGCCAGAGATTTGTGGTTCAAATGTCTTATATTTCGATCCAGATGATGAAGAAGATATGGCCGAAAAGGTAAATCAAATTTTAAATAATAATTCTTTAAGAGAAAAATTAATTGCCAAAGGAATTGAATATACTGAAAGTTTTAGCTGGAAAAATGCGGCGGGAAAATACCTGAAGATTATTAAATCCTTTGAAGAAGATAAAAATTAATCAAGGCTAAGATAAATGAGAAAAGTATTAATTGTTTCATGCTTTATAGATAAAATTGAAAATGCGAGACCTTATTTGGCCTATAAGTTTTTCAGAAATAATTATGATACAAAAGTTATATATTCTGAATTTTCTCATACTTTTAAAAAATACATTAAATACGAGGATGAAAATTTTATTCCGGTTAAAACTTTTAGCTATAAGAGGAATATATCTTTTTCCAGGATATTATCACATATTATTTTTGCTTTAAAAATAAAAGGAATAATAAAGAAAGAAAAACCGGATTTAATTTATGTAACTATCCCTCCAAATACAGTAGCTTATAGCGTAATAAAAATTGCATGTAAAAATAAAAAAATTAAAGTAGTAATCGATATAGTTGATATTTGGCCTGAGGGACTACCAATTCCTATTGTTTTCAAGAAGTGTTTCAATTTTTTCGTAGGCTGGTTCTGGAAATATTTAAGGAATTATGCATTAAAACGAGCATATTATATTGTTTGCCAATCAAATTATTTTAAACAAAAATTAAATTTGGAAGGGGATAATATCCAGGTTGTTCACCTTGCAAAAATAATTAAATATTATGAAAAACCTATAGCAGGTGTTGCCTTTGGAAAAGTAACTAAAATTGCATATTTGGGTTCAATGAATACAATTACTGATTTCGATACATTGTTAAAGATAAGCAAGGCACTAGGTATGAACAACATAGAAATAATCTTGATTGGGGATGGCGAAAGAAAAGATTGGTTACTTTCTGCGTTAAAAGAGAGTAACATTAAGTATACTTATTTTGGGAAGATTTTCGAGGAAGGAAAAAAGAAAGAAATACTAAGTAAATGTGACTTTGGTTTTAATGGTTACAAAAGTAATACTGAAGTAGCATTATCATATAAGTCGATTGATTATTTATCTTATGGACTACCTTTGATTAATTCCACAAAAAATGATACCTGGGATTTTGTGGAAAAATATAAAATCGGATTTAATTATAATGAAAATACAGTTGATCAGTTAATAAAAAATTTAAAGTCATTAAATTGTAAAGAATTAGGAAAGATGAAAAAAAATGTATATCAATGCTTTTTAGAAAACTTTACCTGGGATAAATATAAAATACAAATGTCAGACATAGTTAATCATCTGAATTTTTAGAAGTAAGAAATATATTATAGTAGGGAATAACAATATGATTATATCTTTTAGTGGAATTGATTCTTGTGGCAAATCCACACAGATAGGATTAATAGAAAATTACTTTAAAGAAAAAAAAATGAGATATAAAAATATTTGGAGTAGAGGCGGATACACCAATTGGTTTGAATTTATGAAGCAAGCAGCTAGGAAATTACCATTTAATAAATTACCCCCTCCAGGTGTTAATGAAAAGCGTACTAAAATGTTTGAAAATAGCAGATTCCAAAAAGTATGGTTATGTATTGCCCTTCTTGACTTAGCAAGATTATATACTATTACATTTAGACTTAATTGTTTATTAGGATATAATATTATCTGTGATAGATATTTATGGGATACCTATATTGATTTTAAACTTGCTTTTCCAGATATAAATTTGGAAAAGCATATTCTATGGAAAATCTTATGTAAGCTAGCAGTAAAACCCGATGTTAGCATAATTATAACTATTTCCCCGGAGGAATCATGGGAAAGGTCAGTTTTAAAGAAGGAACCCTTTAGTGAGACATTAGAAAGAAGGAAAGATAGAGACACATTGTATAAAAGACTTATAAAAGAGAATAAATGGATGTGGGTAATAAATGGTCAAGATTCCATTGACAGTATTTGGCAAAAAATTAAAGGTATAATTAACAATGACAATAAGTGATTTACAAAAGAGAGAAAATTTTTATGAAATTAATAATAAAACATTGGAAAAATACTTTTCTGAAATAAATCGGTTATCACATCGTGTAAAAATTTGTAGAGATATCTCCGCTTATTCAATAAATAAAAGCTATTTTTTTACTTACCCCAGGGTAAACGCAATTGTTACTAAAGATAATTCAAGAAAAGTTAGAGAATATATATATAAAGAATTTAGCAATAACCCTATTTTATTAAAGCGATTTATAATTTATTTTTATACAAGATTGTTATTAAAAAGCAAAGGAAGATTTTCAGATAAATGTATCTCTATAGAACCAAAAATTAAAGATGAAGATTCACTATTGATCTTTCCCGGAAATAAAAAAATTAAAATATTTAATTTTAAAGAGAATTACATCGACAATATTATCAAAGAATCATTTATAAATAATTGTTTTCTTAAAGAACTCGATTTCAGGTTAAACAATACTAAATATGATTTTGTTTTGGGCGTAGAGAGATATTCTAATAGATGGTATAGAGAAAAAATAATTGATGGAGTATCGTTGCCGCGGATATCAGATAAAAATAAACACAAAATATTCAAAGAAAATGTTAATAATATTTTAGACTTATTGCAAGGAAATACAAAAAAAGAGATTGAGATGCGAGAGTATGTTGGCAAGTTAGTTTATAAGATAAAAAAAGGGTCACATGAATTAGAGAATAAATCTGCGAAATTTAATTTTGAAAAAAACTTAGAAAAGTTTGTAATGTATCTTGCGAATATGATTGAAAATAAAAAAGATATAATTTTATTATCATTAAGTCATGGAGATATGCAAGAAGGAAATGTAATAATTAGAAGGGCAGATGATAAAATATTTATTGTAGATTGGGAAACCTGGGGCGAGAGAACTATTTGGTATGATAAATTAATGTTTAACTATAATTTAAGAAACATTTATAGATTTATTAATAATTTGAAGCAATATATATATAATTGTAAAAATATTATTTGCAAAGATAAAAATGATATATTTACTACTGACTTAAATCGACGAAAAGCAATTGCAATATTTTTTATTTTAGAAGATTTGCTATGGCAAATTGAAGAAAGCAATAATTTTCCTGGCGATATTGTAAGTTATAGTGTGGAAAAATGTTTTAATGGGAATTTCCAGAAAGAAATAATTAGATTATTAGTATAGTTTAGGATAAAAAATCTTATCAAAGAATAATAGGATGCATTGAATTACTGTAATAAGAGGAAAGAATTATGTATTATTTAAATAATAGAGAGATGAATGATTTAGAGAAATTTGTATCTTTGTGCTTGAAAAAATATGATTTGCTTGGCGATAAGGAACTAGAAACTTTGAAAATAATTTATGATAAACTGGGAAGAAAAGCAATAATGGATCTTGCAGTTAAAGAAAAAATAGTACCTTTTGTTGCTTATGCCATGTCAAAAACAAATATTGAAAAGTCTTTTTGGCAGAAAAAATATAATTATTTTCGAGATAGAAATACAAAAATAGTTAAGCTTTTAGATGCTATTTTTAAGGAGATGAAAAATAAAAATATTCCGATATTTTTATATGAAAATTTTGGTTCCCTGTTATTATCAGGTGAAAACATTGGCCTATTTTGTTCTGGTGATGTCGATTTATGCAGCTCTTTGGAATATAAAGAGGAAGTAATAAAAATATTTAGTAGCTTTGATTATTTTCCAAAAATTAGAAAATATGAAACATTAAATGTCTGGAATGAATTTTGTAGTAGCAATAAAAATAATGATATGTGGATTAATGTTCAGTGGACACCATTAGCTGAGAAAGTTTTTCCTGTTGCACCAGAGATTAATAGTGAATTTTTTTTTAAAAATATAGTTGATATAAATAATTCAAATATTCAAGTTCTTTCAAAAACTTATTTGCTTTTCTTATGCCTTCTCCATACTTCTGTGCATAAATATACCTGTTCCCCAGGAATGAAATTAAATGTCGATATTGATAGGTTAGTAATTTTAGGCAAAATTAATTGGGAAAAGATAATTAATTTGGCTATAAAATATAATGTAAAAAGAAGAATTGCACTTTCCCTTATGTTGGCATATGATTTCCTCAATACTTCAATACCCGAAAAAGTAATATCAGAATTAGGTGGGGACCAATCTTTAACAAAGATGATATATAAATATTTAGTGGGTGATTCCTTTTTATCCAATGAAAAAAATATATTTAACCGGTGCAGGACTTTTTATTTGGCTGTAGTTTTGCACGATTCTGGTATATTGACTGGTTTTTTTAGGGTGTTTTTTCCTGATTCGAAATGGTTAGTTAAAATTTATGATAAAACGGGTGAAAATAACTCAATACGAGCATATATTACAAGAATAAAATTAATTCTATTTAATAGGAAAAACGTTTACATAAACAGAGAAGGGATAAAATGCATTTAGAGTAATTTTAATACCTGATTAGTAGAGATTATTTATAAAAAAAAAAGGGGTAATTAATTAAAATAGAAAAAGGAGGAAAAAAAAAATAATTATTTTTTAAAAAAAATTTTAAAAAATTGCAAAGGGGATTGGATTGAATTTAATTACGCACTTTTTTGACCTAAATGGAATAATTATTAAACTTTATTCTAAAAAAACA